>ORMF011586956.1_pt1 | contig 49255 bp, 46 predicted proteins | sample 1779871 | NCBI WGS metagenome assembly ORMF01 (sample SAMEA104232316, study PRJEB22302) | groundwater metagenome | biome: forest; feature: aquifer; material: groundwater | place: USA | collected 2011-08-07 | depth 5.4 m | reverse complement strand
TCGCCGAACGCGGCCTCGGCCTCGTGGCGAGCGCCGGCGAGCGCCGCCAGCAGCTCGGCGCTCGACTGTACGAGCCGCATGCCGCGCCCGCCGCCGCCCGCCGCCGCCTTCACCATGAGCGGGAAGCCGATGGAGGCCGCGGCGTCGACCAGCGCCATGTCATCCGGCATCGCCGCGTCGAAGCCAGGCAGGACGGGCACGCCGTGCTCGGCCGCCAGCCGCCGCGCTGCCGCTTTGTCGCCGAGCAGCCGCATGGCGGCTGCCGGCGGGCCGACCCAAGCGATGCCGGCAGAGGCACACGCTTCCGCCAGCGCCGGCTGTTCCGAGAGGAACCCGTAGCCGGGATGCAGAGCGTCGGCGCCGGTGCGGCGCGCCGCTTCGATCACGGCCGCGATATCCAGATAGCTCGCCGGCGCACGCGCGCGGCCGATGCGCACGGCTTCGTCCGCGCGCCGGACGTGCAGCGCGTCATGGTCCGCATCGGAGTACACGGCGACGGTGCCGATCCCCAGCCGCGCGCAGGTACTCATGATGCGGCAGGCGATCTCGCCGCGATTGGCAATCAGCACCTTCCTAAACATCGCGTGGGGCCACCCAGCGCGCGGCCCGTTTTTCGAAGAACGCGGCGACTCCCTCGCGTCCCTCGGGGCTCGCACGCACATGCGCGATGAGCGCCGCGGCGTACGCATCGATCTGGCCGGCGTCGGGCGCTACGCGCCGCACCAACTCCTTCACGCGGCGCTGCGCCTCGGGCCCACCCGCCAGCAGCGCATCTATGGTCTCGCTCACGGCGTTCCCGAGTTCAGCATCGGGCACGACGCGGTGCACCAACCCGAGCGACAACGCGCGCGCCGCATCAATGCGCTCGCCGGTGAGAAACAACGGCAGCGCACGGCCGACGCCGATCTTTCGGATCACATGCCGTGCGATCGTCGCCGGTACGATGCCGAGCCGCACCTCGGTGAAGGCGAACCGCGCAGACTCGCCCGCGACCGCGATATCCGCCGCGGCCACGAGGCCGGCGCCGCCGCCGAACGCGCTGCCCTGCACCTGCGCGACGACGGGGTACGGGCACTCGGCAACGGCCCGCAGCATCGCCGCCAGCGCCTCCGCGTCGCGCAGGTTCTCCTGCTCCGAGTACGAGGCCGCGCGCCGCATCCATCCGAGGTCGGCGCCGGCGCTGAAGGAGCGCCCTTCGCCTGCAAGCACCACCGCGCGCATCTCGTGCGAGCCGCGGATGTCTTCGAACGCCGCCGTTAGCTCGGCGATCACCTGCTCGTTGAAGGCGTTGTGGACGTCGGGCCGGCGGAGGGTGACGGTCTCTACGGGACCGCGGCGAGAGCATTCGACGTAGCGTGTGGCGCTCATGTTACATGCGGAACACGCCGAACCGCGTCGGCGGAATCGGCGCGTTCAGCGACGCGCTGATGCCGAGCGCGAGCACGGCGCGTGTATCGAGCGGGTCGATGATACCGTCGTCCCACAGCCGGGCGCTGCTGTAGTAGGCGCTGCCTTCGGCTTCGTATTTGTCGATTGTCGGGCGCATGAAGGATTCCTGTTCGTCCGGCGTCATGTCGCCGCCGCGTGCGCGCAGGTTGTCGAGGCGTACCGTCAACAGCACGCTCGCGGCCTGCTGGCCGCCCATCACCGAGATCTTCGCGTTCGGCCACATCCACAGGAAACGTGGATCGTACGCCCGTCCGCACATCGCGTAGTTGCCCGCGCCGAAAGAGCCTCCGATCACGACGGTGAACTTCGGCACGTTCGCGTTCGCCACCGCCATGACCATTTTGGCCCCGTGCTTGGCGATGCCCTCCGCCTCGTAGCGCTGGCCTACCATAAAGCCGGTGATGTTCTGCAGGAAGACCAGCGGATACCGCCGCATCGCGCACAGCTCGATGAAGTGTGCGCCCTTGACGGCGCTCTCCGAGAAGAGGATGCCGTTGTTCGCGATGATCCCCACGGGGTACCCCATGACGCGCGCGAATCCGCAAACGAGCGTTGAGCCGTAGTTTGCCTTGAACTCGTGGAGGCGACTGCCATCGACGACACGCGCGATCACTTCGCGCACCTCCATGCCCCGTCTCGGATCCGACGGCGCCAGCCCGTACAGATCGGCCGCGTCGTACCGTGGCGGCTCAGGTTCGAGCACCGGCCAAGGCGCCCGCTTCTGGTCAGGCAGCGATGCGACGATGCTCCGCGCGATCGCCAGCGCATGCTCGTCATCGACGGCGCGGTGGTCGGCAACGCCAGAGCGCTCGGTGTGGACGCGCGCGCCGCCCAGATCCTCCGCCGACACCTCCTCACCGGTTGCTGCTTTCACCAGGGGCGGTCCGCCGAGGAAGATCGTCCCGGTGCCCTCGACGATCACCGTCTCGTCGCTCATCGCCGGCACGTAGGCGCCGCCGGCCGTGCAAGAGCCCATGACGACGGCAATCTGCGTGATGCCCTGCGCCGACATCTGCGCCTGGTTGTAGAAGATGCGCCCGAAGTGCTCTCGGTCGGGGAACACCTCGTCCTGTCGCGGCAAAAACGCGCCGCCCGAATCGACGAGGTAGATGCACGGAAGACGATTCTGCCCGGCGATCTCCTGCGCCCGCAGATGCTTCTTCACGGTCATCGGGTAGTACGTGCCGCCTTTGACCGTCGCATCGTTGGCGACGATCACCACCTCGCGTCCGCATACACGCCCGACGCCGGTGACGATCCCTGCCGACGGCGCGTCGCCTTCATACATATCCCACGCGGCGAGCGGGCTCAGTTCGAGAAACGCCGTCGCGGGGTCGATCAGACGCTCGATGCGCTCCCGCGCCGTCATCTTGCCGCGCGAGCGGTGTCGCTCCACGGTCTCCGCGCCGCCGCCCTCGTACACGCGCATCTCGCGACGTCGCAGTTCCGCGACGGCCGACTCCATCTCGCGGCGGTTGGCATCGAACTCATGGCTGGTGGTGTCGAGGGACGAGGGAAGGATAGGGACGGCATCGGAGAAGCCGGGGGAGTTTGGGCTGGCCACGCTGCCTCCATCCTGTCGATCGCCGCAATTGTAGCGTGTTCCGCGCCCGCTTCCGTGCGTGCGGGCGCCCCTTGCTCGCTGGCGCACGCACGCGTATACCGCTTGCATGAGCGCCGATGTCCTGCTGACCGACGAGCACCGGCTGTTGCGTGACACAGTCCTCGCATTCGCGCGCCGCGAACTCGCCCCCATCGCCGACGAGATCGACCGCACGGACACGTTCCCGCCCGACCTGTTCCGGCGTTTGGGCGATCTGGGCGTGCTGGGCGTCACCGTCCCCAGAGAGTACGGCGGCGCGGGCGCCGACCTTTTGTCGGGCGTGCTGATCATCGAACAACTCGCTCGCGTATCGGCGTCGGTCGCGCTGTCGTACGGAGCGCACGCGAACCTCTGCGTGCACAACCTGTATACCAACGGCACCGAGGAGCAGCGCCGCGCGTACCTGCCCGGACTGTGCAGCGGCGACCTCGTCGGCGCGCTGGCCATCACCGAGCCGGATGCCGGCTCCGACGCCACCGGCATCCGCACGACCGCCGTGGCCGATGGCGACGATTTCGTCTTGAACGGGACCAAGATGTTCATCACGAACGGCACGATCGCCGATGTCATCGTGCTCTACGCGAAGACGAGCCCGGAGAAAGGCGCGCAGGGCATCACCGCGTTCATCGTTGAGAAGGGGTTCGCCGGTTTCTCCGTCGCCCGCAAACTGGATAAGTTCGGCCACCGAGGCTCGCCAACGGCCGAACTCCGGCTCGATGACTGCCGCGTACCGCGCGTCAACGTCCTCGGCACGGTTGATGGGGGCGTCGGCATCATGATGAGCGGGCTGGACTGCGAGCGCGTGTTCCTCGCCGGCGAGTCGATCGGCATCGCCGACGAGGCGCTCGAGCTCTCCATCGAATACGCCCGGCAGCGGGAACAGTTCGGACAGCCCATCGGCAGCTTCCAGCTCATCCAGGCCAAGCTGGCCGACATGTACACACAACTCGAAGCGGCACGAGCGCTCGTCTACCAGACCGCGGTAGAGGCGGAGCGCCGACCCGCCGCCAAAGAGGCCGCGGCGGCGATTCTCTTTGCCGCAGAGATGTCGACGCGCGTCGCGCTGGACGCGATGCAGGTACACGGCGGCTACGGCTACCTCAACGATCTGCCGCTGGGCCGCCTGGTGCGCGACGCCAAGCTGCTGGAGATCGGCGCGGGCACGTCGGAGATCCGCCGCCTGATCATCGGCCGAGCGCTGCTGAAGTAGCGCCGGCCGGTGCACAAGGGGCTTCGATCAGATCCACGATCTGCACCCGCCATGTCCGGCGCCATGGGGCGCGCGGGCAATGCCGGTCACGCTCAAGCGTCGCGACGGTGGGCAGGGCGCCTGCCTTTATACCGGCGAAGGATTGGAGCGGGAGACGAGACTCGAACTCGCGACCCTTTGCTTGGGAAGCGGTCAGGGCTTCTGCGAGCTGCTCCAGATTCGAAACTAGGCCCGAAATCGATGCAAGCTGTACGTAATTAGGCGCACATCTCGCAGCACGTTGCCGGATCGATCCTACCATAGTTGAACGTTGTGGAGCGGGGTACGCTACCCGCCGGCCGAAGAGGAACTAGGCAACCTGGCGTTTGTCTGCTCCGAAGCATACAGTCGAAGGCTCCTCAATGGTCAGGAGACATGACGCCGGAGAAAGCCACTCCAATCATCAAGGGCTGCTGGCAGCATGACGCGCTCGTAGCCCGCCGGCACCACCTGAGACGAACTCTCTGTATCTACCAGCAAGACCGCGTGAGGGTTTCTGTCAGCAAATTGATCGACCGCTGACCGGTTGTCGTTGAGAGTCTCGTAGTCAAGCAGCAAGCCGCACCACCGACCGACCGACCTTCTGGTCATCTCGTCAAAAGCTTCGGAGGCTGTCGCTATGAAAACACCGGGCGCCAAGGCGCCTGTTCCAGCCTCGATTTCGTAAAACGCGTCGTAGAGTGCGCTTCGTGAGGGGTGGGTGCTAAACAGCAAGAACCAATTCGCTTCAAGAGGCGTAGCGGTCATTCGAATCTAGCTATCAATTCCGGTCGCCCAATATCGTGACGGACGTGGTAGCGTCCTTTGACTTCGGCGAGGGCGGATTCGACCGAGCTCTCAGCCTCACGCACAGTGTTCGCTACGCCAACAAGAGCCAGCGCTCGGGACGTGGTTGTCAGGTACTGTCCGTGACTCTCGTCCAAGCGCGCGAAATAAACCTTTACACCGAGGTCGCGAATACGTGGCTCATTCAATTGGATGGCCACGCCAGTCTCGGGAGCGGTGGGGTATCCGTGAGGTGCGACGTACTTACACACAGTCGCCTTGCTCTCAAATTCGACGCGCAACGTCGCGAGGCGATCTTCAACTATTGCGCCGCAAATGTCGAGGAAGTCAGTCTTCAGAAGCGGCAATACATTCGCAGCTTCGGGATCGCCGAATCGTGCATTTATCTCTACTAGCTTAACCCCATCAGAAGTAAGCATGAACTGACCATAGATGATTCCCCGAAAGCGAGCACCCTCAGTCCTCGCGCCCGCGATGACACGCTGCAAAATGTCGAGACAGCGGTCGTAGGTCTCGGCCGAGACAAACGGCAATAGCCCATTAGCCTGAGAGTACGAACCCATGCTGCCTGTGTTGGGCCCTTGGTCTCCTTCGAACGCCCGCTTGAAGTCTTGCACCAGTGGCATCGGACTCAAGTGGATCCCGTCGGTAAAGGCCTGAAGCGTGAACTCCTCGCCGGCCAGCCGTTCCTCAAGGATGATCTCGCCGGACGAGGAGCCGCTCAAGACTTCACGGGCGTACGCTATGGCATCATCGACCGACTCGAGTTGCTCACCCATGATCTTTACGCCCTTCCCGCCGGTCAGGCCTATGGGTTTTAGCACGAAATCTCCGGATTGCTTCCTTAGGAACTCTGAGACTGCGTCCGGGTCGTCGAAGTGGTAGTAGAGCACTTGACCCGGAATCTCGAATCGATCCATCAACCGACGAAGGAAGATCTTTGACATCTCGAGCTGGGCCGCCGCGATCGTCGGTCCAACAGCTGCGATCCCGACAGCATTAAGTTTGTCCACCACACCGGCGTCCAATGCGCGCTCGTGCCCGATCACCGCAAGATCAATACTCCTGCCCTTCGCCCATTCGGCGATATGCCCGACATCGCGTTCGTCGCACTGCTCGAAGTCTGAGGACAACCGGAGCAATCCCGGGTTTCGATTACTGGCCATGCTGAAGAGATTCGCACGACCCGCACGGCACACGGCGTCTGCAATGGCGTGCTCACGGGCGCCTCCGCCTACAAGTAAAACGCGCACGATACTAAACCTGCTCCTCCCCGACGCTGTGCGTCAATTGACCTTGCGGGTTCGCATTCACGTCGCTCCAGACGATCCGGTAGGTACTTCCGAGCGCCGGACTCCGACATGTCCAGTTCCATTGCACGATGTTGCCCAACAATGTTCGAACGATTGGCTGGTCTATCGCGCGCGGTCGCCGAAGCGGTGAAATCTCGAGGCCACCAACCTGGATATCTGAGGCCGCCGGAACCTGAATAGAGACGCTACACGTGCGTGTCCGGTAGAGCATGGGTCTATCAATGTATGGTCCCCATTTTTCGAACGGTACGGAGTAGCTGTAGCGAACATCTCTGGTCTCACCGGGCGTCATCGCACGCGGAACTCCATCCTGTTGAAAACAGATGCAGAAATCCTTCCGCGCATTTAGATCGTTGACTAGTAACACATCAAGTCTACCATGCTGGTCCCACGCCAACAGGTTGAGGTCGGCCCAACTCAGCGGGTGAGCCTGATAGAACGCATAGCTCTGTTGCGGGTCATCTGGGAAGCGGTTAGCGAATACCCAGTACATCACGCGCTCGACCGCATGAGCACTCACGTTTGTTACCGCCTTGTGGAAGGTCAGATGGTACCTGCGAGATTCCATGTCGATTTGAACCGTGCACTCGTTGAGTTCTTCACGGAGATCACCCAACGCACCAATTAGTGGAAAAACCGGAGCCACACCAAGTAGCGCATGTGTGACGACCGCGGAGTAGATGAGGAGAAAGAACGAGACAAAAGAAAGAGCGACCAGCGGCTGCCTACTGACAACCGCATAGATGACGCCTGCAACCGTGATTGCCGCGGAAACCAATTGAAGCGGCTGATTGACACGCCAGAGAAATTCGGTGATAACCGAGAGCCTATTCTTCATCGGATGTCGTTCGCCCGGAGGTCCTGTGGGTAGTGGCTACGTCTCGTCCGTCAAACCGAAGAGCCTGTCGTCGCAGATCCATTAGTCCTAGCATAACGAAGTAGTGTATCGTCTGTTGATGAACGCATACGATCGGCTGGGCGAGAGGTACTCGACGACCCGGCACCCTGACCCGTCAATCGCTCGCAGCATAGCGCTGGCGATCGGTGATGCAAGAACGATCGTTAACGTGGGGGCGGGTACGGGTTCCTACGAGCCGCGAGATCGGCGAGTGGTAGCGGTCGAGCCATCGCAGGTAATGCTCGCTCAACGGCCGCCAGGTGCTGCACCGGCTGTTCGCGCTTTCGCGGAGGCCCTGCCGTTTGCGGCCGACAGTTTCGAAGCAGCCGTGGCACTTCTGACGGTTCACCACTGGTCGAACGCCCGCAGCGGCCTCGCCGAGATGCGGCGGGTGGCTAGGCGGCGAGTGGTCGTTCTGACCTGGGATCAGGAGGCGAACGAGCAGTGGTGGTTGCCCATGATCTACTTCCCTGGCATTCGCGAAATAGACAGGCGCCGCGTCATCTCGATCGACTTCATCGCCGGATCTCTTGGAGCAGTAAAGATTCAGCCGATCCCTATACCGCACGATTGCCGAGATGGATTCGACATCGCATTCTGGCGACGGCCACAGGCCTACCTTGATCCCAATGTCACTGCGTCCATGTCGAACTTTGCACTCTTGAATGCGACCGAGCGCGAGGAAGGTGCACGGCAACTCAAGAGTGACCTAGAAGATGGAACCTGGACGGCGAGGTTCGGCCATCTGTTGGATCTCAACGAGCTTGATCTAGGGTTGAGGCTCGTCATCTTTGACATGGACTAGGTGAACGACCGGCCACGAGCACCATGTCATCGCATCCGCTGCGCCATGTCGGCACAAACACACTTCATGAAGCTTGGTGGATCGCGCGCTCTTACGTAGCGGAAGCACTCTTTCGTCTAACTAGCAACCTCTTGTACAACGGCGGACCGTATATCTCTTCTTCGCGCACCTTCCACTTCACACCGTCGAATTGCCCCGCGCCGATCAAACGAAACCATTCGAGTCGCTTGACAAGAAACTGATAACTGACCGGAGCCGGGCAGAGCCGCTTAAGTTCAATAACTTGGTCTATAATCCACGCGGAGTTCGTCATGCCGAGCTGCTTGATGAGGTCATCAAACTCCGCTTCTGGGAAGATGAACTCCGCTGCGAAGACTTCGGCCCCTACTTCCTCGACCGGCGCTGAGTCCCATGCGACATCCTGACAGGCAAGGCTTCCGTCGCGTGCCAGATGCTGGTCAACGTAGTGGTGCTTGAGTTCGTGACACTCAGCGAACAGACGCGGCTCGAGCGGGAGCCGCCCGTTCACGAGGACATGCGGCTCGCCGTCGATGAGCAAATACGCCGCCCGTAGCTTTCGGAGCTTGTGCGGAGACTTCGCGAGTTTGATGCCTTCATCTCGGTAGATGTCGCGGACAGACGCGAGCCCAATCGTCGCTGTGGTGACCGCGTACTCGTCGCGCTTTGTGCGAGCGAGCGCCTTCATTGCCTCGTAGTAGGCTCCACGGTTCACGTCTTCCCTCGACTCGCTTTGCCTCCCTTAGCACCCTTTAACGACTTGCCCGCCCGTATGAAGTCGGCGTAGCGCTGGAGCTCCTCCAGGTCTTCGGCTGGAAGGTCGCCTGTGGCGCTGAGGAGTGCGTGCTGTGCCTGGGTGGGCGGCGTGGGCGGCCTGATTGACGCGGGAAAGAAGGACCAGATGCCGACGCCAAAGTAACGGGCGAGTTTGTCCAGCTCAGCCGGGGAAGGCTTGTAGACGGCTGTCTCCCACCGGGAGATTGTATTGGACGTGACGCCCATCGCTCGCGCAAGTTCGTCCTGAGTCCGAGATTTGCCCCGAAGCTCTCGGATCTTTTCGCCGATGAATTCGTACAGCTCCTCCTCCGTCGGATGTCCTGATTCAGGACGTGACTTCCTCATTGCGTTGACATCCTCCTGTCCGCTCCGTACACTACTCGAACAGGATAGGCCGTCCTGATCAAGGACTCAAGCCTCCCCCGGGGGCTGTCGGGGGGGGGGGCGGGCCGACAGAAAAAGGTTCGCGCATCCCTGCAACCGGGTGAAAATTCCGGCCGGCACCATCGTAAGCTCGACAACAGGAGGAGCGCCTAATGGACTTCGACGAGCGCTATGCGGAACTGCAGGGTGAGTACGGCCCGCCTCCGACCGACCCGATGGAACGTAGTGCGTGGCTCCACGGAATCGAACTGGTCGCGCGGGCTCCGGACGCCGTGCGAGCCTTGGTGGAAACAAACGAGCCGGTTCACGCCTCGCTCAGCGACGTGTTCGACGGCTTCCTGGAGGAGGTTGAGGCGGATGTTGTGTGGGAATTCGTCCGGAAGAGGTGCAGCGAGCCGCTTCGAGCGGCTGCGGAACGCGTACTTGACCACCCGCTCTGGGTGCACCTTGTCGAGGACGCGACGGCGGTCCAACAGACGCGCGTCTTGGACCGCCTCACGGAGGAGGTGGCCGATAACGTCGGCAGGCTGATTTTCTTCAACCCGATCTATCGGTCGTGGTTCACAGACTTCTGAACGGCGTGAGAGAGGCTGCCATGAACTATTGTCTTGAAGTCGCCAAGCTCCTGATCATGAGGAAGCTCGCTCCGAGTGACCTTGAACGTCTTGAGGTCGAGGCCCGGATCGAAGCACATAACAAGAGTTGCGCGAGTTGCGCCAGACTATGCGCCGATCTCGCCGCGTCGCCGGTCGCGGTGACCAGCGGGCGCTCCGCGATGGAAGGCGGTCAGCTCTACAGGATAGGCCAAGTAGACGATGGAACGGAGACACGCATGACCACCGAACTCACCAGGCAGGCTGAAACCAGCGGCAAGTTCTACACATTCTTCGTTGATGGACAAGAGCTTCGCTCGGACGAACCAATTCTCACGGTAGCGCAGATTAAGCTGCTCGCGGGAGTTCCCGCCGACGTACCACTCATCGAGGTGCGCGAGGATGGGACTCAGATCCAGCTTCGAGACGACGAAGTGATCGAGCTCAAGCCAGGGCGCCGCTTCAAGAAGGCACCGCGCTTCGTCCGAGGGTAGGCATTTGTCGCGCGATCGAAGAGACACGGAGTTCGGACTACTGCGGCAGCACTACGGAGACGTGCACGCCGGATCAGACTTCGAGTGGGCGGTCGTTAGGGCAGTTCCATTGTGTAACGGATGGAACCGCCCTGCGACCGAGGTCCTCATCGTGGTGCCACCGGGTTATCCCTTGACGCCGCCCGACAATTTCTTCGTGCGAAATGGGCTGCGACTTGCGGACGGGTCGCTGCCGGCGAACTTTGCAGAGAACCAGTCTGTCCTTGGCGATTCGTGGGCACAGTTCTCGTTCCATGCGCAATCGTGGAACCCTGCGCCGGAACCGATGGACGGTGACAACCTGATGACATTCATGCTGGCCGTTGAAGGACGCCTCAGGGAGTTGAGCTGATGAACCGCTTGGTCGTTGAAGAACATGTGTGGGCGCGGCTGAGAGGACACCTACTCGCCGATTCATTCGAGCACTTGGCCTTCCTGTTGGCCCGACCTGCGGGCGAGAGGCTGCTGGTTCGAGACCTTATTCTCATCCAGGACGACGCACTTGAGGATGCTGATGAACCTTACGGCCTTTCTCTATCTCTTTCAGCACTCTTAAGCGTGATGAATGCCGCTGTACGTTCGTCACTCGTACTGGTCGAGGCTCACAGCCACCCGCAGTCGGACGATCGTGTCACGTTCTCCTCGATTGACCAACGCGGTCAACACGAGATGGTCGAGTACCTAGCTGATGTCATGCCAGATAGGCCGTATGCTGCCCTAGTCCTTGGACAAGAAGCGGTGGGCGGGCAAGTCTGGAGCCCAGGGGCGAGAACGCCGGCACCGATGAACGTCGTTGTGTTGGGTGATTCCGTCGCCAGCCGGGCGACGTCTCGATCAGGAACAAGTCGCCTCGCAGTAAGCGAAGAGCGCTTTGACCGGCAAGTGTTGGCGATCGGACGAGGCGGACAAGACGCCCTGAGACAAACGAACGTTGCGGTTGTTGGTCTCGGGGGCATCGGTTCCTTTCTCGTGGAAGAACTCGCGCGCCTCGGCGTTGGCAAGTTGACGCTGATAGACGACGACCTGATCGAAAGGACCAACCTTCACCGTGTTGTAGGTTCGACCGCCGCGAGCGTTGGACGTTCGAAGGTGTCGATTGCCGCCGAGATGGCCGTCGCCTCTAACCCGGACATTCGAACAATCCCAGTTCTAGCGAACGTGAGAGAGGCCGAAGCGATTGATGCACTGCGTGCCGCCGACGTAGTTATTGGTGCCGTTGATACAGATGCTGGCCGCTTGATCCTCAATGAGTTCTGCGTGGCGTACATGACGCCCTATGTCGACTGTGGCGTTGGAATCGAGGTCAAAGACGGACGGATCATCGAGGCCGGAGGCCGCATTGTCACCTGGGTGCCTGGCCGGCCATGCTTGCACTGTTGTCGCGAGATAAACCTGTCGATTGCAGCCCAGGAGTTGGAGACTGAAGAGCAACGCGCATTTCGTCGCCAGCACGGATATGTCGCCGGAGCGGTGGTTCCGGAGCCGGCGGTCATCTCGTTGAATGGCACGGTAGCATCGATGGCCGTCACCGAAGTTCTGGCACTCTGCGCGGGGCTAAGGCCAACGATTCACTACTCCTACTACGATCTCTTGGCGCAGCGCGCCGGTCCAAGACTCATTCAGAGCGATCCGAAATGCGTCGTTTGCGCAAACCTCGGTAAGGGGGACCAGGCTGGACTACAACGCTACTCCCGCGATTCTGGGAATATGGACACTCGAACGGACTTGGGGTCTCGCTCGGCCTAAACGCGCACCGCCAACGCGACGGAGCCGGAGTCCGGGACGCGCCCATCCAGCGCTTCGCACGCCGCGATGCGCGGAGCCTCTGTCGGCTTGCGCCACATGAAGTCGGCGCCATCCTTCCTCGGCGGCACGCCTTCGATGGTGAACGCGATCTTCATGGGCGTAACCGTACGGAAACGGTAAGGGCCGGCGCGAGGCGACTCTTACTCCTTGCAAAAAGCGCGCTATGCCGGCAGCGGCGCCGTTGGCTACGCTAGGCCTCGCGAACAAGATCGAAGTTCGAGTCGTCGGCAAAGAAGGCTTCGGCGCGCTTGCGTGTCATGCGATAGGACGCGTCGCCAAAGACGTAGTGCTTCAGCAGTGAGATGAACAAGAAGCTCCCCAGCTTGTCGTAGTCAGCCATCTCGCGAGGCACCCGGAAGTCTATGTGACGCCCGCGGAACGCAGGGCTGCTTCCCTGGTGAATCGGACGCGAGCGCGGCACGACGCTGAACTTGCCAAACCGGCCAGTGGGGCGATGGACGTAATACTCCACCTCTAACTCGCTCTCCGGATCTTCCTTGTGCGTTTGGGCGTTGGCCCTCGGGAGAATCAGGGACGCGCGCGCGTGAATGCGATCGGCTTCGGTCCCGAGTCCTCGTTTGGCAAATGCGCCCTCATCGTAAGCCCAGTAGAACCAATCTGGGTCGCGGAACATCACCTCGGGCAAAGTCCGACCTTTGTGCTTGCCGAAGTTCAGCTTCGTCCACGTCATAAGCCCCACCTCACTCAGCTGAGAATCGGCATCGAGTCGAGTAACGAGAAGAAGGGCCAGCACCCAGACTGACCCCCCTCCCGCCCTTACGACTTGTCGTAGTCGAACGGGACCTTATGCCAACGCGCGAACGCCATGCGGGTAGCCCACACCTTCGACCCGTCCTTGTAGTTACTTGCCGTCGTGCGCCCGCCCTTGCGCCCGTTCCGCTTCGCTGCGTCGGGGTACCGGGCGTGCATCGTGAGTGCTGCGAGACGCCCGCGCTGGCTCGGACTGAGCCTCGGGCGCTGGCCGTCGTGCCGGTGGTGGCGTGTCATCGCTACACCCCCGCCGGCTTCGGCTCGCCACCGTTGGAGCTGATCGGCGAGCCCTCGACGAGTTCGTCGCCGGCGGGCTCGACCCACCCGACGAGACGATGCCTCCCATTGTCCGGATCCGGCTTCCGGATCACCTTGCCCTGTCCCTCTAGGCGACGCAGCGCAGCATCGACGGACGCCGGCTTGATGCCTTCGGGTTCGAGCGCCGCGAGCAGGTCCGCCTTGGGGACGAGTTGGCCGCGCTTCCACGTGAGGAACTCTTCGATCTCGTGCACCGCGCGGTCCACCGCCGGGCCCGTCCGACCCCTTTCGCTTTCCGTGGCGTCGCTCGGTAGCTCGATCAGCGTCAGGTGCGCCATTTCGTCCGTGATCTCGCGCTTCACCGCGAACGCGGAGAGCTTGTCGGAGTAGCGAGCCTTCGTGTGTTTGACCTTGGTGATCCCGCCTTCGAGCGCCGAGACCGAGAGCCGCGTGTCGAGGGTGGCCTCGATGTGGCTCGAACCTCGGTACATCTCATCGTTCTTGCGGTTGTGGTGGATCACGAGGAATGCGGGGTCATGCGGACGCCCGGCCTCGCGCATGGTGCGGAACACCCTCGCGACTTCGTCTGCCGAGTTCTCGCTCCCGTCGTGCATCTCCGCGAACGGGTCGAAGACCACCAGAGCCGGCCTCACCCGATCGATGACGCCGGCCAAGCGCTCCGCCTGCCGACTGTCAGAGAGGTTCAGCCCCTGACGCAGCGCGATAAAGATCGGGAGATCGTCCGGCTTGTCGCCGGTGCCGACGAGCAGCATGTTCATGCGACTACTTAGGCCGGCGTGCGTTGTCTCCTCGTCGATCAGGATGACCGGCCCCTGCGCCGTCCGGTAGCGACCGAGCCAGTCGCGACCGGAGGCGACGCTTATCGCTGCATCCAGCGCGAGCCAGGTCTTCCCGGCGCCGGGATCACCGCTGATGAGCGCCATCCCGCCCTTCGGGATGAACGGCTCGATGAGCCACTCCACCTTCTCCGGCGCACGCTGCAGGAAGAACGAGAGCGGCTCCACGTCGAACCGCCTTGCGCCGGGGAGCGCCTGCTCCCCCGGATCGATACCGCCGTGGCGCCGGTAGATGCCGGTCACCACGCCGCGCAGCTCTTTGTCGTCGAACGGCTGGCCGCTGTCGTGCTCGCACTTCAGTCGCCAGTCCTCCAGCATCGCGAGTGCGAGATCCTCCGGGACGCGGCGACTCTTGAGGTACCCGGCGAGGCGGGCAGCCGTGTCGTTTCGTCGCCCGGCGTCCGCGCCGCCCCAGGCGTCCACCAGCCAGTTCTCCTTCGGACCAGGCGCCGGCCCGGCGGGGCTTCGGTCGGCGATCCTCGACGCGATAGAGCGCACGATGGACGCTGGCGCCGGCCGGCATACCGTCAAGAACCGAGGAAGCGGCATCGGCTGCAATGAGCCGCGGCTGAGCACCATGCGGGGACCGTCCGTCTCGCCGAAGTACGGCAAGTTGATGTAGTTGCCGAACTCCACAGTTTCGGCGTCAGCCTGCTTCGGGAAGATCTCCGTCGTCTCAGGAAGGCCGGCGTCCAGGACCGCGCGACGCAGGATCCGCCGCATCTCACGTGCGGTGATCGCCTCATCCGCGAAGAGCCACACGTGGTACCCCTTCCCTCGTGACTGTTCCATGTAGACGCCGAACGGCAGTTCCAGTGCCGTTAGGGCGTCGTACACGGCCTTTGCGAGAGTCGGATCCTTCCGGTCGATGTCCACCGCGCCGAACCTGCAAGTGCTGTCGGGCATCAGCGGATAGACGCCGAGGCTCTCCTCGCCTTGGAGGTGGCGCCGGTAGTGGTCTAGCGTCACCTCCCCTCGCGCACATTCTCCATGCGCTAGTCCGCGCGCGTCCTTGCGCCCGTCGAAGATCGAAGCGAACCGCTTGACCTTCTCCTCGTCGATGTGGGTAAGCATTACACCCCCTGTAAAGTGTGCGCCCGCTAGAGCCAGTCAGAGAGGCTGGTTAGCCGGGGGGTGGCGCATGTGGGCAGGTTTTCGCTTCGTGTCCCCCGCCAGAATTGACGAGTTCGATCGCGATCAAAATCAGAAACCAATGAACGCGATCCTGATCCGGGTGATCGGCGGCATCCCTGCCGCCCAGCCTTCTCAGCTGCCGATGAATGCCTGAACGATTAGGTCTGAGACGCGGTCGATGAGGTCGCCGGTCTCGATGCCCAGTGCCGGATCACGTTCCGCCGTGAGGCTCAGCAGCATGGCGCTGACGGCGACGCGCGCTGCGGCGGCTTCGATCTCGGGCTCGCTCATCGCTTCGGCTGCGGTTGCCGAGATGTATATCCCCGAGTAGTAGCCGTCGTCGTCCTTGAGTTGGACGCCCTCCAAGTTCTCGTCTGGATCAGGGGTATCGACCAGGGCGAGTTGGACTTCATGATTGATGCCGAGTTGGTCGTTCCATCGCTGGATCGCGGTTCCGAAGGCATCGGCGTTTCGCCGGGCACCATCGGTTGCTGTGGCTTCTGTGAACACCATCTCTACGGACATTGGGTCCTCCTTCGAGGCTATACAAGGTGCCGCCGGCGAGAGCCGGCGACTCCTGTCGGTCAAGATCGACGGAGCGCCGATCCTGACCGCACGGTCGTGCCAGCGCCGTCAGTCCGAAGACGCGTTGGCTATGCACTTATCGAAGTCGCCCGAGTGCTGGCACATCAGCTCTTCGAACCCCAGCAGTCGAGACCGGCCGTCCCGCGTAGTGGCGTACCGTGCGTGCGCGCGCGCCGGTACTAGGCCAGGTTGCTGGGTGTGCCAGCGCCGGACTAAGCGATTGTGGCGCTCGACCACGTGATACGTGGCCTTGACCCTTCGCAGGTGCTTCCGCGAGGGGGTGGGCCGCCTCGGGACTCGTCGGGCGTTTGTCGTCATTGTTCACCTCTATCGCCCAGCCCTCACATTGGGCTTAGGGGGCGACGGGAGAAGATACGCAAGACGACGAAAGCGTTGTCGCGAGGAACGGAGGCCGCGGCGAGTTTGTCAAGAATGGGGTGAGGCTTACCGACGGCTCGGAATGCCAACTGTGACGGGACGTGCACTACGACCGGCGGGAGCAAGAGCGGCGTGGCTTGTCTCTAAATCGCGGACATGTTCGGGGCTGGGCGGACTCAGGTCCGCAACGTGGGAGTGAGTGCATCGACGCGTTCGCGTGCCTCTTCGAGCCCATGCTCGAAGTGCTTCTTCGTCAGTGGTATCCACGTTTGCCGGGCCAGTTGGAATGGGCGTAGCCCAACGGAGGTCAATGGAACGGCGTCGCCGACGGGAAGCTCGAGGATGAGTCGCATTGGAAGGCACACCGGGAACGGACCCGAACCGACCCCGTACCTCGATACGGCGTCCGGGACGGTGCCCGTGATCTCGCCTGCGCCGACGATTCCCTCGCCGGTCACATACACAAGGAACTGCGTGCCGGTGAGAATGGCATTCACGACCGGGGCACGCGCGGGGAATGCAATCCTCTCGCCGCGCAGCGAATCGACCCTCCAGCCCGGATAGACGATCTTCAAGCCGTATCTCACCGCAAGACCTCTCTAGGATCCTCGGCATTCCACGACCCATGCTGTAGCTGTGTAATTAGCTCGTTAGTGAAGCGTTCCTATATTCGAACGAAACGACGAAAGGGACGCCTGTGGATCTTCGATCGGCCCTCACCCGGATGCATCTTCCAGGGCTCAACAGGCCGACGGCTCTTGACCGCCTAATCGACAAGCTCGACTGGTCCGCTCAGACTCGACGGCGCCTCCTCACCGGCGAGATGCTGCCAGAGGCCAAGCCGCATAGCTCGACCGGCTTCAACCCGCTCGGTGAAGCGCGCGAGCGGTCTCTCGCTGGCGATCACGATGAAGCGATCTGGCTGCACTTCGTGGCAACGCTGATCGGGTGGGATCGCCCGGACTCCGTCGATCGGTTCCTTCGCGTGCTCGGTGATGGGGAGCGGGCGACCTGGCGCTACATGGCCGAGCATGCTCTCGGTGCGTTGGTGCGGACCCAAGCACAGGCCACCATGCTGATGCGAGAGGCACCGTTCGGCAATCACCGTAAGTATGAGACTTATCGCGGCGAGCGTGGCAGTAGCCGGGTCGTCAAGAGCTTCCTCAGCTGGGCAGGGTCAAGCCCTGCCGCGCGTGTCGACAGCATCGTCAGCGACGCGCGAAGCCCGGAGCACGCCTTCGATCGCCTCTACAACGCGTTCGACGTGTTCCGCTTCGGCCGCACCGCCCGCTACGACTTCGTTCGGCTTGTCGCCAACGTCGATCGACGCTTGCGGGCCGGCAGCTGCTACCTTCGCGGGGCGTCCGGTCCGCGGCGAGCGGCCGCTCTGTTGTTCCTCGGCCGCAGCTGGGCCCGCGACAACGAGGTCGCCGGCCTGGAGGAGGGCCTGCGCGAGCTGGCAAGCGTCTGTGGCATCGACCTGACGGTGGTTGAGGACGCTGTCTGTCAATGGCAGAAGGCGATCCCCTCGAGTGACGAGAGACCGCGTGAGGTCCAACTGACACTGGAGCTGCAAACAGGACGTGCGCCATGACGACCCGCGAATGCACGGCGACTGAACGGCCAGCCAGGCAGGTTCAGATCGCGAGAAGTCGAGGCGCTGAGGACGCGCGGGCGCGCCGCCGCTGGCGAGGGCGTCGATTCGTACGCCCTCCTGACCTACGGCGGTTCTCGCGCGTCTGAGCGCGAGAGCTGACGACAGAAAACGCGCACACGAAACGATGAGGGCGGCCTGTAAGGGGCCGCTCTTCGGTTAGAAGGGAGCACCCGAATGACGACCGACAAGACGCTGACGCTGCTGGCGAAGTTGGAACTCGCCGTGCTGGACGTGCAGGACTCCGACACGTTCACGGCGTACCTGCGCATGGCGGCGAAGTTCCACAAGTACTCGTTCGGCAACATCCTCCTCATCGCATCGCAGCGCCCGGACGCGACGCGATGCGCCGGGTTCCGCACCTGGCACGCACTCGGCCGCTACGTCCGCCGGGGCGAGAAGGGGATCGCCATCGTCGTGCCGTTCCGCTCGCTGCGCGACAACGACGAAGGCGAGGTCGAGGAACGCGTGCGCTTCGGGACCGGCTACGTCTTCGACGTTTCACAAACCGAAGGCGCTGACCTTCCGGAGATCGAGGTGCCACTTCTGACGGGGCACGGCGGCGCTGGCCTCTACGACGCGCTCGCCGCGCTCGCCGCGAGGGAACGGTTCAGCATCGATCGCAACGAGCGGCCGGGCGAAAACGCTGCGGGCTTCTGGCAGCCCTCGACGAGAACCATCTGGGTGTCGCCTGGTCTGTCCTCCGACCAGGCGGCGAAGACGCTCGCGCATGAGATCGCACACGCCTTCGACCCTGAGACAGGTGCGTACGCGGAGTGCCGTGGCGAGCGCGAGACGCTCGCGGAAGCCGTCGCCTACGTCGTCTGCGAGCGCTACGGCCTCGACGCGTCCGAACGCAGCATTCCCTACATCGCCGGGTGGTCACGCGACGCCCACACGCTGAAGCGCGCGCTCGCAAAAGTGCAAGCCGTCGCGCACGAGATCATCCGCCGTCTGGAACCGGAGACCGCGTACGAGGCCGCGGCCTGAGGCCGTTCGGCTTGCGGCCGCAAACCTGAGAAGATCTGGAGTTTCGGAGGTAACACACGATGTCGCACTTTCTTACGCTCGTCTTGATCGAAGTTCCGGGGCTGCGGCCCGAAGAACTGCGCCGCAGGCCGCGCACCGTCCGCGAACAGATCGACCGACTGCTTGCACCCTACGACGAGAACACCGAAGTCGCTCCGTACCAGGACCGCTGCCATTGCGTCGGGTTGGAGGCAGAGCGGGCGGGCCGTATCCACGCCGATCAGGCCGTCGGCACCTACGACGAGCAGCGCCGCCTGTTCCACGCGGAGATAGCGCCGGCCCTCACGCCCGAGCCGGGCGAGCCCGCCGCCACGCAGCGGCAACTGGAGGCTGCGTGGCAAACATTCACCGCAGAGTTTCGCGCTGCGTACGACACGGCAGAGCACTCGTCCGTGCAGGCACATCCGCTCTTCGAAAGGCCGAGACCGGACTGCGACGAGTGCCATGGCGCCGGCGTCCACACGTCCACCTACAACCCGAAGAGCAAGTGGGACTGGTGGGTCGTCGGCGGTCGCTGGCACGGCATCGTCCGCCACGGCGCGTTTTCCGACGAGGGCACGCAGGAGTCGCTTTCCGACAACGCGGCGCCGGTCAGCGATCTCAAGGAGAACATCCCCGAGTACATCCACGCGATCGTGACCCCGGACGGCGCCTGGCATGAGCAGGGACGCATGGGCTGGTGGGGGATGGTACGCGACGAGAAGCCAGAGGATGCGTGGCGCCGCGAGGCAGCCGCTCTTCTGTTGGATCACCGGGAGGCGCTCGCCGTCGGCTGCGACCTGCACATCTAACCCGACAGGACTGGGGACTACGAGGCGCAAGAACCGCGCTATCCGTGACGCGGCCAAGAGATCGAGGAGTAAGACGTGATGAACAACGGTGAGAATGACGCAATGTTCCTGGTCTGCGGAGCGCGCCCAGACAGAAAGGTGTGATGACAGTGAGCGGATATTCTGAGGAAACGAAGTCGGAACCGCGGCTCTGGAGCGATGACGAACTGGTCGCCTTCGGCGTACCGGAAGATCTCGTCAAGGTGTTCCGCCGATGCGAGGCCGCGCTCCGGGCATCCGACCGGTACTTCGACGAGCATTATCAGCCGCGGGCCGGCTTGTGGCGCGGCACATTTCGAGAGGCGCTCGACCCGGCGGCTCAGGTTCGCTATCTGCATCAGATGAAGAGCGACGAGGCGCGGGACGAGTTCGAGCGCGAGCAACGTTCGCTACAGGACTTCGCCCAGCGGCTGGCTGATGAAGTCCGGGGCTGGCACTTGCCGCGGACGGTCGCACGCAAGCTGGGTCCGTATCCATCGGCTGAGCAGTGGTTCAATGCCGTCGCACGACATCGGATGGCGCAGGCTCGCGGTGACTAGGTGGGCCGGCCTGAGATCGGCGATATCTGTACGACATTCGGGTAATGACGTATCCGTACGCAAAGCGGCTCCTGACGGCGGCGGTGGATGTTCGGACCAGCTCCGCATCACCCTAGAAGGAGATCGAGCCGCCGATCTAGCGAAGGGTGCTTGTTCCTGCCGACATCAGCCTCACATGGTCGCGATCGTCTGAGAGGGGTTCGTGGTGTCGTTTCACCCTACTATACTAGCCCTCTCTTAAGGTAAGTCGCGGTCAGGCCATCTCGCCGAAGTACACGCCGCAGATTCCCTTTCGCGACTCACGCAGCGCCGTGCCGATCATCAGCCAGCGCCACGTGCCATCTACGAAGACAGCGTGACGGACGAACTCACGTTGCTCTCCATTGTAGTAGGCGTATCGCAGCGTCACGGCGATGGTCTGGTACGTCGCTCCATCGACGGTGATCGGCGCTGGCGACGCCTCTCCGACGGGGGTGATCGACGTTACGGGCGCACCTCTGCCAGCGTTGCTCGCGCACTTTGCGAACCAGTCCTCAGGAACCTGCACTTGCTGTGCGGGATGCAACGCCTGCCAAGCAAGCGCAGAGTTTCCGCGATAGACGGCGAGGGCCTGCCGAGCGAGGGCCTGCCCAGGATCTTCGACGGTAGTCGGCCCCGGTGCCGCCTCGCCTGATCCTGACACAACTCCGGATGGTGAATACTGGCGCGTTGCCGTCTGATTGTCGTGAGAGTCCGCGGTGTCGTTAGTCAGCGAAGCGCTCGCCCCGGCGACCAATGTGATGGCTACCGTCGATACGATCACGGACTGGACCCGTCGTTTCCAGCTGAAACGGGTCACCCATGCGTGCACGCCGTAAGCGACGTACAAGGGCACGACGAGCGATGCCAGTGTTATGCCGAGCCAGCTGACGTGGCGACCTCTACTATCGAGATCGGCACGCCGCAGTGCGGGTGCGGCGAGATCCTGAGACGCCATACTGTGTCCTCCTTCCGGAAGCCTCACAGTAATAGTCGGCGTCGATTACTACTATCCTTACCCCTGTTTGCGCGGTCCCTTCTTCCTTCGCGCCTCGTCACGGAGGTACGTATCGACGGCCTTGCGCGTCGTGAACCAATCTTGGCCCAGCTTCCAGGCCTGAAGGGTTCCCGTCCGCGCCAGCAGCCTGAGATGAGATGCACTCAGACCGCTGTAGGCCGCCGCCTCCGCCATGGAGAGAAGCTCTCTTGGCTCCGGCAGGCTTCGGCCTCGCTTCTAATCGCCGTCGATTGTAGCGCAAGGGTAGGAGCCGTTCGAGCCTCGAACATCGACACCGGTCAGGGCAGCCGCCGGATGCCGAGTCTGTAGCCTGAGAGTTGGCGATCAAAGTCGAAAGCGCGGACTCGTCGATCCTGATCGCGATCCGTGGAGCGACGCTAGCGTGGCGATCGTCCGCGAGTGGTTCGGGGCGTCGTCTCGTTCTATTTTGCTGCCCCGTCGTGTCGCTTCCGCACGGCCGCGCTCCGGTCCTGCGCGTAGCGCCCTTGACGCCGCCTCCACCTCGGCACGAACTCATGGCGCACGAACGCGGGGATGCGAACTGACGAAATGGCGCGAGAGCCCGTTGTGCGAGAGGTCAGCCAGCGTTGGGATACGGTACAACTGAGCGGCGTTAATCGCTTGGAGCATGGACGGTGAGTATGCGTGATTCTCTGGTCACCCTGGTGTTTTCGGTCGGCGACCGCGTGCGGTTCCTCTACCCCAATCAGCCGACGGGGACAGGCACGATCATTGGCTGCGACGCCGGCGAGAAGAACAAACCGTACGAGATCGAGCTCGATGTCCCATGGCGCGCGTACCGAGAGGGACGATGGACTGACTACGCTATCGCATATGCGGACTCAGACCAGATCGCGCTCATCGTCGGCGTGTAGCGCGCCGCTCGGAGCACTCCATTTCCCTCCTGAAAGCACATGCCGTTCCGTTCGACGCCGGTCGGATCCGAGGTGCTCCCGGCATCCGTCATGACTCCTGATTGACGGGCGACGCTTTCAATCACACGCGATGTATGTCACGATGCGTCCTAGTTGTAGGTAGCTCGCCCGAGGTGGCCACGGTGCATGTAAGGGAGCGGCTGTTTCGCACCGATGCGCCCGGCGGCGACCAGTTGCCGCTCTGGGCTCAGTACTACGCCGATCTTGGCGCGACGATTGCCGCGTCGCGCGATGAGGCAAGTCGACTCGTACTCGGCATCGCAACACCTACGCGCTCGTACGCGGCGGTTCTGATCACGCTCGGCATAGTCTGTTCGCGCGCGTTTCAACTAGCGGCATCGAGTAATCTCGCCCGTCACTTTGCCGAGTTGTGCGCATTGCCAATCGGAACACCTTTGATCGAACGCACTGGAACCCGTTTGTTGAGAGGGAAGTACGTCGGGACCAAAGACTTCGAGGGCGAGCCGAGAGTCGGGATGAAGGTAAAGGACCTCACGAGCTACCTGCCGCTCGCACAGTGTGGAAGGTTCCAGCTCAGCCTCGTGTCTTCGAAGGACAACGCCGCACGGCGTACCAATATCAGAGCGAATGAACCATTTCTTCGTGGTCTGATGCCTGAGATCGATCCATTCTTATTCGTCATGAGGCCGCGGTTCGACGCCATAATCGTCGGCCACCTCAGTTCGATGCGTCAGGAGACCCAGGCGGCGTTCGTCACCAAGTACAAAGGGCAGCTGCGGACTGGCACCCTGCAGGATATTCTCGGCATTCGACAGTTGGTGCCCCCTGGCCACGGATTTCGGTCCAGTGTTCAGCCGGTCGATGCTCGTAACCCGATGCCGCCGGAATCGCTCGCGAAAACGAGTGTAGTCGTGTTCGACGGTTCGGCGGCGTTTCTCAAACTGCGACACGTCTTCAAATCATACGACTCTGTTGTGCTTCTCGACCGGACCGAGACCCGTTTCGCTGAGGGAGCCGACCAGCTTAACTCGGCGTACGGCAAGCGACTGAGCGATGATGGTTTCGGTGCGATGCAAGGCGCGCCGGAGCCCCCTGCAGGGATCGAGGTCGTGGCATACCGTGAGGCGCGACGATGAGGGAAGTATCGTTTCTCGACACTGATCGGGTTTACGGGTGCGGCGCCAAGGCTGTCCTAAAGCTCCATCGCATTGAGCACCAACGTTTTCGAGAGTACTCGTTGTCGTTCCGCGAACTTGTACAACAGCTCGGCGATGACGCGCAGGATGAATATTGGCTCTCCGTCCTGAGAAAGCTCGGAAGGTACAGATTCGAGGCCTCCGCAGCCCCGTTGTCCTTTTCCGATCCTGCAATCGATGCGCAGGCCATCTGTGAGTTCTTGCGGGATCATCTCGCCGATTGCGGCGTTGTCTATCCGAACGTGGCCGCCGCAGCAAGAGCCATGATCGATCGCCTCGCGGTACTGGCGCTGGATGATGATGCGCCAATGCAATCGATTTGCTCTGAACTTGCGGCCGCCGGCACGGATTGCGCCTTGCTCCTCAATTCGTCACGCCTTGTGCCGAAGGTGCGACAGGTGCTGGATGTATTGTCGCCAACACGGAGTCTGGATGTTGTGACCCCGCCGCAATTACGAGGAGGGCGGTGCTATGAGCGCCTGATCGTCGTGGGACCAACAACGTGGTTTCCTGAGTTCGTCTTCTCGGCACCGAGAGCGACGGAGTTACACTTGGTGCGCTACAAGTGGCTGTGGGACCAGCGTCGAGATGCGCCCGCCTTTGCGGGGTCAGCGGACGCCGAGGGGCACAGGAATGGATGGCGGAGACTGCCGCAGCTCGACGAAGAACCCGAGCGCCCGTCGGATTTTCCGACCATTGACCCCGGCGAAATCGCGCCCCGAGTGGATTGGGCCAAGGCTAGCTTCGGCGATCCGAACTCGGGCCATGAGGCTGACGATGACGACGTAGACGCGACGCTGTTCGTGCTCGAAGACAACTCCGGCGTGTTCCTTGAGGACGATGATGATGCGTTGCTAACGGTCATCGACCTCGAACAGGACCAAGCGCTCGCGGTACAGCGGATCCGACGCGGTGAGATCGAACGCGGCAATTTCATCCTGCTGCGAACCGAAGGCGGCGGCGACTACATATTGGAGGTCGCGGACCGCCTCATGGGACCCAAAGCGATCGCGATTCGCGCGTGCCAGAACGACTGGAAGCGGCGAATGCGACTCGCGGTAAGAGATGACGGACCAGAAGCGACTTGCCGCGCGTTGGTGGAGCGCGGAGCACTTCGCGCCAACGAAGCGAACCTCCGTTCATGGACGAACAATCGCAGCATACGCCCTCAGAGCCAGGAGGACTTCCGCGCGATGATGCGACTAGTTGGGCTCGACGGCGAATCTCAGGAGATTTGGGACAAGATGGGCGAAGTGAGACGTGCTCATCAGACCGCCGGCCAGCGCGTGCGCCGGCTGCTTATCGAGCGAGTTCGCACTTGCGACGTAGAGGAACTTGAGCGTATGGGGCGTATGGACTTCGAATTGCCCGGCGAAGATGGGGGCACACTGACGGCGTTTCGAATCGTCGATATCGCTCCCGAGTCAACGGCCGTTCCCTCCTCTCGAATCGGTCATCCATTTGAGCTGGAGGGAATCACATGGCGCGGATGATCCCATCGGTCATGGATCCGTCGTGTCAGAGCCCCGGGGAGCGAGAGATCTTCCAGCGACTCCGAGACGACCCCGGCGCAGCCGAGTGGATCGTACTGCATTCGCTGGATGTTGCTGAGCACCGCAGACAAATCTCGGGGGAAGTCGACTTCGTCGTCATTATCCCATCTAAGGGCGTGCTGTTTCTCGAAGTGAAGGCGTGTTCGCGCTTAGAACGGGACCCGCAAGGCCGCTGGTACTACGGTTCAGATCCAAAACCCGATCCAAGAGGGCCGTTCAAGCAGGCGTCTGAATCGATGCACAGCGTTCACAGGCAGCTTGTTAAGCAACGCGCCGATCTATCGCGGGTGGTCGTCTGGTCTGGCGTCGTCTTTCCATACGTTCCATTTGAAACGGCGTCGCCTGAATGGCACTCGTGGCAGGTGATCGATACGAACGTCTACCGACGACAATCGATCGCGACGGCAATCGAACGAGTCATCGACAAAGCGCGGGAGTTTCTTGCGGGACGCAACACTGCGGCGTGGTTTGATCCGGGATCGAATGAGCCCGATCCTCAGCAATGTCAGGCGATCGCGGAGATACTCAGGCCGCACTTCGAATTCTACGAGAGTCCCAAGTCGCAAGCCGAACGTCGATCCGATGAAGTCAAGCTCTATACAGTGGCGCAGTTTGGAGCTCTCGATTCGATGGCAGCCAACCCGCGAGTGCTCTTCAGTGGTCCCGCAGGATCAGGGAAGACGCTCCTCGCGATCGAAGCAGCGAGACGTTCGCGTGCTGTCGGCCGTCGCGTCCTACTGATCTGCTTCAATCATCTCCTTGCTCGGTGGCTCCAGGATCAGGTGGCATCGCTACGTCCGATGGTTCAGGCCTCGACGCTGCACGCGCGGATGCTTGCCGTTGTCGGAGGAAAGGGCAGTGATGGAGCTCGCGACCGGGACTTCTGGGAGACTGCACTTCCGAACCTCGCCACGGAAAGGATCCTTGCCGCCTCCGGCGACGAGTTCACGTTCGATGAACTCATCGTTGATGAAGCGCAAGACGTTCTCCGTGATTCCTTCCTTGACTTCCTAGATGTGAGTCTCAGGGGCGGCTTGGCTGCCGGGAGGTGGAGGATGTTCGGCGACTTTGAGAAGCAAGCCATCTTCGACTCCGATCATCTTGACGCCGAGAGCACGCTGAACGAACGGTGCGGACCCGTATACTCCTACGTCCTGCGCGATAACTGTCGTAACACTCCTCGAATCGCCGCGTATGCTCGGATCCTCGGACAACTCGATCCAGACTACGCCCATGTGCTGCGGCCAGATGATGGTATCGAACCGGAGCTCCTTTTCTTTAGGACAGCCGAACAGCAACACGAACTTCTCGTCCAGACGCTGGAGTCGCTCTATGGGCAGGGCTTTCGCGGTCGCGACGTGGTAATCCTTTCGCCGCGGGTGGACGGTTCAGCCGCGTCCCTTTCGGTCAAACCGTGGGCGGATAGGATCAAGCCGTTCGAGGCAGCCCGCGAGGGGGAGATTGGCTTCACCTCCATCCACGCCTTCAAAGGGTTGGAGGCCGGAGCGGTCATCGTTACCGATATCGATCGAATCCGCGACGACGCGTCGGTCGCGCTTTTCTATATTGCCACGACTCGCGCACTCCATCGCCTTGTAATCCTCGCCAACGAGAGCGTCAAGAAAGACGTGCGTGAAGCTCTCGTTCGGCCAACGCGCCCACAGTAGGAGCCGAGCATGCCAGACCATCACCAGAATCGGGACGCCATAGTCGCTGCCCTCAGGGAGGAGCTCGTCGGGCCGTCTCCGCAAGGTGCCGAACTCGACTGCACCGGAAGCGTCAGATTCTCGGAGCAGAAGGAATCGTATGGCCCCTGGCGCGTCAAAGGCACGGGTGAGGAGATCCTTCAGCGGGACTCGCCGGCAAAGAGATATGGCGTCGCAGTCCTGTATCCCATCAATACGCTTGCCACCGATGATGACGACACTAAGGAACCGCCCACCGATGGCCCTGCTACCGATCGCGACGATGAACCTTCCAGTGCGCTCACTGAGGAAGGCATCAAGAACATAGACAAGGTCGCCGGCCGCGTGGCGCGAGCGGCAAAGACGGAGGTTGACTCCGATGACCTCGACCTGTCGCCGGCCACCTCCTTCCGTCCGAGCAGCATAGGCGTCAGCTTCTTGAGTCTTCTTCCAGACGCCTCCGAGTTGGTCGTCGAGGTAAGCGGTGGGGGATATCGCCGATTCTCTGTCACGATCGGCACGCAGGAACGGTTCTGGTGGCGGCGTTCGCAAATAACCGGAAGTGCTCGGTTCACCGCCAGCGAGCTACTTGCCAAGCAGGGGATGATTCGAAAGCCGCTCGTTGGAGACGAACTTGACGGCCTCGACCTCAGACTCGAAGTGTTCTCTCGCCCAAGAGCCGGCGCGTCAGCACTGCTGACCGTTTGCCTCGTAAATCGCACGCCAAGTGCTGGTGCGTCGGCTTCCGAGACGAGTCTCTTCCAGTCTCACTTTCGCGCCACCGTCACCTCATCCGACACACGCGCATGCATTCAGCCGTATCCGACTCCGAGTGCGGAACGCCGAAAGGATGGGAGTCGTAGTGCCTCGGACGACGAAGAGGAGTCGCTCGCTCTCTTGTACCGCGAGATGCAGACCTTCGCGGTCGGGCACGGATGTGCAGCGGACTGGAAGTTCTCGGGTGATCGGGATCATGCCATCTCGGTCAGCGCCGAGTGCCTTCCGCAATTCGAGACTCCTAGCACGACGCCTGACATCTTCCGGGATGATGGCACGCCGGTACGGGTCTCCATGGCCCGCCTTGGAGGTCTTGTATCCGGCACGGATGGAATGGCGGAAGTCGAAGAGGTCGTATCGCGCTACGAGCAGTGGATCGGTGAGCGACGGAAAAGTGCGGAGTTGCTGGTGAAACACCGCGAGGTTGCACTTCGGCACCTTGAAGTGTGCGACCGCAGTGCTGAGCGGATGCGTGACGGCCTGAAATACCTCAAGGAGGATCCTAACGCCGCCAGGGCCTTTCAGCTCGCGAATGAAGCTGTGTTGCTGCAACAGATCCGCTCGGCGCCTGGCGTGCGAATCGCACAATACGATTCGAAGGCGAGGCGCATCAAGTTCTCCGAGCCCTATATGGAGCCCGATCCGCTTGACTTCGGAACGGGTCGCGGCTGGTGGCGACCGTTCCAGATTGCTTTCTTTCTCATGTGTATTCGCTCGACGGGAGACGGCAGATCGGACACCCGTGAGACGGTTGAGCTCCTCTGGTTTCCCACCGGTGGAGGAAAGACCGAGGCGTACCTTGGCCTCGCAGCATTCGCGATGTTCATGCGACGGCTGGGCGACCCGAAGGACCGGGGCGTAAGCGTCTTGATGCGATACACGCTGCGGCTCCTCACAGCACAGCAGTTCCAGCGTGCATCGGGCCTGATCTGCGCGATGGAACAGATGCGGCGAAAGAGGATCAGCGACCTCGGCGAGACGCAGTTCTCGATTGGAATCTGGGTTGGTGGTAGCAGCACGCCAAATAGTAAGGAAGAGGCGCTCCGGCAGTTTCGCGCTCTCGTCAGGCAGGAGCAGAATGCCGAGAATCCGTTTCTCTTAGTCCGATGTCCCTGGTGTCGCGCACAGCTCGGGCCGTTGAATCATCCTCGCGGAACGCCGACACAGGCGCCGAAAGTCCTCGGCTATGAGCAACGGGGCACCACGGTCGCCTTTACATGTTCCGATCCGCTCTGTGATTTTGCAGACGAGCTGCCGGTCATGGTCATCGATGCGGATATGTACGATGAACCGCCCTCCCTCATCATCGGGACCGTTGACAAGTTCGCCATGCTGGCATGGCGGCCCGAGGCGAGGGCGCTGTTTGGCCTTGGCCAAGACGGATCTCGATTCGCTTCACCGCCGGGTCTCATCATCCAAGACGAGCTCCACCTCATCTCTGGTCCGCTGGGATCAATGGTGGGCCTTTACGAAGCGATCATCGAAGAATTGTGTACTGATCATCGGGACCCAGCGAGTGTAGTGCGGCCGAAGATCGTTGCTTCAACAGCGACTATTCGACGGTATGAAGAGCAGGTTCTCGCCCTCTACGCTCGAGATCACGTTGTGCTGTTTCCATCGCCCGGGCTGTCCGCTGAAGATTCCTACTTTGCGCGATACGCGCGCAATAGCGACGACAGCCTCCAACCCGGACGCATGTACGTTGGCGTGAACGGATCCAGCCTTGGATCACAGCAGACGGCCGAAGTGCGTACATTCAGTGCACTTCTTCAGGCGTCTTTCGCTCTTTCGCCCGAAGAACGCGATCCATGGTGGACGCTTATGCTCTTCTTCAACAGCTTGCGAGAGCTGGGAGTAGCCCTGTCCCTTCTTCAGTCGGACGTTGTTGATTACCTCAAAGTGGTTTGGAATCGGACCGATGAAAAGGTGCGCTCCCTCAATAATGTACAGGAGCTCACATCGCGTCTGAGGAGCGAAGACGTCCCGGCCGCCATCGCCTCACTCGAAGTTCCCTGTACGGCAACTGGTGCCTATCCGGTGGACGTATGCCTTGCCTCAAGCATCATCGAGGTCGGTATCGATGTCCCCCGCCTCTCGCTCATGGCGGTTGTAGGCCAACCTAAGACGACTTCGCAGTACATCCAGGTGACCGGGCGAGTGGGCCGGCTTTGGCAGGAGCGGCCTGGGCTCGTGGCCACAATTTACAGCCCGTCGAAGCCCCGTGATCGATCGCACTTCGAGCAGTTCAGGAGCTACCACGAGCGGCTCTATGCGCAGGTCGAGCCGACGAGCGTCACCCCGTTTTCGCCGCCTGCGCTGGATCGAGCTCTGCACGCCGTCATGGTCGCGTACGTCCGGCAGGCAGGTGACGATCATCTCCCCCCCTTTCCGTTTCCAACGACTCTCGTCGAAGATGTGCGTCGCGTCATGTTGAACCGCGTCCGCAAAGTGGATCCCGAGGAGGATGCGAACTTCGAGCGCGTGTTTGATCACCGTGTGGATCAGTGGCGCCGGTGGGAACGAACGAACTGGCAAGCAAAGTGGAGTGACGCCGATATTCCCCTTCTAAGGCAGGCCGGGTCGTACGCGACAGCCGAACGTACCCGGCTTTCCTGGTCCACGCCACAGTCGATGCGGAATGTCGACGCCGAATGTCAAGTTGAGATCACGCGTCTCTATCTGGACGCTCCAGTCGCTCCGATTCTTGGCGCAACAAACGTCCCTGAGCCGGGTACACCCAGCACTACGGCAGGGGGCTAGGCCATGCCGAACGGTCCGATTCGACGCGGTCAACTCATTGCTCCGTTCGGAGTTGGCGCGATGATAGTCATTCGCGACGGAACGTCTCTAATTGCTGCCGGGCTCGATCACTGGTACGAAAACGGGAACGCCAACGCCCTTACCGATCTAAACGACTTCCGCATCGAAGAGTGGCGCCTCGAGCGCCAACTGCGCGTCGACCATTTCCGGCTCCCTCCTGATTACAGAGAGCCACGGATGGGACAAGCCATTCCCAACGCGCTACTAACGGTCCCGTTTCTTCGATTCCCGCAGTGGCACTTGTGCCAATGGTGCCACCTGTTGGCCAAGCGTCCGCTAACAGAACGAGGACGAGTCACATGCGAGGAATGCGGGCGCGGCCACAGGCGCAGCGTGATGTCGCAGGTCAGGTTCGTTGCTATGTGTGAGCACGGCCACCTGCAAGACTTCCCCTGGAGGGAATGGGTTCATCACGCGGCTGATCCGGCATGCACCGGCCAAGTGCGATTGTCCGCGACTGGCGGTGCTTCGCTTTCGAGCGAACGAGTCAGTTGCGACGGATGCAGCAGGACACGCACATTGGCGTCGATCATGGAGGCGAGCGGGGAAGGCGATCACGCCTCCACATACGTCACGGACAACCTAACGGACGGCGCAAGGTTTCTCTGTCAGGGCAAGACACCGTGGCTTGGGACGGAGGACAGTCAGCTGTGTGCGATGCCGCTCCGAGGCTCTCTTCGGTCGGCAACGAACCTCCATTTTGCCCATGTGAGAAGCGCCATTTACCTGCCCCGCAGCACCCCTGCGGCGCCGTCGGAGTTGGTGGCGCTGCTGGAGGCTCCACCTTTATCGGTCTGGGTGCGACTGGCAATTCGATCGGACCTGCAGGTAGGGCCAGAGGAGCTACGTGGATCGCACGGAGAACTCCTGCATCCGTTCAGCGACGAACAGATCCGGGCCGCTTTCACGGTCGTTGTGTCCGGTGAGAAAGACGATCGAGAGGCCGAGTCACAACAGGAGGATGGAGAGGACGAGTCAGCCGTCCGGCGTGACGAATACCGAGCGCTTCAGGCTGTTCGAAACGACGACGACCTGAAGATTCAAGAGGTGGATCCTCGATCCTATGACGAGGTTATCTCTTCAGTGTTCACGCGGGTGATGCTGGTGCATCGTCTTCGCGAGACTCGCGTACTCACCGGATTCAGTAGAACGTTCTCTGAAAACGAGCTCACGCTCGACGACCGCAAATCATTGCTGAGGAGAAAGGTGCCCGAAGGACGGGACAATTGGCTTCCCGGCTATGTGGTCCACGGCGAGGGTATCTTCCTTGAGTTCGACCAGCGCCGCATTGAGCAGTGGGAGCGCCGGGAAGACGTAGCCCAACGCATCGCGGGGCTCGTGCAGAGATACGGAACAGCTCAGCAAGACCGTCGACTAAGGATACGCGCGATCAATGCCAGGCTGGTGCTTCTCCACACGTTCTCTCACCTCTTGATCAATCGGCTCACGTTCGAGTGTGGATACAGCTCAGCTGCCCTCCGCGAGCGTCTGTACGTTTCCGACGATAGTGAACACCCGATGGCAGGCATCCTCATCTACACCGCCGCCGGAGATTCCGAAGGAACGATGGGCGGGCTTGTGCGTATGGGGAAACCCGGGTACCTCGATCCGATCGTCATCCGCGCGATCGAAGAGGCGCAGTGGTGCTCCGCCGATCCTGTCTGCATGGAACTGGGCGCTCACGGACAAGGTCCCGACTCATGCAATCTTGCCGCTTGTCACAACTGCGCACTCGTCCCGGAGACGGCGTGCGAGGAGTTCAATCGCTTCCTCGATCGCGCTCTCGTGATCGGCGATGTTAGCAATCGGTCGTTGGGGTTCTTCCCTGAGCGGTCTCTCACAGATCATTCCAGCTAGAAGCGAGTAAGCATGACCAATCAAGATACTGACCTGGCGCAATTCGCCGCGGAGATTCACGAGGAGACTCAGCTATGCGCGGACGGCGATTCTCCGGACGCGATCGAGGATGCATTCGCTTCCCTAATGATCTCCCAACTGGTGACAGCTGGCGAAATAGACGACGGTGAGGTCTGTCGCCATCGCGCTACTGGCGTCGAGGTCTCCGGCTATCACGCAGACCTCGAAGAAGGGCGGCTTGATCTCTTCATCACCATTCACACCGGGTCTGTACCCCCGGTCACCGTGACGAAGGACCAGATCGAAACGGCGATGCGACGACTGCACGCTTTCCTGACGAAGTCTCGCGCGGGTTATGCCTCGTCGCTTCCAGATGCATCTCCGGAATCAGACATGGCGCGGTCGATATTCGAGATGCGCACTGACCTGTACCGGGTCAGATTGTTCGTGCTCACAGATGGCCTCACGACCCTCAGTTCGGTGAAACCGGAATCATCAGACGGACTGGACATTTCCACCCACATCTGGGACTTAAGGCGTCTGTACCGATGCGTAACTTCCGGACAGGGCCACGAACCGATTGAGATAGATTTCGTGGCTAGGTACGAACATCCCATACCGTGCCTGCCGGCTCCGCGCGCTGACTCGGAATATCAGGCCTATCTGGCGATCATTCCCGGCACAATTCTCGCCAGCTTATACGGTGAGTATGGCCCAAGGCTGCTGGAGCTGAACGTCCGCTCCTTTCTTCAAGCGAGAGGAAAGGTGAATCGTGGCATCCGCGACACAATCCTCAATGAGCCAGAGCGCTTCCTCGCGTACAACAATGGGATCTCAGCAACTGCCGATGAGATACACCTCGTCGCCGCGCCCGACGGCGGAACAGCAATCAGCTGGGCGCGGGGACTACAGATTGTGAATGGTGGCCAGACCACCGCTTCGATCTATCAGGCTGCCAAGAAGGATCGCGCCGACATCAGCCGGATTTCAGTGCAAGCCAAGCTGTCCGTAGTCGACCCAGTTCTGGTCAAGGATGTCATCCCACTCATTTCCCGATATGCCAATAGCCAGAACTCCGTCAACGAGGCCGACTTCTCCGCTAATGACCCGTTCCACGTGAAGCTCGAAGAACTGTCTCGCTCCATCTGGGCTCCAGCAGTCGGTTCGGGGCAACGCCAAACCCGTTGGTTTTACGAACGGGCCCGCGGTCAGTTTCTCGATGCACGCAGTCGCGCGCGAACGGTCGCACAGAGGAAGACCTTTGACGCGGAAAACCCGCGATCGCAGATGTTCACCAAGACCGACCTCGCGAAATTCGAGAGTACCTGGGATCAACTGCCCCATATCGTGAGCCGAGGTGCCCAGAAGAATTTCGCCGAGTACACGGTTCGTCTCAGGAAGCGGGGAGCGATCAATGTGGATGCGGCGTACTTTCATCGGCTTGCCGCGAAGGCGATCCTCTTCCGCCGTGCTGAGCGGATCGTTCAGTCACTCAACCTTGGAGGTTATCGGGCGAATGTCGTGGCTTACTCGATTGGATATATCGCCCACAAGACATCTCAGCGCATCGATCTTGATCGCATCTGGCGCGATCAAGGCATATCCCTTTCGTTGCAGGAGACATTGACCACCATAGCGCCTGCGATATACCGGCATCTAGTTGAAGGTGCGTCCGGCAAGAACGTCACTGAGTGGTGTAAGGCGGATCGGTGCTGGGGCTCAGTTACTCAGTTGGAGCTCGACCTGTCATCGGGCCTTTCAGCCGAACTCATGTCACGCGACGAAGCCATTGGGGTTCAGCGCGCGCCGGTGAGCCTCGCTCCGGACGCGAAAGCCGATATTGAGCGCGTTAAAGCAATCCCATCCGAGACCTGGTATGAGATATCTAAGTGGGCCAAAGACACAAACAATCTGGCGTCGTGGCAGCGTTCTCTCAGCTTTAGCCTCGGTCGTATTGCCAAGGCTCAGCAAGAGCCTTCTCCAAAACAGGCCAAGCAGGGCGTGCTTATCTTCGACGAGGCCGCCCGTCTTGGCTTCAAATCGCCTCTCGAAGAGGGTTAAGCGAAAGTGGCGACGCAGGGGTTTGCACGTGGCCGTTCGCTCGAGGCGCGCCGCGTCCGCCAGATTAGACGAGCCCTGACACGCTGGGGCGATGCACATTTCCAGAGCTACCCATGGCGCGGCGATCTAACGTTGTGGCAGGCTCTGGCCACAGAAATCTTTCTTCAACGAACACGCGCTCGTCAGGTCGTTGCAGTGTTCTTGGAGATGCGAAGGCGCTACCCCACGGCAGTGCGTTTCGCCGCCGCAAGCCCGAAAGAGATCGCTGATCTCATCGCTCCACTCGGGCTCCGATGGAGAGCACCGCTTCTGCACGACCTCGCACGCAGCGTAGGCGAAAGCGATGGTCGACTTCCTCGAGACCAAGCGGAGCTTGAACGCTTGCCGGGAGTGGGCCCTTACGCGGCCGCTGCTGCACTCAGTCTCCACGCCGGCGTGCGTGCGGTGATCATTGATGCGAATGTTGTTCGCGTTCTCTGTCGTCTTGTCGGAGCGCCGTATGACGGCGAGACGAGGCGGAAAGAATGGCTAAGAGAACTGGCCGAACGCCTCACTCCTCCCAGTGAGTTTCGGCGGTACAACTACGCGCTCCTAGATCTCTCGATGCAAATCTGTCGGCACCGCGAACCCCTTTGCGATCAGTGCCCGCTCCAGCAACTTTGTGTGACCGGAAGTAGGCTTGTGCGATGACGGTCGTCGCGTCGGCTCCGGCGATTCGCCAGTGAGAGGACGCAGAACGTCGAGGACCACTCCCGCAATTTGATGCGCGAGTATCGGCGGCACCGCGTTGCCCACCTGCACGTACTGCTCCGTGCGAGAACCCTCGAACAAGTAGTTGTCGGGAAAGGTCTGCAGCCGCGCGGCCTCGCGGACAGTCAGGCTGCGGCACTGACTGGGATCGTAGTGAATGAAGTAGTGACCATCTTTGGAGATGTGGGAAGTGATCGTGGTTGACGGGCGGCTCTTGACTTGAACACGGAAGCGATCAGAGAACAAGTTGCCGTTGAGCGCGTTGCGCGCGTTTCGATGGTCTGGAAGTAGAAAGTCCGGGAAGTCTTTCAAGGTCGGTGAGCGCCCGTGCAGCACCGCGAAACAGCTCGCGAACAGATACCGCTCTAAGTCGGATGTTATGTGACCCCTCGTCTCATGGTTGCAGACGCCCTCAAGATGGACATCGGTATACCAGTCAGGCTTGTACGCCGGTGCGCTTTCGACTCGGCGGAACGGCGCCCCGCGGCCCGATCTAGGTACACGGAGGCGTTTCACAATCCCTTCCGCATGCCGGAGCACTCTTGCCATTTCCGCCGTCCGAAACTGCGGATGGCTCGACCATCGCTCAACTGCGCTCCGAATTGCGTTACGCCAAGCGACGCCAGAGTCCACGCCCTTGGAAAGGCCGCTACGGAGACGGGGAAGATCGTCAATCACTGCCGCGACCGACACCGTACCAATCCGATCAAGCTTCATCGCCGGCGCATCTGTTGTGAGCAGATCTTCCCGCACACCAAGAACGATGATCCGATGCCGTGCCTGCGGAATGCCGTGCTCCTCGCTTCGGATGATGAAATCCTTGGCGTCGGACCATAGTTGTGTCTGGCCGGCGGCGTTAAAGGGGAACAGTCGATAGCGCAGTCCGTCGGCGTTCCCAACGGCATCGCTGGGAGCCGCCAAGTCTTCAAGGATCCTTTCGAAGATGCGTTCGCCTTTCAGCGTTGACGAGAGCAGTCCTTTGACGTTCTCCATCACGAAGACCGGTGGACGATGATCGGCGAGGATCCGGAGATACTCCTTATAGAGCCGATGTCGTTTGTCGGCTTCGAACTCTTCCCGCGGTACGTGTGTTCTTCGCGCGCGTCCAACGAGAGAATAGGCCTGGCAGGGAGGGCCGCCGATCAGTGCCCAAACAGATGCGCCATCGAGCGCTTCGCAGATTCGTTGCTTCACATTGTCGTGAGGCTCAACGCCCAGTTCGGCGAGCCATGCTTCCTGCTTGGCAGCACACGCCGCAGTCGGGTGCGCGCGATAGAGAGCGTCCCGAGTAATCTCACCGCGGAGGTACTGATAGTAGGCTTTAGGCACCTTGCCCGGCGAGAACTGCCGGAAGAAAGCGCGCAACCGGAGCGTAGTGTGGGCTGCCTCTTCGCGCTCAATAGAAAGTGCTATGCGGAACGCTCGCGCTCCGGTTTTTGCGCGCACGCTAGTAAAGCCCTCGCTGAGACCGCCGGGGCCGGCGAACAAGTCGATGATCGGGATCGGCTTAACCACGTGCTCGGTCCGTATGGCGTCGTCGTTATTTTCGCACCCATCAGGAGGGTGCGAGTAGCCGATCTTACCGACGGAACCACGCAGACGATAGCAACCGCTCCGCGGCTCGCTACCGAACTCCCAGCCGATCCGCCGGCGACAGCTTGCGGTGGGCGCGGCGGGCGCGGTTGCTGGCTGTGGCCTTCGTGTAACGCTGGACCATCTGCAGCGAGTTCCAGCCGGCGATCTGCTGGAGATCCTCGGCGTAGCCGCCGGCGTCGAGGAAGGCGATCGCGAACGCGCGGCGGAAAGCGTGGATCCCCTTGAAGGGCACGCCGGCGTCCAGAAACCGCCGCCGCAGGCACATGCGCAGCGCGTTGAATGTCATCGTCTGGCCGCGGGTCGAGATCCACACGTAGTCCGCCACGGTCGCCGGCCGCTTCCGCAGGTACTTGTCGAGCGCGACGGCCGCCGCATTTCCGATCGGGACCAGCCGCTCCTTTCCTCCCTTCCCGGTCACCTTGATGCTTTGTTCATCCATGTTCACATCATCGATCCGCATGCCGACGAGCTCAGACGCGCGGACACCCGTGTCGTAGAGAACGAGCACGGCGGCTCGGTCACGCAGTGATGTCCATGACCTGTCGCCGCATGCCTTGAGCACGCGCTCAAGGGCCTCTTTGCCGTAGTGCTCATGGATCTGGTCGGGTACCCGCGGCGGCCGCAAGCGGAGCATCGCGTTCTCGCGGATCTCCCCCTCTTCGAGCAACCACCGGAAGAACCGCTTGAGCGAGCGGTACCGCTGGTTCATCGTCGCCGGAGCGTTGACGCCCTGCATCGAGCCGAAGTACTCGCGGAGGTGCTCGGCCGTCATGGCGGTGATCGGCGGCATCCCTTGCTCGACCCGAAATCGCTCCAGCCGCATCACCGCGTCGGCGTAGATAACGAGCGTCTTGTCCTTGAGGTTCTCGGCCCGGAGCGCCAGCCGGAAGCTCCGGAGGAGCGTCTCGACGGGCGGCGCCGCGACCTCCGGATGAGAATAATTAGGCGCACTAGGATGCGAGCTGCTACTGGGATTGGGCACGGCACACCTCCGAATCTTCCTACCTGTAGATTCGGCAGCGTGCGCCTAACTATGAAGTGGAGCGGGAGACGAGACTCGAACTCGCGACCCTTTGCTTGGGAAGCAAATGCTCTACCAACTGAGCTACTCCCGCTCGCTGGAGTTGTGTGATTCTAGCGTACTCGCGCTCGGCAGGGGCCACGGAGCATCTCGTCGATGTTTTGTTGTGTCCGCGATGCGAGGATTGGGGATGCTTGTTCGTTGCCGATCCCGAAGGGCGCCTCGTCACGCTAATCAACCTCTTGGGAACGTGCCGACCCATAGCGCGGATGTTGCCAACGAAGCTGGATGGCCGAAGGTCAGTGGAGTCGAAGATGATCGCTGACCTTCTTGCCTAGCGGCGAGCGACCGTAGATCGTTGGCGGTTCGCGGCGGCGGGGTCATTGCCCGGCTGGAGCGTCGAAGTCCGATGGAGATATGGCGGTGGACACAGACAACGCGCGCAGCGTCATCTGCGTGCCTTCGCGCGCGTAGAGGAGAACACCGTCGTCGCTGAAGCACTCCTCGGTTGAATTTCGAGTATCAAGAAAACAGGTGCCGGTTAATCCTGCTTCCGTTCGAGTCTGCTTCAACCCGCCCGACGGCTCTACTATGCTCTTCCAGTCTTCTAGGTTGATTTTCGTCGAGTTCGGCACCCCCAGGCCGAGGCGATCGAATATCTCATTATCGTTTACCGATCCGCGTGCCGGCGATCCGGCGGGAGCCAGATCAAAACGGGCGCGCGTCGTGCCGTCCTTGATCCAGGACAACGTGCCATCGATTGGTGAACCGTCTCCTTCGGGAGGATGCGAGCAGAGCGCGTAAGTGACTTTGTAACGGCTGAGGAAATATCTCGTCAGCGCGTCGTGATATTCGGCGCCCGTGCTTGCGACCACGGGCGCGCTCTCCGGATTGTTGGATTTGGAGCGATCCCATGCCGTTGTGCCGGGACACTCGTCCGACGTGTGCATGACATCATAAGGGGGAACGAAGTCTTCGTCCTTAATCGCGTTGGCGATGCTGGTTACAACCATCGTCGTCGCGTGGGTCGCGTACTCCCACGAGCCCGAAACTAGCACGTTATCGCCGTTGAAGCATTGCTCATGTACCGTCTCCGTTGTACGGCCATACGTGAAGCAAATGGCGTCAGCCCCAGCGACTTGCCGATGGTTCTCGGACAGGTCGTAGGCATAGACGCCCGAGCCGGTCTTGAGGTCAGTCAACCGAAGCGGGAAATAGCTGAATGGGTCACCGTGCGTGAGAACGTCCTTTATCGATACGTCCACCGGGTTATCGATGCATGCTTTGCCGTAGTTAAGGAACTCGGTGTATGGGGAACCAGGTGCGCTAGCCGCGGATGCCTTATCTCCAAGGATGAGGCGATAGTAGGCGCCGAGATTGTCAGAGCATTCGGCCGCTCTGATTTCACGATCACCCTTCAATGCGATGCTAATCACAGTCGCGTTGCTGGTGCCCAAAGTAAAGTCGGTATCTACCCTGGCACGGGAAGATCCGTCCTTGACCATTCGCAAATGGCCGCCGGCGATCGTTCCATCGTTGGCCGTAGCCGGACATAGCGTGTAGGTCGCGTCGAATCGCGCGCCGTAGTATGCCGTCAGCACTCTCTCGAAGTCGGCATACGCGGTGGTGGATGCGACCACTGGTGTGCGCTCGTCGCGACCCGTGACCGTGAGATCCGTCGACGGCGGATGCGATCCACAATCGGGCGAGATCGTCGGCGTTTGCGTTCGTTTCGAATTGCCCTGACACGCCGCAAAGGAGACACCGAGCGCCACAGCTGCGATGAACATGAGCAGTCGCATCGGTGTTGTGATCCTTCCAATGATTGAGACGCAGTCGGTAGCGGTCGCCTGTAGGATACTGCGTCCGAATGATGGAAGCTCGTCGATAAACGCAACTGGGTAGACGGCGGAAGGCGGCACAACAACAGACGATAACTGGACGCATTTTGGCGTGATTCGTAGCTACGAGCGCACAGCGTTTAGGCTGGGATAGTTGGGAAGCAAATGCTCTACCAACTGAGCTACTCCCGCTCGCTTCAGCCTCGAGATCGATTGTAGCCAATTGATGCCGCTGTCGCAGGGGTCTTGTCGTACGCGCCGGGTGCACGCCGCTGACGGCATCGAGATAGTGGGGGCGTCGTGGCGGCGCCGGGCTTCTGCTATGGCCGCGCGGTCGGCGTGCCCACGAGCTGTTGCAGGCGGCCCAGGAGCTGCTTCTGCCGATCGAGCTCGGCGCCGTAGCCCGCGAAGTCTCCATTGCGAAGCAGCGTCTGCGCCCGTGTGTACGAATCGCCAAGCTGCGCGACGAGCGACGCGACGTCACCAGCGGCCGGCGCGGCGGTGGCGGACGACGGCGGTGTACCCAGTGGTGTGGCATTCGCGGAGGTCGGCGACGGCGTCGCGCCCGGCTGGGGCGTGGCCACCGGTGACCCGGGACTGGCGCCGCTGCTGTCGAGGCCGGACGGCGCGGCGCGGCCGAAGATGACATCGAGCGCGCGCGAAAGCGTGGGCTCCATGGCGATGCTGTCGCCGTTGACGACAACGACGCGCTTGAGCTGCGGCAGTTCGTTGCCGCCCGGGGCCGTGGCGGCAAGGTAGAGCGGCTCGAAGAAGACGTTTGCGTTGCCGATGGGGATCATCAGCAGGTTGCCGCGGATCACTTTCGAGCCTGATTGATTCCACAACGTGAGCTGCTGTGACACGCGGCCATCGGAGTCGATGCGGCGTTCGACCTGTGTGGGGCCGGGCACGCTTACCGTCGATGGGAAGCGAAACGCAACGAGCTTGCCGTAGTTGTCGCCATCGGAGCGCGCGGCGAGCCAGGAGATCGCGTTCGTGCGGTTGAGCGGCACGAACGGCCGGATGAGCATGAATTCTTCGCTCTTTTCGCCGGGGATCCGCGCGATCACGTAGTACGGGCGCACCGGCTGTTCGGTGCTGCCGAAGATCTCGGTCGGGATGTCCCACTGGTCTTCCTTCTGGTAGAAGGCGCGCGCGTCGCGGATGTGGTAGCGCAGGTACACCTGCGACTGCAGCCGGAACAGATCTTCTGGATACCGAATGTGCTGGCGGAGCGTGGCGGGCATCTGGTCGAACGGTGTGAAGAGCTTCGGAAAGATCGCCGTGTACGCCTTCAACAGCGGGTCGTCCGGCTGCGTCGCGTAGAACGTGGTCTCGCCGGAGTACGCATTGACGACGACTTTCACGCTGTTACGGATGTAGTTGACGCCGCCGGTGCGGTGGGAGTACGGGATGAGGTCCGTCGTCGTGTAGGCATCCTGCATCCAGTACATGTTGCCCTGATCGACGACGATGTACGGGTCGGCGTCGAGCCTGAGGAACGGCGCCATCTCGTTGATGCGTTGCTGGATATTCCGGCGATAGATGAGCCGGCTGTTGCTGTTGAGCGCGCCCGAGATCAGGATGTTGCGGTCACCGAACTTCCATGCGTAGACAACCTTGCGCAACAGGCTGTTGATCTTGACGCCGCCGCTCCCCGTGAACTTGGTGCGGACGTTCTGATCACCGCTCGCCGCCGGCGTGAACTCCGGCTCGTTGCCATCGACGATGATGTAGTGGTCCGCCTGCTCGCCGAAGTACACTTCCGGCCGGTCGGTCTTGATCGGACCTTGCAGCGGAATGTCGCTAACGATGAGCTTCGGGCTGCCATCGGGTAGGGACTCGTTGACGGCGGCCACGGCGTAGCCGTAGCCGTGCGTGAACTGCAGCCGGCTGTTGACCCACGTCTGCGCGTCGAGCGGCAGCTTCTTCGAGTCGAGCTCCCGCGCGCTCAGCATCACCTGCTTCGTCTTCCCGCCGATCACGTACCGGTCTACATCAACGTCAAGGAAGTCAAAAAGCGGGCGGATCGTCTGGAGCTGACGAAGCGCGGCACGGAGTGGCTCCGGGTCCCAGAGGCGCACGTTGTCGATCGTGTCCTGATTCGCGGCAACCTCTTGCGCGGTGGCCGCCGCGCTGGCGGGAAACTGGCGCTCGTCGATCTGATCGAGACCGTAGGCGTAGCGCGTCGCGTCGATGTTCCGCGAGAGGTACTGGGCTTCCTTCGAGATCTCGTTCGGTTGCACGACAAAGCTCTGCACGACCGCCGGATATACGGCGCCCGCGATCGAGACCACGATCCACGCGGCGATGCCGCCGAGCGGCAGCAGCAGCCCGGCACGGAAAATGCCGGCGACGACCAGCAGCGCCACGAGCGACGCGACCGCCATCTTGACGTAGATGATGGGCAGGTTGGCGTGGATATCGGTGTAGAACGCACCGAGGTCGGCGCCCTGCGTCGAGTACACGAGGTTGAACGTGCTGATGTAGTAGCGCGCGACGAAGATGAGGAGCAGCGCGACGAGCAGGATCGAGATATGGATCTTGATGCCGCGCGGGACATCGACGCTGAAGACGTGGCGTGCGATGGGCCGCGGCGCATCCACGCGGAAGCCGTACAGCACGGCACGGAAGGCGTACACGGCAAGCGTGCCGACGATGGTGACGACGAGCGCCGCGAGCAGCCAATCGAGCGCGAATTGGTAGATCGGCAGCTTGAAGACGTAGAACCCCAGGTCGCGGTGGAACTGCGGATCCTTGGTACCGAAGTCCTGCGCGTGGCGGAACAAGAGGACATTATCCCAGTGCCCCGCCGCATTCGCGCCGAAGATCACCGCCACGAAGGCCACGAGCAGCAGCATGGCGACGAGCGCGAAGCGCTGCACGCCCGGCGACTGGAGATCCGCCAGCAGTTCGCGCAGTTCGTAGCTCACTTCGAAGTCAGGATCATCCGCCGATGGGGCTAGACGCCGCGCGACAAGGATGCTGGGCACCGCGAGCGCGAGGAAGACGCCCGCGCCGGCGAAGAACAGCCAGATGCGCGTCGTGATTCGCGTCACGTAGACGGATCGGTAGCCGACGCTATCGAACCAGAGCAGATCGGCGTACAGGTTCTTGCCGATGTTCGCGAGCACGTACAGGACGATCAGCGTGACGGCGATGACGATGAACGGCAGCGCGCGACGGAAGGTACGGAAGCCGTCCCGGCGATCCGGGAAGCGAAAGGCGATGGGAGGCGGGCCGAGCGGTCCGCGGTCGCCGTCAAAGCGCGTCACGGGCGGTCACCCGTGCGGCGCGCGGATCGTGGCGGGTGAATCATCATGGTCGGAGTGTAGCAGCAGGGCCGTACCCGCGGCACGAGTGCCGGCCTCACAAACCCCGGTGGACAGAGCGGCCATCACGTCCGAATGCGATAGTGGACGTACACGGTGCCGCCGCCAAAGCGGCGTTCGTCGAGGAGTTCGAGGTTCATGGGGACGTGGGACGGCAGTATCCGTTGGCCCCCTCCTGCCACGAAGGGGACGAGGAAGAACTGGAATTCGTCGACCAACCCGGCTTCGATTGCGCGGGCGGCGAGTTCGGAGCCGCCGACGGTCATGTCGCGCTCAGCAGTGGCTTTCATCCCTCGGACCACCTCGGCGTCGAAGTCCCGCTCGATCCGTGTCCGCGCGCTTGACGCCACCTTCAGCGTCCGCGAGTACACGATCTTGTCGGCCGCGCGCCAGATGGTGGCGAAGTCTCGCACGACGGCCGGCTCGTCCAACGAGCCCATGGTCTCCCATGCGACCATCACTTCGTACATCCTCCGTCCGTAGAGATAGGTGCCGATCGGGCGCTCAAGGTCGTTGGCGAAGGCGTGCACCTCCTCGTCCGGGGCTGCCCAGTCGAAGGTGCCGTTCTGGTCTGCGATACAACCGTCAAGGGACGCGATCGCCGAGTAGATCAGCTTGGCCACAGTACATGCTCCTCCACTCTGCGGGTGGCTGCCCCGTTCGCCCTACACGTCGCCCTCGGCGCAGCATGGCGTCGCGATGCCGCACGCGCTCCAGCCCGATCGGACAGGAGCGTCCGCCACGCATCGGCTGACGCCTAGGCGGGCGCCGGCGAGAGCCGCAGCGAGCATGCGGGCGACGGCGTCAGTGCCGCCGGCAGATCGATGGCGACACCGTCGCCTTCACGGCGCCAGACGAGCGGGGCGCCGTAGCCGAGCAGTTCGGCCGTGGCGCCGTCCTGAAGGGCCACGCCCGGGATGGTCACGCCGGCGCCGGGTGGTGAACCCAGCACGATGGCGAAGAGCGCGCCGTCCTTTTGTGTGAACCGGACGTCGATGCCGTCCGCGGTGGTGGCGGCCGGCACGCGCCACGGACGGGTGCCGTACACGGCGTCGCCGTTCGTACGCAGCCACTCCCCCAGCTCGACCAGGCACATGCGCTGCGCCCAGGGGATCTCGCCCGACGCCGTCGGGCCGACATTGAGGAGCAGATTGCCGTTCTTGCTGACAATATCGACGAGCAGGCGGATGATCGCCGCGCCCGTCAGGTAGTCGCCGGCGGTCTCGTTGCGGTTGTAGCCGAACGAATGACCGATGCCGCGGCAGGACTCCCATTTGCGCTCCGAGATCTCCGCCAGCGTGGAGTACTCGGGCGTAATGAAGTCGCAGTGCGCCGTGCCGCTCATGGCGCCGCGGAAGTCGAAGCGATTGTTGATGAGACCATCGGGCATGCGATTGTAGTAGTCCGCAAAGAGGCGTTCGGCGCCGGCCGCGACGGGATAGCCGATGTCGTTCCAGAGGATCGCCGGCTCGTAGCGCTCGATGAGCTCGCGCCAGTGCGCGTCGGCGTAGCGCGCGTAGTCTTCGCCCTGCGGGATCGCGGCGAGCATCTCCGGGATGCTGCGGATCGGCAGACCCTGGAACGTCCAGTCGAGCCCGCCGGAATAGTAGAGACCGTAGCGCATCCCCTGCCCGCGGACGGCGGTCGCGAGTTCGCCGATGAGATCCCGCTCGGCGTGCCATGCCGGCTTGAACGGATTCGGATGGTTGCTGGGCCACATCAGAAAGCCGTCGTGGTGCTTGGCGCCGGGGACGACGTAGCGCGCGCCGGATGCGGCGAAGAGCGATGCCCATGCACACGGATCCCAGCCGCGCATGGCAGCATTGAACATCGGCCCGAACTCGTCGTACGAGAAGCCCTTGCCGTACGTCGCGACGTGGTGCTCGCGCGTCGGGCTTCCTTCAATCGAGAGGCTGTTCAGGTACCACTCCGCGTATGGGTTGTGGGCGAACGCGTACTCCCAGCCCTTCGCGGCGGCCTGCTCGAACTGCGAGCCCTCGCTGCGCGCCGCCCATCCGGGCACGGAGTAGGCGCCCCAGTGCACGAAGATGCCGAGTTTCGCGTCGCGGAACCAATCGGGGACGGGGTGCTGCCGCAGGGAGTCCAGCGTCGCCGCGTAGGTCATGCGGCCTGTATAGCGCCGCACCCGCCGAGGCGCCAGACGGACGCGCTCCTTGACACGCCGTGCTGACAGGCCGCGCGCGGCACCGTACGATGAGGGCACGCACCGCCCCGGCTTTCGATTCACGCACTTCGAGTGGGAGTGCCGATGCGCACGATCATCGTCATCAGCACGCTGTGTGAACTGGCCCTCGTGGCCGGTGCGATGCTTGCGGGCGCGCCGGTCGCACATGTGCTGCGCGCCGGCGCCCGGCGCGCGGCCAACGTCGCGATCCTGTGCGCGCTGGCGCTGGTCTCCTGGGTATTGGCCGGACTGGCGATCAACGGCCTCGTCGGCCAATTGCCGGGCGGAGGGCGCTTCGCTGCCACGCTCGTGCGGATCGGCGCGTTCGAGTTCAATCTCGTCGTCCTGGCGCCGATGTTGCTCGTGAGCCTGGCGCTCGCGTACGTGCTCGTGGTCTCGCTCGCGGCGGCCGCCATGGGCCGGGGTCTGGCCGGCTGTGCGCGCGCGGCACTCCGCGTCGCACCGCAGTCGCGCTCGCGGGCTGCCCTGCCGGCCGGGCTCAGCGAACGGTGATGTGGCCGATCGTCACGAGGTGCTGCGCGTCTTCGTGCGCGCGCGCGGCGCTCGCCGTCCCGTCGAACACCGCGATGCGGATGGTGTAGTCGCCCGGCGCCAGCGTGCGCGGGGCGAGCGCGAAGTACGACTCGCGGATGATCGCGCCGGGCTGCCATTTCGACGTCTGCAGTACGCCCTGACCGAGCTCTCGCGACTGCGACCATACGGGGATGCCGCGCACGCTTTGCGCCTTGCCGAGCGCGTCGAAGAACAGCGTCACGGCGCTCAGATCCGACGTGAGCGGCCGGTCGGCGCGCCAGTAGTAGGTGAGCTGCACGACGTCGCCGCGCGCCACTGCAGCGTCGGCCGTCTCGAATCCCGCTAACGTCACGCCCGGCGCGAAGACATCCGCTCGCGCGGCCGGCGCCGGCACGGACGCCACCACGCTCTCCGGCGCCTTGTCGAGCACCGCGAAGAGCGAGCCGGTGGCGACCAGATCGTCGCGATACTGCGGCTTCGGCAGCGTGTTCACGAGCATCTCCTCGATGCCGTTGAGCATCACCGGCTGCACGGTGAAGTCTCCGGTCAGCACGCTACGCGGCGTCCGCAGCCCCTCCGCCATATAGACGGGGCGCCCATCCGCCATCTGCCGCCGCGCGAACCCGACGATGTCTTCGCCCTGCACCGAGAAGATCGGCGAGACGACGACGTCGAGCCGCTGCCCCTGCACGAACTGGAGGTACCACAGCGGCGACGCCGACCAACTGTCAGTGAGCACGACCGCGCGCGGAGGCAGCCGGTCGAGCGTCGTCTGCGCGAAGTCGTATGCCGCGTAGTCGCCGCTGCGGTTGACGCGGTTGAAGTTCTTCGCCACGAGGAATGCCGGCAGCAGCGACAGGCACGCTGCGACGGTCGCCGCCTGCAGCCAGGGCCGTACGTCGGTGCGTGCGGCCGCCGCGCGGCGCGTGACCTCGGCCATCCACGCGGCGGCGACGCCGATCAGGACACACAGCGCCATGTAGCCGGGCGTCAGGTAGTTGTAGATGTTGTGGATGGAGTAGGTCTCGACAACGACGGCATCCAGCGCGATGAGGACGGCGAAGTAGGCGGCTACCGCACCGTACCGTCGCGCGGCGACGACGGCGCCAACACCCGCCAGCGCGAGCCCGGCCCAGGTGAGGTCGTACGACGGGTATGCCCACAGGACAGCGATCCGGTCGGCGAGGTCGATCCGCCAGTACCCGGCCGGCGTCTGGCCGTTGAGGAACATGGACCAGTAGGTGTGCCAGTTGGCGGGGCGCGCCCACGAGAGCGCCGGCTCCATCTCGCCGCGGATCGGCAGGTACAGGTAGACGCTGAGGCCGATGATGAAGGCGGCAGCCGCGACGGCGACGGACCGTGGCGTCAGGCTGCGCCAGCCCAGCACGAGCAGCAGCAGCGAGGGCGGCGCAACGAGCACGATCAGGCGGTGATTGCACAAGCCGAGCCCGAACGCGAGCGCGGCGAACGCCAGCGTGCGCGGCTGCCGCTCGCGCCACCATGCGAGCATCAGGCGCGTCACGAGCGCCGTGAAGAACAGGTTGACGCCGTAGGATGTCGCCCACGTAGCGTTCGCCCAGACCGTCGAGGCGAATGCGAGCGTGAGGGCGCCGAACGCCGCGCCGGCGATATCGCCGGTGAGGTCATGGATGATGCCGAAGACGACGGCGATCGCCAGCGCGGTGAACACGGCGGACAGGAGATTGACGCGATACGCGGTGTCGCCCACGGGCAAGAACGTGAACGCCTTACCGGCGAGCATCAGCAGCGGGTAGCCCGTGTTGTGGGCGATGCCGAGCGTAGCGGACGTCGCGGCGAACTCGCCCATGTCGTACCACATGACGGTGGGGGCGAGCGTCGCCAGGTAGACCGCGAATGCCACGGCGCCGACGCCGCACATCGCTAGCGTGGAGATCGCGCGGGAGCTGACGGCCAGCCGCGGCCAGTGCGCTACGCCTGCGATGCCTCGCGCGCGCGGCGCATCAAGCTGCATATGCGGTACTGCCGGCCAGCAGGCGCCCCAGTTCCTCGGCCGAGCGCGCGTGTGCCACTGCGGTCTCGCGCGAGATGGCGCGGCGCTTCACGAGGTCAGCGAGCTCCTGGTCGAGGGTACGCATGCCAAGCGCGGCGCCGGTCGCCATCATCGTCGGCACCTGGTGGGTTTTCGACTCGCGGATCAGATTGCGGATCGCGGGCGTGCCCAACATCACCTCGCAGGCGACGACACGGCCCTCGCCGTCCTCGTCAGGAAGCAGGATCTGCGAAACGATGCCTTCGACGGCCATCGAAAGTTGCAGGCGCACCTGTTGCTGCTGGTGGCTCGGGAACGCATCGACGATGCGGTCGATGGTCTGTGGCGCATCGGGCGTATGCAGCGTGGCGAACACCAGGTGCCCTGTCTCCGCCGCCGTGATCGCGGACGAGATCGTCTCGAGGTCGCGCATCTCGCCGACGAGGATGACGTCGGGGTCTTGCCGCAGCACGTGCCGGAGCGCATCGGCGAACGAGCGCGTGTCGACGCCGACCTCGCGCTGCTCGATGATGCTGCGCTTGTTGTGGTGAATGAACTCGATCGGATCCTCTACCGTCACGATGTGCCGCGCGTCGCGCTCGTTGATCCGATCGACCATCGACGCCAGCGTGGTGGACTTCCCGCTCCCCGTCGGCCCGGTGACGATGACGAGGCCGCGCGGCGCCAGCGTCAGCCGATTGCAGACGGCAGGCAGGCCCAGGTCTTCGATCGACAGCACCGACTCGTTCACGAGCCGGAACGAGAAGTAGATGTGCCCCCGTTCAAATCCGACATTTACGCGGAACCGTCCGATGCCCGGCAAATCGAGCGCCTTGTCCAGCTCGCGCTCCTGCTCGAACCGCGCGCGGTCGACTTCGTTCGTCATCGTTTCGAGCGCGCCCCAGAGATCGTGCGACGTCATCGGGGGCAGCCCGGGCGCCGGCGCGAGGGCGCCGTTGCGGCGGAAGACCGGCGGTGTCGCGTGCGAGAGATGCAAGTCGGATGCGTTCGATTCGACCATCCACTGCAATAACTCGTTCAGGTGCGGCGCCCCGTCGACGGCTTGGCTCATGACCTCAGGCTCCTCTTCTCAAGCGTCACTCCAGCGGCGACGGCGATCGCCACGGACGCCGCCGACGCCGCGGCCGCGGCGAGCACGGGCAGCAGCGAGAACGCTGCCGCGAACATCAGCGCGCAGCCGAGTTCGACAACGGGTGTGCGCATGCCGATCGAACGACTGCAGGATGCGCATCGGCCGCGAAGGGCGGCATAGCTCAGCACCGGGATCAGTTCCCACGCGTGCAACACGCGCGAGCAGCCATCGCAGTGCGAACGGCCCATCAGGGACTCGCCGCGCGGGATGCGCTCGATCGCGGCATTCACGAAACTGCCAAACGCGAGTCCGAACAGCGCGGCGTACGCCACCGTCACCGCGCCACCTCGATCGTGAACTGGCCCCCGTCCTTGGTGCCCGGAGCGAACGACGTCATGTGCGCGTTGGAGAAGCCGCCCGACTTGACGAGCGTATCGGCGTACGCGATCGCGTCGAGCGGCCCGGGCGCGGTGCCGTCGACCTTCAGCACGTGATCGGCGCCGTTGATAGCCGTGACGCGAACGCCCTTCGGAAGGAATGCGCCGTATCCGAAGAGCATCGTCAGGTCGTCCTTGATCGGCCGCTTGCCGCCCTGAAACGCCTGCTGCTCCGCATCGAGCCGGGCGAGATCCGCTTTCGCGGCCTCCAGTTCGCCGCGGAGACCGCGCTGACGCGCGAGATTGAGCTGGAGCGCCTTCACGCCACGCTCGGCGTCGGCGGGCCGCCGGTCCACCGCCGCCCCCCCCCCGCGCGCCCCCCCTC
>ORMF010284551.1_pt1 | contig 49434 bp, 48 predicted proteins | sample 1779871 | NCBI WGS metagenome assembly ORMF01 (sample SAMEA104232316, study PRJEB22302) | groundwater metagenome | biome: forest; feature: aquifer; material: groundwater | place: USA | collected 2011-08-07 | depth 5.4 m | reverse complement strand
GTGAGGGCGCGGTGGATCACGCCCGTAAGGGCGTGATCTTGCGGTCGCACGCCCTTACGGGCGTGATCCACCGCGCGCTTACGCGCACGACTCCAGGTCGAACCGATGGGCGTATCCCGGGAAACTTAGTGGACGCTACTTAGAACTTGAAGGGGTCGTCCCCGGCGGGCGGGGGCTCCTCGGGCGGTGGGCTGGCGAAGCCGCCCGCGTCCTCGGATGGCGGCGCGCCCTCGTTCGTCGGGGGAGGCGCGCCTTCCTCGACGGGCGTCACCTTCACCGGCGGCAGCTCGGGGGAGGACTCGACCCAGGCCCCGCGCCTGGCGTTCTTCATGATCTCGGCCTTCACCCGGGGGTCGATCTTGAGGAACTCCACGCCCATCCCCTGCGCGCCAGCCCACACCACCCGACCCATCACCAGGACCGAGCCCTGTCGCGAGGGGATGCGGAACTCCATCTGCAGGAGGGCGCCCTTCTCGTAGGCCGCCTGGCCCGGGACGAAGATCCCACCTCCGCTCACATTCGTCACGACCTTCTCGATCACCTGCTCCGACTCCGAGGGGAGGTCCATCTTCCGGAAGCGGAGCCTCGTCGTGATCGGGATCCGTCGGTACTCGCGCAGGTCATCGTAACTCTCTGCCATCGCTAGGCCGCCCTCCTCGCGGGGTGGACGGTCCTCAGGTTCTGCCGGATCACCGGGCGGAGCCTCTGGGTCGTGTCGGGCGCGAGCGGCGAGCGGGCCCGCGCAAAGGCGATCTGCGCGTCGAGGAGGACCACCAGGATGTCCTGCTTGTGCCTCCCGCGCGTGAAGACCTCGTGGCCGTCCCCGCCGCGCGCGAGGAAATTGTTCGTCGCGACGCTGTAGAGGCGGTCCGCCTGGATCGGCTGTCCGCCGACCTTCGCCGCGACGATCCGCTTCCCCGCCGGCGCCGTCGCGTCGAAGTCGACCGACAGGCCGCTCGTCTCCAGGAACATCCTCGGGGCGTCGAACATGTGGTCGACCAACTCGAGGATCTCGGCGCCCGACAGCTCCAGGACGACGATTGTGTTGCCGAAGGGGGAGAGCTGGTACATCTCGCGCAGCCTCGCCGTCCCCGCCGCGAGGTCGGCCCGGATCCCCGTCCGGTTGTGGAGGGCGATGTCGGCGCCCGCGGCCTCGCGCATCGCGTCGCAGACGAAGTTCCCGAGCGCGCTCGACCCCTCGCCCTCCCGCGTCAGCGGCGCGGAGACCTCGCAGACCGGCTCCGACATCACCTTCTCGATCTCCGGCGCGTACCGCGCCAGGATCGCCTCGGCCTCCGCGTCCTTCCCCTCCGCGTCGCGGGGGATGAGGTTTGCCGCCGCGGTGCGGATCAGGCGGTGCGTCCTGGCGTCGAACTCCAGGACCGCGCGGGTGATCGCCGTGCCGCCGCCGGAGTTCTGGCAGACGAGCACGCCGGTGGAGGGCTCGCGCCACCCCTCGGGGACCGCCGTGTGCGAGTGCCCGCCGAAGATTACGGGGATGTCGGGGAACTTCGAGGCGAGCGCCTGGTCCACGTCGTGGCCGCAGTGCGTGAGGGCGAAAACGACCTCCGCGCCGGCAGCGCGTGCCTCGGCGGCCGCGGCGGGGAGGGCCTCCACCTCGGGGCGTACGACGAGGCCCGCCGTGTTCTTCTCCAGGCAGACCTGCTTGAGGCCGCTCGTGAGCAGCCCCACGATGCCGATCTGCACGCCGTGGACCTCGAGAACGAGGAAGGGACGCACGTAGTCGGGGCGTTTGCCCGTCGCCTCCTCGTAGAGGTTGGCGCAGAGGAACGGGCTTGCGGATTTCGCGGCGAGGGCGCGGAGGTTCTCCTGCCCCTGGTCGAACTCGTGGTTGCCTACCTCGATCGCGTCGTAGCGGAGGGTGTTCATCACCTCGAGCGGCAGGACGCCGTGCGTGAGGTCCCCCTCGGGCGTCCCCTGGAAGAAGTCCCCCGCGTCGAGGAGGAGGAAGCCGTCGCCGGCGCGCTCCGCCTCGGCCCGCTCGCGACGGATCCGCGCGGCGATCGCCGGGAAGCCGCCGACGACCTCTCCCAGCCCGTTCTTTCTCGGGAGGAGCTGGCCATGCAGGTCGTTCGTGTGGATCACGACGACGCGGATCGGCCTCGGCGCGGGCGGCGTGGATCGGCACCCGACGGCGAACAGGACCGTGAGGACGAGAAGGGGGACGACGCGCCTGAGCAGGGGACCCTCCGCGCTACTTCTTTACCGTGATGTTCTCATCGGCCCAGATGCGGTCGAACTCGGCAAGGTACTGACGCGCGATCGCGGGGTCGCGGAGGATGAGGAGGTTCTCGTAGTTCTTCTCGTCGGCGAGGACGGTCCAGTTGAAGCTCCCGGTCGCTACGACCTCGCCGTCGATCACGCAGAACTTGTGGTGGAACTTCTCGCGCTCCGCGCCGTAGCCGGGGAGGCGGACGTACTTCAGCTCGATCCCGTCCCCCTTCAGGTCCTCGGCCTGCGAGTACTTCCCCTTGGTCTGATCCTCGTCCATGAGGACCCGCACCTTGACCTTCTTCGACACCTTGTTGACGAGCTTCCCCAGCTCGGGGGAGGTGAACTGGTAGACGGCGATGACGACCTCGCGCTTTGCCGATTCCAGCAGCTCCTCGAGGGCCTGATGGATGCGGCGGTCCTCGCCGGTGGGGGCGAAGTAGGCGACCGCGTTCGGCGCCTGGGCGGTCTCCGCGCGCGAGAAGCAGACGACGACGATCGCCGCGGCCAGCGCGGTGACGGAGTACGTCGCGAGGCGGGCGGTCTTCTCCACGGGGACCTCCTTCAGGGGGCTAGCGCCGGACGAACAGGCCTCCGGTCATCTCCGCGAGGTCCTCCATGAACTTCGGGCTCGTCCCCTTCTTTCCCGTGAGGACGCAGTGAATCTGCACCTTGCGGAACTCGTTCTCCTTGCCCAGGAACTCGACGAAGTTGTCCTGGTCGACGTACTGGCCGTAGGTCGGCTTGCCGTCGGCGACCAGGAACACCGTGTCGACCTCCTCGTCGGCGAATGACTCGAGGATGGCGTCGTAGTAGTCTCCGCGGCCGCGCTTGATGTCCTCGAGGCGCTTCCAGGCGTCGCGAACGTGCTTGATCGCCTGGATCTTGTTCCCCTCGGTCGCCGGGACGAGCCTGGGGCTGATGGTGCGGAGCTTCATCTTCAGCGCCTCGGTGCTCGCCATGATGACGGTGAACTTCACCTCGGGGGCGAGCTTCTTGATCGTCGCCTCGAGCTCGTTGAGGGCGATGTCGATCTTCGCCATCCCGTCGGTGTCCTGCGGCCCCTCGTTCACCTGGTCCTTCGGGTCCTCGACGGTCTTCATCGAGCCCGAGAAATCGATGATGAAGACCATTCGGTCGGACAGGAGGGGGATGTTGAAGAAGCTCGCCACCGTGCCGGGGTTGTCCGCGGCCGCGTCGGTCTTCTTCCCCTTCTTCCGCTCGGGCATCTCGAAGGCCTCCCTGCCGGCGTCCCACCACGCCTTCCAGTCGCCGGGGGCGAAGCCGATCTGCTTGCCCGTCAGCTCGCGCAGGGCCATCACTTCGTCGAAGCGGAGACGCCCCTTCTCGCGCTGGAGGCGGTCGACGAGGATGTCGATGGCCTCCTTGCACCAGGTGTTGATGAGGGCCATCACGGTGGCGGCGCGGACGGACCAGTCGGGGTCCTCCATCAGCTCCTTGCCGACCGGAAGGGCCGACGGCGGGTCGATCTTCGAGAGCGTCTCGATCGCGGCGATCTTCGCCTCCCTCGACTTGAGCTTCGTCTTGTCCTGGAGGAGGGGGAGGGCCTTCTGCGGGTCGATCGCGCCGAGCGCGCGCAGGGAGGCTGCGATGACGAGCGGGGAGCTGTCGATCAGGCGCTTCGCGATCGCGTCGAAGCTCGTCGTGTCCTTGAGGCGCCCGAGCGCCTGGGCGACCGCGGCCCGGGCCTTCGCGTCGCCGTCGCCGAGCCGCCCCGCGAGCTTCTCGCAGACCGACGGGTCGCCGATGACGCCGATCGCCTCCGCGGCGTTCGCGCGCACGAGCGGGCTTCCGTCCATGAGGGCCTGCATGAGGGCGGGGAGGGTGTCCTTGCTCTTGAGGCGGCGGAGGGCCCACGCGGCGTTGGCCTTGCCCAGCGGGTCCTTGAGCCTGAGGAGGAGGACATTCGCGAGGTACTGGATCGCCTCGGCGTCCTTGAGGCTCCCCAGCTCCATGACGGCGGCCTCGCGGACGGGCGGGTCGGCGGGGTCGGACAGGACCTCGGCAAGGGCCTCCACGGCCTCCTTGGTGCCGACCTTGCCGATCGCCTTCACGGCGTCGCAGCGGTCCCAGTAGTTTCCGTACCCCCGGTCCTTGAGGATGGCGGCGTTCTTCTTGATCGTCTCGTCCTCGGCGAGGGCCACGGCGAACACCAAGCTGAAGAGGACGAGCGCGCTATAGCGACGAAGCATCGAGAGGCCTCCGGCAAGGGACCGACAGCGATTCTATGGGTCCCCGCTGGCCGCCGCAAGCGATTCCCGGAACCGGAAGGGGCAGTCGTTCACCGCAGAGGCGCGGAGGACGCAGAGACGCGCAGAGGCGAGATCAGCGTAGCCCGTGCCGCTCGCGTCTGGACTGGCCAGCCTCCACCGATGACATCTCTGCGAGTCTCTGCGTCCTCTGCGACTCTGCGGTGAACGATTGCCGCGGCTGCGGCGCGCGGATAGACTCCGCGGCGTTGTCATGCCCACGAGCCACGCCTTCTACGTCCTGGGCACCCGGGCCTGCGCCCTCCTCGCCGTCGTCGCCTTTCTGAGGCTCGGGCGGTCGCCAAACGCCTCCGTCCTCGCCTGGACCGCCGCGGCGTGGGCGGCAACGGCGCTCTTCCGCGTCCCGCGCAGACGCCTGATCGCCGAGCTCGCCCTGGGTTTCGGCCTGGGGGTCGGGCTCCTCATCAGCCTGCCGATGGTGCGCGTCGGCTCGGACGACCTCTTCCTGGCCGTCGGTGTGCTCGCGCTGTGCATCCCGGTCGTCCTCGCGCCCCAGGGACGCAGCGTGCTCCCGATGAACGGCCTCGACCGCTACTTCGTCTGCCAGGACTACGAGGCGATGCGGGTGAACAGCCACCACTTCGTAGACGTCAGCGAGCAGCCCTCGCGGGAGGCGCTCCACAGCGCCGTGGAGGCGCTCCTCGCGGAGATGCCGATCGCGCGGTCGTTCGTCCACGAGACGGTCCTTGGGATGGAGAGGTTCGTCGCCGGCGGCGCGTGGGTGGAGGCAGGCGAGCTCGTGCAGTGGCTGGCGAAGGCGATCGAGGCGGACTACGAGGTCCTCGACGCCCCGATCGACCTTCTGCGTTGCCCACCGTGGAGGGTCCTCGTGGCGCCGCGCCGGGAAGGCGGCTGGCGGATCGTCCTCACGATCCACCACAGCGCGGCCGACGGGACCGGCGGGATGCTGTGGCTCTCGAGGCTGCTCCAGAGATACGAGGAGGCAAGGACGGGGCGGGAGCCCGCGCCCCTCCCGGCCGATCCGCCCGCCCGGCGCTTCCGCGAGCTGTTCCGCCCCCAGGGGTCTGCCTGGCTCCTGCGGATGATCCGCCGCCACGTGCGCCCGATGGACAAGGTCGGCGTGCGGAATGCCTCGCTGCTCGACGACGAGGCCCCGCGCCTCTCGGAGTCGGCCCACGCGCTGTGCGACGTCCCCGACGCGGAGTGGGTCCGCCTGAAGACGCGCGCGGAGGAGCTGGGCGTCTCGCGCAACGACCTCCTCGTGACAGCCTCGCTTCGAGCGGCGGACGGGTGGCGCCGGGCGCGACAGAGGCCGGACCAGCGCTTCCGCATCCTGCTTCCGACCGATCTGAGGCCCACGCTGGGCCTCTCGCCCTCCTTCCAGAACTTCGTCGGCGTCGTGCGGAGCGACTTCTCCGTCGAGGCGGTCCGCGCGGAGGGCCTCCCGCGGCTCGTCTCGGGGCGTGTGAAGCTCGGCCGCACGCTCGAGGAGGCGATCGAGACGCCCGTGAACCTCGGCTTCCTGAGCGCGGTCCTGCCGCCCGGGCTCTTCCGACTCCTGCTGCGGAATTTCGACAACGACCCGCGGTCCTTCTTCTTCTCCTACCTGTTCAGCCAGGTCCGGATCCCGCCCGACCTGCCGAGGCCCCCGGGCACCGAGCGCGTCTGGGTGCGAGGCTCGCTCCCGCGGCAGCCGGGCTTCGGCCTCGTGGTCTGCCCCGACGGGGAGCGGGTGACGCTCGCGTTCGAGTATCTGCAGGCGTATGTTTCGGACGCCTCGGTCGCCGACTACCGGGACCGCTTCCTGGCGGAGATTGCGAAGGTCTGACGATGAAACCCGATCGCCTGACGATCCCCGGCTTCGACGAGGTCTGGCGCCTCGACTGCGCCGGCGCGGTGGCCTTCGTCTCGCTCCACGCGGTGCTCCAGGGCCGCGCGTTCGGCGGCGTGCGGATCCGCGAGTACTCCTCCGAGAACGACGCCCTCGCTGACGCGCTGGCACTCTCGCGGGCCATGTCGCGCAAGGTGGCGCTGGCGGGAATCGCAGGCGGGGGAGGGAAGTCGGTCCTCGTGGCCCCGCGAGGCGATCGCGCGAAGGCGGTGCGCGCGCTCGGCGAGTTCGTGGAGTCGCTCGCCGGTCGCTACTTCTGCGGCCCCGACTACGGCTTCACCGAGGCGGACGGCGCGGTCATGAAGGGCGCCACGCGCTTCATCGCGCAGGAGGACCTATCGGACGCGACGGCGCGGGGCGTGGAGACCGCGATGCGTGCCGCCTGCGACCCGCGCGTGGTCGTCGTGCAGGGGCTGGGCGCGGTGGGGAGGCCGCTCGCGGAGCGCCTCCGCGCCTCGGGCGTCCGCGTGATTGCGAGCGACGTGCGTCCCTTCGAGGGGTTCGGGCGTGTGACGCCCGAGGCCGTCTATGACGTCCCATGCGACGTCTTCGCCCCGTGCGCCATCGGCGGCGTGCTCGATGCGAGCACGATCCCGCGCCTCCGCTGCAGCGTGGTCTGCGGGGCGGCGAACAATCCGCTCGCCTCGGAGGACGACGCGGAGCGGCTGCGGCTCCGCGGCATCACCTACGTCCCCGACTTCATCGCCAACGTGGGCGCGACGATCCAGGGGGCCTCCACGGCCGTGGGGGAGGCGCACCTCATCGGGGAGCGCCTCGCCGCCATCGGTCCCCTCGTCCGCGACGTCCTCGCCCGCGCCGTCCACGAGGGACGCTCCCCTCACCCTGTCGCGGTCTCCCTCGCCGACGAGCGGATCGCGAGGCTTCGCAGGGACCCAGCGAGCCCGTAAGTGGCGACTACATCGCCTCGAGGACGAGGGCGATCCCCTGTCCTCCGCCGATGCACATGGTGACGAGCCCGTACCTCTTCTTCGTGCGACGCAGGGCGTAGGCGCACGTCAGCGCCAGGATCGCCCCGGACGCCCCGAGCGGGTGGCCGAGCGCGATCGCCCCGCCGAGCGGGTTCACCTTCTCCGGGTCGATCCCCTGCTTCTCGAAGTCGCGGATGCACGCGAGCGCCTGGGGGGCGAACGCCTCGTTCAGCTCGACGTGGTCCAGCTTTCCACCGTCGATCCCGGCCCTCTGCAGGGCCTGCTGCGTCGCAGGGACCGGCCCCCATCCCATGATCTGCGGGTCGCAGGCCGCCACGCCCACGCCAGCAATGCGCGCGAGGGGCCTGCAGCCGTGCTTCTCCGCGTCAGACTCCCTGCCGATGATCATCGCCGCGGCGCCGTCCACGACGGCGCTCGCGTTCCCGGCGGTGATGATGCCGTTCGGTTCGAACGCGGGGGCCAGGCGGGCCATGCCGGCGAGCGTGACCTCCTCCATGATGTGCGTGTCGTGCCGGACGGCGACCGGCGCCGCCGCGCCGTCCTCGGCCACCATCACCGGCTCGATCTCCTCGGTGAAGGCGCCCGCGTCGCGGGCCTGCTTCGCGTTGCGGTGGGAGCGGTACCCGAACTGGTCCGCCTGTTCGCGCGTGATCCGGTGCCTCCTCCCCAGCTCCTCCGCCGTGTTCGCCATCGTCATCTTCGAGCTCGGGTCGTAGAGCCCCATCAGGAGGGCGTCCTGAAGGTAGATGCCCGGCGGGAGGGCCTTCGGGTCGAGGGGTCCGTACTTCTGGACCGTCTCGCCGACCTTCTTTCCGCGGTACTCGTACAGGCTGAAGGGATACTGCATGCTCTCGGCGCCGCCGACCGCCAGGAAGGGGCGCGCCTCGTCGTGCCTCAGGCCGGCGAGCACCATCTCGGACCCCACCGCGATGGCCTCCGCGCCGCTCCCGCAGATCCGCGCCACCGTGAGCGCGGGGACGTCGTTGGGGAGGCCGGCCCGCCAGCGCATCCCCTGGGCGCCGTAGATGGAGTCGCGGTGGCTCTGCGCCGCCATCCCCATCACGACGTGCCCGACCAGGCCGCGGTCGACCTTGGTCCGCTCGAGCGTCGCCTGGATGGCCAGCCCCCCCAGGTGGGTTGCCGAGAGGCGCGAGAAGAGGCCGGGCCGCTTGTTCTCGACGAGGATGTCCGCCCTCGGCGTCCTGCGGCCTCCGTCGAGGATGACGATCGAGGCGTCCTTTCCCGTCCGGCTCATGGTGGTCTCCCTCAAAGGGCTCCTACTCGTGCAGGAAGGTCGCCGACACGCGCGGGCCGTTCTGGATGAAGTTCTTCATGCCGATGTCCATGTCCACCGTCTTGAGGCACCGGCCGAACCCCTCGGCCTCGACGGCGAGCCCCTCGGGGAGGGGACGCGCCAGCCCCTTGCGCACGACGTCCACGAGGATCGCGTCGATCGCGATCGAGTGGTGCCCGAGGTCCACCTTGGGCAGGGCGTCGGGCACGACGAGGGGCTTGGGGTCCACGGGGGCGAGGCGGACGCTGCCCGCAAGGCGCTGGCGGAGGAGCTCCTTCGCCGCGCCGACGAAGTCGGACGCCGGCTGGCCGGTCGCCCAGCCCCAGGCGCAGGCCTCCTTGGCCCCGACCGGGCGCCCGGTCCGAAGGAGGTCGAGGCCGCGCTCCAGGCCGACGAGCCTGGGCAGGCGCTGCGTCCCTCCGTAGCCGGGGATGATTCCCAGGTTGACCTCGGGCTGGGCCATCATGAGGTCCGGACCGACCACGCGGGCGTGGCAGGCCATGCTGATCTCCGCGCCTCCGCCCATCACGGGGCCGTCCAGGGCCGCGACGACCGGCTTGGGGAAGGAGGCGATCATGTCGAGCACCGCCTGGCCCGTCCTGCACTTGGCCACGGCCTCGTCGGGGGTCTTCAAGGCCGCCAGCTCGAGGATGTCCGCCCCGGCGATGGCGCCGTCGAAGCTGGTGAAGACGACGCCCTTCACGCCGGCGTCCCCGCGGAGGGTCTGGAAGGCCGCCTCGAGGTCGCGGATGACCTGGCTTGACAGGGCGTTTTTCACCTCCGGCCTGCGGATGGCCACGACGGCGAGGTCGCCGTCCCGCTCTACCCGCACGGTTCGCAAGAACGGGACGAGGCGCTTCTCCTGAATGCTCCTGGGCACCTCGAATCCCCCGAACCGCTTCGCGTAGCGGTTGCAGAGGTCGTGGACGCGGTCCGCGCCGAGCGACTCCGCGAGGGACAGGAGGCCCTGGCGGAAGCCGAGGGCGTTCTGGGTGAGCCAGTCGAGGTCCGACGGGTCGCAGATGCCGTGGTCGACGACGAAGTACGTGCGCGCGAGCAGCACGGCGAGGATCCGATCGAGCACCTCGCGGCGCAGCTCCTCGCTGCACGTCGGGTCGCCGGGTTTCGCCTTGTCGTGCCAGGGAGTCGTGCCCTGTTTGGCGAGGAGGGCGGGCGGGGTGAACCACTCGGTCCCGGTGGGGGCCTCCTTCATGAGGACCATGCAGTGGACGCCGAGGAGGTTTCCGCGGGTCAGGTCCATGACGTTGAAGGGGCCGCCCCCTCCGATGGCGTCGTTCACGATCGCGTCCACCTGGGCCGGGGTGGCGGTGCCTTCCTCGAAGATGCGCGCGGCCTCGGCGCAGTAGTTGCAGAAGATGTCGTCCGCCGCGAAGCACGGCACGTCGGCGGTGAGGATCGGGACCTTCCCGAGTTTCTTGATGGTGTCCGTCATCCGGCGGGTGAGGGCGGCGTCTCCCGAGGGGACGATCTCGATGGGGAGGGCGCGCCATGCGGGGTAGAAGGGGTGATTGACGAAGCACCGGTCGGGATGGCGGGTCCCGGCCGCGATCCGTGCGCGCGGGATGCCGGAGGTGGCGAAGCCGATGAGGCAGTCCTTCGACACGACCTCCTCGAGCTGCCTGAGGATGGCCTGCTTGATCGTGAGGTCCTCGGTCGCCGCCTCGAGGACGTACTCGCAGGGAGCAAGGTCCTTCATGTCCATCGTGGGGACGAGGGCTTCCTGGATGGCGGCGGCGGCCTTGGGAGAGAGCTTCCCCTTGGCGACGGCCTTGGAGACGTACCCCTTGATCCGCTGCACGCCGGCGTCGAGGGCCTCCTTCTTGATGTCGAGGAGGAAGACCTTCCCGCCCCCGATCCGGGCCAGGGAGGAGACGAACCCGTAGGCCAGGTCGGGCCCGATGGACCCCGAGCCGATCACGCCGACGATCATCGCGGCCTCCTCACTCGAAGGGACGTCCGAGGGTGTGGCGGGGTGTGGGGGGACGAGAATGGTATGCCGGCGCGCGCCGTCAATCAACAGTTCCACGGCGTGCTCAGTCGCACCCACTGGGAACGGGAGGGTCATGGTCCGTTTCGACGTCGACCGCTTTTGACTCCGGGGGGGCGCCCGCTATTCTCTGGGATCGCGTCGAATCACAAGGGCTTGGTCCACAACACCGGAGGGTCGGCCATGAAGTTCCTCTCCAGCCTCATCAAATCGAAGTGGGGCAGGCGCATCGGCTGCACGGTCGTCGTGCTCGCCGTCGTCGGCCTCGTGGGGGGCTATCTGATCCTCGAGTACTATGTGAAGCAGGAGCCGTTCGCCACGGCCAAGGACTACTCCGCCCAGGTCGAGAAGCACAAGCTCACCGACGACGTGATCGGCCAGTGGAACTACGGGATGTCGACCATCGAATCGCTCGCCTATCTCGAGAAGCCGTTCTTCGACTTCGGCGAGCCCTATCGGATGGAGAAGTACGACGAGTGGTGCAACGAGAACCGCTTCGACGCCGAGGAGCTCGATCGGCAGGGGCACGACTTCTACATCGACGACGGCTACGGCTGGCCGAAGGAGATGAGGGGCCAGGCCTGGCGGTACGCCCTCGAGCCGTGGGCCTATGCGATGCCCTCGATCGCGATCATCGAGCCCCAGCGGACGCGCGAGGTGGCCTACTTCCTCGGGGAGGCGGCCGCCGCCCACCGCAACCCCGCCTTCTGGATCGACTACGCCATCTACCAGCAATGGGGGACCCCGCTCCGGGACAACGCCATGTGGAAGGGGCCCCAGCTCATCATGGAGGGCCTCTACGAGCTCATCACGGGCGACCGGGAGAGGTTCGGCGCCGAGTTCCAGGCGCTCGCGCGGCACGTGTTCGCCACCCACCTCGAGAACATGAAGACGCCCCTCGGGAAGGGGCACTGCGCCGGGGTGGACTGCGAACCCAACCAGTGGTTTGCACAGTGAAACACGTGGGTGATCGTCGGTCTGGCGATCTACGACAAGCTGTACGGGATGGACGAGAAGTTCGGAGTCATGCTCGGCGAGGTCTACCGCCGGGACTACATGAAGTTCGTGAAGGAGTACGTCGTCAATCCCAACACCGGGATGCTGCGCCGGACCTATCACCGCATCGGGGACGTGGCCGAGAAGTTCGACGGCGCCTACGCGACCGCGTTCACCGCCATGATGGTCCGTCACTGGGAACCCGAGTGGACGAACGAGCGCTACCAGGCGATCCGCAACCTCTACCTCAAGGAGCTCGACTTCGACCTGGGCGCGTACGTGGTCGAGTCGCTCCCCGAGACGGCGGAGGGGACGCTCGTCGACACCGACGTGGACGAGCCCGGGATGCTCGGCGAGGGCGCGATGGCCATCTTCCTCGTGCAGGCCGCGGCCCGCGAGTTCGGGGACGCGGAGACCTTCGACAGGATCAACAAGACGCTCTCGACGGTCATGCGCCCGAAGTGGTCCGAGTCCGAGATACGCTGTGATCTCGGGTGGTTCACCGAGGACACCGGCATCCCGGGATTCTCGATGGGCCGGATGTACAACATGTTCATGGGCTGGGCCCTCTGGGCGAAGGTGCACGTCGGCTGGGAGGCGATCCTCAACTACGACTGGTCCAAGAACAGGGACAAGGACGGGCGCATGCTCGACTACGGGTCGGTGCAGTCGTCGAGGCCGACGAGCACGAAGTAGTCGGGGCCCGTCCTGGGGCGAAGGGGTTTCGCTGTTCCGCGCTGCAGGCCGAGGATCTCCCCCTCGCGCGGCCCGAAGCCCACGTGCCCAGCGGATCCGTTGATGCCGAACGCTCCCTCCGATACAATCGGCACTGTCGTTTCCAGAATGAGACGCATAATGGCAGTGCATAGGAGATTTGTCCGGGGGCCCAGGGGGAGCTTCTTTCTGTTCGGGCCGCGCGGAACGGGGAAATCGACCTGGCTCAGGACGGAGTGGCCGGAGGCGCTCCGGTTCGATCTCCTCGACCCTGAAACGTGCCGGGTCTATGGCGCCCGGCCCGAACGCCTGAAGGAAGCCGTCCTGGCCCATCGCGACCGCACGGTCGTCGTCATCGACGAGGTCCAGCGCGTTCCGGAGCTGCTCCCGGTCGTCCACATGCTGATCGAGGAGAAGCTCGGCGTCCGCTTCGTCTTGACCGGATCGAGCTCCCGCAAGCTCAAGCGGACGGGCGTCGACCTGCTCGCGGGACGGCTCGCCCTCGCCTCCCTTCACCCGTTCATGGCGGCTGAACTCGGGAAGGACTTCGCTCTCGCCCGAGCGCTCAGCATCGGGCTCCTGCCCCTCGTCGTCGCGGCCCAGGACCCGGAGAGTACGTTGAAGGGCTACGCCTCGCTCTACCTGAACGAAGAGGTGAAACAGGAGGGGCTGGTCAGGAACTACGGCGACTTCGCGCGCTTTCTGGAGGCGATCAGCTTCTCCCACGGCTCGATCCTCAACATCAGCCATGTCGCGCGCGAGTGCCAGGTCGACCGCAAGACCGTGGAGGGCTTCGTCGGGATCATGGAGGACCTCCTCCTCTCCTTCCGCCTCCCCGTGTTCACCCGGCGCGCGCGAAGGGAGACGGCCGCCCATCCCAAGTTCTACCTGTTCGACGCCGGGGTCTTCCGCGCCTTCAGACCCGCGGGCCCGATGGATGTCCCCTCCGAGATCGAAGGAGCGGCGATCGAGGGACTGGTCGCGCAGCACCTCCGCGCATGGATCGCGTATGGAGGGCAGGACCACCGACTGTCGTACTGGCGTACGCGGTCAGGGGTCGAGGTCGACTTCGTCGTGTATGGAAAGGGCGTGTTCGCCGCGATCGAGGTGAAGAACACGACCGCCGTGCGCCCCGAGGCCCTCCGCGGGCTGCGGTCCTTCCGCGAAGACTACCCCGAGAGCCGCGCCATCTTCCTCTACCGTGGACGCGACCGACTCCTCCGCGACGGGATCCTGTGTCTGCCGGTCCAGGAGTTCCTGCTGGGATTGGTCCCAGGGCGCCCGCTCCCATCCGCCTGATGCCGGGCAACTCGCTACAGCCCCAGGAAGGCCCGGCGCACCCCTTCGTCGCGCTGGACGTCGCGCGAGGGGCCCGAGAGCGCGATCCGCCCCTCGCCGAGGACGTAGGCGTGGTCGCTCGCCGCGAGCGCCATCGGGACGTTCTGCTCGACCAGGAGGATCGTCAGCCCCTCGCCGCGCAGCTTCTGCAGGATGCGGAAGAGCTGCTGTGCGACCACCGGCGCGAGCCCGAGCGAGAGCTCGTCGATCAGGAGCACCACGGGTTCCGCCATCAGCCCGCGCGCGACCGCCAGCATCTGCTGCTCGCCGCCGCTCATCGTCCCCGCCTTCTGCGTGGACCTCTCCAGGAGGCGCGGGAAGAGCGAGAACACCCGGTCCAGGTTGGCGCGCATCCGCCCGCGCGCCCGCCCGGGCGTCGCCCCCAGCTCCAGGTTCTCCATCACCGTCATCTGCGTGAAGAGCTGCCGCCCCTCGGGGACGAGCACCAGCCCCAGGTCCGCCTTGTCGTACGGGCGCGCGCGCGTGACGTCCCTCCCGTCGAGCAGGACCCGGCCCTTCCACGGGGCGATCTGGCCGACCAGCGTCCTGAGGAGCGTCGTCTTCCCCGCGCCATTCGCGCCGACGAGCGTCGTCAGCCTCCCGCGCTCCAGCGACAGGCCGGCCCCCCACAGCACCTGTACCTCGCCGTACCCCGCCTCCAGGCCGTGCGCCTCCAGGAGCGCCATGCTACGCCTCCCCCGGAGCACGGCCAACCGAGGAGGGGTCCCCGAGGTAGGCCTCCACGACCCGCGCGTCCCTCGTCACCTGCTCCGGCGTCCCCTCCGCGATCCGCTCGCCGCAGTGGAGGACCAGGACGCGGTCCGAGAGGCTCATCACGGCGTGCATGATGTGCTCGATCAAGATCAGCGTCACGCCGCGCGAGCGGACCTCGCGAAGCGTGTCGAGCATCGTCGAGACCTCGGACGGGTTGAGCCCCGCGAGCACCTCGTCGAGGAGAAGGAGGTACGGCCTCGCCGCGAGCGCCCTCGCGAGCTCGAGCCGCTTTTTCTGCGCGAGGTTGAGCTTCCCGGCGGGCAGGTCCGCCTTCGAGGCGAGCTCGACGCGCTCCAGGACCTCGTCCGCAACGCGCTCCGCGTCCCTGAGGCCGAGCCGCTCGCGGCCGAAGCACGCCCCCGCGACGACGTTCTCGCGCACGGTCAGCTCCGCGAGCGGTCGGACGATCTGGTGCGTCCTAGCCAGCCCGAGGCGCGCGATCCGCCAGGTGGGGAGCCCGTGGATCGAGCCCCCGCGGAAGGTGACGCTCCCGCTCGTCACCGGGTAGACGCCGTTGATGCCGTTGAAGAGAGTCGTCTTCCCCGCGCCGTTGGGGCCGATGAGGCCGAGGATCTCCCCCTCGCGCAGGCCGAAGCTGACCTCCTTCACGGCGGTCAGGCCGCCGAAGCGCATCGTCACCTGTTCGACGTCGAGGATCATTCGAGTGCCTTGTGCAGGAGTCTCGATCGGGAACGGAGCCAGCCCACGGCCCCCGCGGGCACGAAGAGCACGATCGCGAGGAGCAGGGCTCCGGCGACGACAAGCTGCACCTCGCCGAACGACTCGCTCGTCAGGAGCGCGCTGCGCAGCTTCTGGTACGCGGCGGCGCCCAGGATCGGCCCCAGGAGCGTCCCCTGGCCGCCGAGCATGATCATGACGAGGAGCTCGATGGAGCGGTGCAGGTGGAACGCGCCCCCGGGCTCGATGCTGATGTTCTTGAAGAAGTAGAGGGCCCCCACGGCGCCCGGGAAGACCGCGGAGAGGACGTAGGCGAGCGTCTTCGCCCTCGTCGCGTCGACCCCGAGGACCGCCGCCGCGTCCTCGTCCTCGCGGATCGTGAGGAGCGCGAGCCCGAAGCGAGAGCGCTTCACCAGGAAGCTCGCGACCACGGCGAGGACCGTGACGCCGCAGAGCGCCCAATACGCCGTCCACCCGGCTCGCGCGAGCCCCCCGTAGGGCTGGTAGGCACGCATGTGCATGTCCATCCCCGTCGACCCGCCGAACGCGTCGAGGTTGGTGGCGAGGGCCTTCATCGCCTCGTTGACCCCGATCGTGGCGAGCGCGAAGTAGGCCCCGCGCAGGCGCAGGATCGACATCCCCAGCAGGAGCGCCAGGACGCCCGATGCCGCCGCCCCCGCGAGGACCGCCGCGGCGAGGTGCCAGCCGTGGACCGACACGGCGTAGAACCCGACGTACCCGCCGAGCCCGAAGAAGACGATGTGCCCGAAGCTCACGTACCCCGCGTATCCCAGGAGCATGTTGAGCGAGGAGGCCAGCGCGACGGAGACGAGCACGGTGAAGACGGCCTCGCGCGTGCTCGCGCTCCCCGACATCGCGGGCAGGAGCGCCGCGCCGACCACGATGGCGAGCGAGAGCCAGAGGCCGAAGCGCGCCCACCACCTCATCGGCGTGCCCCCAGGAGCCCCTGCGGGCGCACGAGGAGGACGAGGACGAACAGGGCGAACTCGATGACCGGCACCCAGCTCGCCTCGAGGAAGAGCGGCACGGCCCCCTCGACCAGCCCGAGGAGGACGCCTCCGATCAGCGCCCCGAGCGGGTTCCCCAGCCCCCCGAGGACGACGATGACGAAGCTCTTCAGCTCGTACGTCCCTCCCGAGAGGACCGTGAAGGGGAAGAGCGTCGCGATCAGGCCCCCCGCCACGGCCGCGAGCGACGTCCCGAGGCCGAAGCTCAGGGCGAGCACGCGCGTCGAGCGGATGCCGACCAGCTCGGCGGCGGCGCGGTCGTTCGCCACCGCGCGGATCTCCTTGCCCGCGCGCGTCCGGTACAGGAACCAGTAGAGCAGCGCCGTCACCAGGGCCGCGCAGCCGCAGGCCGCGAGCCGCGTGCCGGTGACCGTCACGGGGCGGAGCGAGAGGGATCCGAGGGAGTAGTCGACGTTGCGGAAGTTCGTGCTCAGGAACCGTGTGCCCAGGCCCATGAGGATCAGGTTGACGGCGAACGTCGCGAGGAGGCTGGAGAGGTGGGGGGCGTTCCGCACCCGGTGGACCGCGACGGCGTAGATGAGGACCCCGGCGACGAGCCCGAGCACGGCCACGGCCGCGACGCCGACGAACGGGTTGAGCCCCGGGCCGACGAAGAGGGCGTACACGCCGAACATCCCCATCGCGATCATCGACCCGTGCGACAGGTTGATGACGTTCATCACGCCGAAGATCAGCGTGAGCCCCATGGCCGCGAGGCCGTAGATGACGCCGATCAGGACGCCGTCGACGAGAGAGGGGAGGAGGCGCTCGATCATCTAAGGACCGGCTCCGCGCTGCGGCCCTGGGGGGGCCAGACGACCTGCTTCTGGAGCTTCCCGTCGGGGCCCTTCTGCCACTGGACGAGGACCATCTCGTGGCCGGTCTGGAGCCCGTGGGCCGCCTCTGTCGCGTCGAACTTCGAGCGGCCGAAGAACGTGAGCACGTCGGTGGTCTCCAGGGCCTTCCGTACGGCCTCGCCGTCGATCGTGCCGGCGCGCGCGATGGCCTCCTCGAGCAGGAGTCCGGCGACGTACCCGCCGGCGGCGTGGTAGGAGGGCTCCTCCTTGTGCGCGGCCTTGTACGCCTCGACGAACTCGCCCCCCGTCGGGCCGAACCAGGCGGCGCCGGCGGCCTTCGCGCCCTCCGCGGTGAATGAGACCTGCGGCTCCCACTGGCTGGGCCCGAGGACGCCGAGGGCGGCGTTTCCCAGCTCGCCGAAGCCCGGCTCGGGGGGCGCGACGAGGAGGGCCAGGAAGCGCGCCTTGACGCCCTTCTCCGCGAGCTGCCTCGCGAAGGTGCTTCCGTCCTGGAAATGGCCTCCGCCGAGGATGGCGTCGGCGCCCGACTGCTGAACCTTGTTGAGGAACGGGGCAAAGTCGGTCGTGCTGGAGTCGTACCCCTCGTCGAGGACCACGGAGAACCCCTTCGCGCGCGCGTAGGCATCGAGGGCCTTGGCGACGTCGCTGGAGAACTTGTCGTTCTCATGGACGATGGCGATCTTCTTCGCGTCGGGGGCGGTCGCGGCGACGAGGTCGAGGGCGCCGACGAGGTAGCGGCTGGCGGGGGTGTAGACCTGGTAGACGTGCTGGAAGCCCTGCGCGTAGTTGCTGTCGGAGGCGGCGCCCGCGCTGATCATGACCTTGCCGTACTGCTCGGCGATCACGGAGGCGGAGGAGGTGAGGCCGCTGGAGTAGGGGCTCACGAGGAAGTCGGCCTTGTCGTCGTTCACGAGGCGCGTATAGAGTTCCTGGACGCGATCCTGGTTCGACTCGTCGTCGTAGAACTTCGAGGCGACCTTGAGGACCTGGCCGTCGTGGAGCTTGATCCCGCCCGCTGCGTTGACGCGCTCGACCCACAGCGAGAGGCCCCTTGTCTGGCGGGTGGACTCGACGCTCAGCTTCCCCGTGAGGGAGGCGGTGTACCCGACGAGCAGCGTCCGTTCCTTGGTGCCCTTCGCTGCGCCGTCGTCCTTCCCGCACGAGGCCAGGACCAGGCAGGCGAGGGCTCCGAGTGCGGCGTAGCGGCCCATGGTGACCACCGTTTCGTGGGGGAGCCAAGCGGGAGGAGGATGGTAGCCCGCGGTCCGTTCCACGTCAATCCGGCTGCGAGCAGTCTGTTGCATCGCGCCGAGCGAGAGCCTGCGCCGAATGCGAGAGCAAGAGCGCTGGAATGCGTCCTTTCGCGCGCCCTGGGTCGATGATATCATCGTGCGGTGGCCGTTGGAGATTCACCTGAGATGGAACGTCTGACGCGCATTACGGTCAACCCAGCCGTGTGTCTCGGTCAGCCGACGGTTCGAGGCATGCGAATCACGGTCAGCACCATTCTGAAGATGCTCGGCGGAGGCGCCGGCGTGGATGACGTGGTCCGCGCCTATCCCGAGCTCGAGGCGGACGACGTGCGCGAGTGCATGAAGTACGCGGCGTGGGTCGTGTCCGACCAGATCCACATGGCTCCCACCGGATAGTTGGGTCGGCATGCCCTCCCTCCGACTAATCTGCGACATGAACGTCTCGCCGTTCACGGTCGCAGCCCTCTGCGCCGCGGGCTGGGACGCGCAGCGAGTCTCAGCCGTCATGCCCGCCAAGAGCCCCGACGACGAGGTCTTGGACTGGGCGCGCAAGGACGGAAGCGTCGTCGTCAGCCAAGACACCGATTTTTCCGCCCTCCTGGCGATTGGCGGGCACTCGCGTCCCAGCCTGGTCTCCCTCAGACTCGCACTGGTGGACCCACCCACGATTTCGCGAAGACTGCTGGAGGTCTTGCCGCGCGTGGAGGAGGATCTCCGGTCCGGCGCGATCATCGTCATCGAAGACGCGTGCTACCGAGTCCGCAAGCTGCCCATCAGCTAGCCCGGGGGCTACCCGGGCATCCGCACCTGCCCGCCGGGGGAGAGGCCGCTCTTGACCTCGACGTAGGCGTCGTCGCGGTCGCCGAGATCGAGCTTCCGCTTCGTGCCGTCCGACAAGTGCCTCACGATCGGAGGCACGGAGGGCCGCGCGCGCCTACTTGGGTGTGGTCTTGAGGCCGATGGCCTCCAAAATGCGATCTGGAAGGGCCTCGACCAACTGTACCAAGTGGTTGAGAATGCGGGAGTGCTCCTCGAGCTTTCGCATGATGCGGTCAAATCGCTCCTCGCCGTCGTCTTTCATGCGCCTATCGAGCGTCGCCGTAGCTCGCCGCATCTCGGCCCGTGTCTGAACGGCCCTCCGCCACGCCCTCTCCAGGGCGCCTTCGTTCTTCGGCTTCGTCTTCATAGCAGGCGCGAATCCTCCGTCCGGTGTGCGAGCTCGTCGAGCTGGAGGGCCACGAACTGAATGGCGGGGTTGCAGCATGTCTGGGCAGCGCCTTCGCTCGACCTCACCTGGAGCACCATCTCAGTCTCCGCACCTAGTTTCGCGAAGGTGCGTACCAGATGACGGCGACCGAGCTGAACCAGGATTCGGATGACGGCCTTGAAGAGTAGGAGCGCCACTTCGGAGTCTCGCGGAACACTTTCCTGGATGATCCCGGCACCCGTAACCAGCAGTCGATCGCACTCCTCCCGCTTGCCCAGCCGATGGTGGAACAGCGCTTCGTGGTAGATCGCACCGGCCATCCAAATCGGGCTGAACTTCGATACGCGGCCCCGTGCTTCTCGAAACCAAGACCCGGCACCCTCGACATCTCCCATCCCGAAGCACACCCACGCGAGTTGGAGAATCCCATCGACGACAGCCGGGTGGCCTTGGCCGATGGTCGCTTCGGCGTCTTTCAACGCCTCGGTAAGCAGGGCGTGCGCCTCGCGGTTCCGTCTGGAATCCCGTAGCCGTCGTGCCCTGAGGACCGTCTCTGTGAGGCCCTGGCCCATCCTTGGCTCTCCTGGCGATGACTCTCCCACCAGAGACGGTGTCCCCATGTCCGACTGAAGCAGCACACTCTCGGCCGCATGGAGCCTTGCCTCCGACGGACGACGAGGGCTAAAATGTCCTACTGCGTTCTCGGAGTTCTCGATGAAGCGTGCAATCGTGATCGAATGGGACGGCAAGGCTCTGCCATCCGGCCTCCGGCGGGCGGCCCCTGGACGATATCGCCTGCAGAGCATCGGGTCCAACTCGAAGCTGACCCCCGAAGAGGATGCGGGGCTGGCTCGTGCGCTCGATCAACTTGACGCAGGGAAGGGAAAGTCGCTCGCCGCGGTCATTGCCTCGATCCGCCGTCGTCCCCGTCGTCGTACACGCCGCGCATGAAGGTCATCCTTGCCCCGCTCGCCGCGGCCGATCTCGCGGAAGCCCACGAGTTTTTCAGATCGTACAGCTCCGCGGCTGCTGACCGGTTTCTCCTCCAGTTCTCGGAAGCTCTTGGAGTGCTGAGTCTCGCGCCGCGCGCGGGGGTTGTGGTGCGGCTCCGCGATGGTAGGAGAGTGCACAGTTGGCCGATCCCGCCATACCGCGTCTACTACCGAGTGAAGGCCGACGAGCTTCAGGTAGTTCGGATCTACCATCAGGCTCGCCGTCCCATCGAACGCCGGCCTCGCCGCGAACCGGGTCCGTAGATCGCCCGGTAGACTTCGGAGCCTCGCCGATGGTCTACTCCGGCATACGGACCTGCTCGCCGGGGGAGAGGCCGCTCTTGACCTCGACGTAGGCGTCGTCGCGGTCGCCGAGATCGAGCTTCCGCTTCGAGCCGTCCGCCATCCTGACGTTGCCCGCCGAGTCCACCGCGCGGACGGGGATCAGGACGACGTCCTTGCGAATCACCTCCTCGATCCGCGCCTCCACCGGCAGGTCCAGCGGCACGTCGAGCGGCTCGTCCAGCGCGACATGCGCCTCGCGCACCTTGACGTCCTTCTTCTCCTCGATGCGGTCGCTCGCCAGCGTCTTCCGACCCAGCGACGGCGCCAGCCGCGTCACCTTGCCCTTCCAGCGTCGCCCAGGGTACGCGTCGCTCGTGACCTCCGCCTCCAGCCCCACGCGCGCCTTGTAGATGTCCCCCTCCTGCACCTCGACACGCACGACGCGCGACTCCAGCGAGGCGATCTCCAGGATCGGCAAGGGCATCTCGGGGAATGCCAGGTCCCCCGGCTCGCGATGCCTCCGCGCCACGATCGCGCGGAAGGGGCAGAGGAGCGTCGTCTCCTTGAGGTCCGCCTCGACCCTCGCCAACGCCGCCTGCGCGCGCTCGACGTCCGCCTCCGCCGAGCGCCGCTCCTCGGCCGTCGCCCCCGCCTCGCCGCGCGCCAGGTTCGCCTTGGCCTGCGCCAGCCTCGCCGCCGCGGCGTCCGCGTTCCCCTGCGCCGCTGCCTTCTCCGGCTGCGTCGAGCCGTTCTGGACCCGCTCCAGCCGCGCCGTCGCCTCGTCCAGGTTCGCGATCGAGACCGCCAGCCGCCGATCGGCGTCGTCCCAGTCGCGCCTCGTCACCAGCCCCCGCCCCACGAGCGCCTGCATCCGGGACCAGTCCTTCTTGGAGAAGGCGAGGTCCGCCTCCGCGGCGTGGAGCTGCGCCTCCGCCGCGTGGACGTCCTCGACCCGGGAGCCCCCCTCGACCATCGCGAGCTGCGACATGGCTGCCACGAGGGCGTGCTCGGCCTCCGACACCTCCGCCTTCGCAACGTCGACGTCCTCCTTGCGCGTCCCCGCAAGGACCCGGTCCCGCCGCGCCTTCGCCGCGTCGAGCGCCTTCGCCGCCTCGTCGCGCGCCGCCGCCAGCGAGGCGTCGTCCAGCTCGACCAGCGGCCTCCCCGCCTCGACCTCGTCTCCCTCCTTGACCAGGATGTTCTTGATGCGCGCCGCGATCCGCGGGATGACCTGGACCGTCCGCTCCGACTCGACCCGCCCGTTCGCGATGAAGCCATGCACGATGTCGCCCCGCTTCACTGCGACGAGGCGCGCCTCGGCCGCTCCCTGGGAGGAGATCCACGCGACGACGCCGATGGCGCCGAGGACGAGGACCACCAGGATGATGCGGCCGATCTTCACGCGAAACGGGTCTCCACAGGGCGGAGTTTCCTTGTACTCCACCATATCAGATTATCGGCCTAAGTGACCCGGATCCTGCCGTCTTCCATACGGAAGACGCGATCAGCGAACGGGATATGGCGTTCGTCGTGGGTGACGATGAGGACCGCTCGGCCACGGTCCTTCGCGAGCGACTTGAGCACGGTCATGATCTGCTTTCCGGTGTCGCTGTCGAGGTTTCCGGTCGGCTCGTCCGCCAGCAGAACGGGCGCGTCGGCCGCGATGGCGCGGGCGATCGCGACGCGCTGCTTCTCTCCCCCCGAGAGGTCCGTCACCCAGAACTCCTTGCGGTGCGAGAGCTTCACGGTGTCGAGCGCCTGGTCGACGAGGCGACGCGACTCGCCCCCGCGCTTGCCGCCCAGGATGAGCGGGACCTCGACGTTCTCGCGCGCGTTGAGCGAGGCGAGCAGGTTGTAGTTCTGGTAGATGAACCCGAAGTAGCGGCGGCGGTACCTCGGGAGGACCGACTCGTCCCAGCGGACCTCCTCTCCGCAGACCGAGAGGCGCCCCTCGTCGGGGACCAGGATGCACCCGAGGAGCGAGAGCAGCGTGGTCTTCCCCGACCCCGAGGGGCCCATGAGGAGGACCAGCTCGCCCGCCTCGACGGAGAGCGACGCCCCGCGCACCGCCGCGACGCGGTCCGCGCCGGCGTAGACCTTGACCAGGTTTTCCGCGATGAGCGGAGCTGTCAGAGCCAGCTTGCTGGTCATACGCGGAACACCGACGCGGGGGCCACGCGGAGGACTCGGCCGATCGAGAGCATCGACGCCCCCAGGCACATCACCACGGCCGCAAGGAGCATCACGCCGAAGATCCACGGCGGAAAGTAGACCGCGACGGCCTCTCCCGAGTAGGCGGCCTTGAGCCCCGCGGCGAGCGCCGCGCCGATGGCGTAGCCGCCGAGGCCGACGAGGACCGCCTGGGTCCAGATGATGAAGCAGATCTCCAGGTTCGTCGCCCCGAGCGTCTTGAGCGTGGCGTACTCGCGGAGCTTCTCGACCGTCGCCGTATACATCGTCTGGCCGACGATGACGAGGCCGACCACGAAGCCGAGGAGGATCGTCAGGCCGATGCCGACGCCGATCCCCGTCTTCGTCGCCCAGTAGGTCCGCGTCTTGCGGCTGAACTCGTCCTTGGTGTACGCGTCGAACTTCGTCAGCCTGCGCAGCCGCTCCTTCACGTCGGCGGCGTCGGCGCCGGGCGCGAGCTTCGCGACGATGAAGGTGATCTCGCCCTGCAGCATCGGCATCTGGTCCTGGCACGTGCGGTACGACGTGAAGAGGATCGGGTATGTCGTGTAGGTCTTCGCGCCCCGCGAGACGCCGACGATCTCCATCTTCTGGTCGAAGTTCTCGAGCTTGTCGCCGACGCGGACGCCGGTGAACTGGGGGAGCGACGACTCGTCGATGAAGAACGTCCCGGGTCGCTTGAGGTCGGAGAGCGACCCCTGGACGACCTCCCACGGCCCACCGACGCCGGTGTCGGGGTTGAAGCCGATCACCTGCGCCCAGCGCCCCTCGCCGTTGGGGAGCTTCATGTAGGCGAAGGTGTGGATCATCCGGTCGGCCCAGGCGACGCCGGGGAGGCCCTCCACGAGCCCGACGTCGTTCTCGGAGAAGTGCCACGCCGACTCGAAGTTCGGCGTCTTGGCGGTGACCACCCACAGGTCGGCGGGGCAGTTGTCGATGACCGCGCTGGAGGCAAGGATGAACCCGAAGAAGATCCCGCTCTGGAGCAGCATGAGGAACACGGCGAACGCGACGCCGACGAGCGAGATCGCCAGCCGCGAACGGTCCCGGACCAGGTTCTTCCAGCCGATCCCGAACATCGGTCAGAACACGCTCTTCTTCAGGCCGAGCAGGACGAACACGGAGTTGAACGCGATGTGCACGCCGCTGCAGAGGAGCAGCGTGATCGCCCAGATTCGCAGCGGGGGAGGCCAGACGAAGCAGAGCATCGCGAGGCACCCCGCGACCGAGTCGACCTGGTCCAGCACGACGAAGAACCACGGGCCGCGCTGGCCTGGGCCGATCTCCCACTGACGCTTCAGGAACGAGTTGGGCAGCTCTGCGAGCGCGAATCCGAGGCCCAGCAGGAGGCCCACGACGGGCAGGTTCATCGCGCCGTAGTCGAACAGCTCGAGCTCGCGCCACCGCCAGGCCCCCTGGAGCATGGCGCCCAGGACCGAGACGCCCACCATGGCGACCACGCCGCGCCACGTCTTGTTGTCGCCGAAAAGGCGCTTGCCTCGGAAGCACCTGCCGGCATCGAGCGGCCGCTTGAGCGACTCCAGGATGCGAAGCTTGATCACCGCGATGTGGACCGCGGCCGCGAGCATCACGGGGAAGGCGAGCCAGAGGACGCGGGCGATGTCCTTCATGCGAGCTCGTTCACCGCAGAGACGCAGAGGACGCAGAGACCCGCCGAGACGATATCCAGAGATGCCAAATCCACCGATCGGAACTCATGCCACACGACCGTCGTAACCAGCCTCGTTCCCTCGATGGCCTCTCTGCGCGCCTCTGCGTCCTCTGCGTCTCTGCGGTGCACGGGGACCCTCATGCCAGTTCTACCACGCCCTCGCCGCCGTCCACCGTGACGGCCGCCCCGTCGGGGATCCGCTCGCACGCCCCCGCAACGCCCAGGACCGCCGGGATCCCATACTCGCGGCAAATCACCGCCGCATGCGACAGCAGCCCGCCCGTCTCGGTCACCACGCCCGCCACTCGGTCGAGCACCGGCGTCCACCCCGGGTCGGTGAACGGGCAGACGAGGATCGCCCCCTTCTCCACGGAGACCGACTCCTCGACCGAGCGCGCCACCCGCGCCGTTCCTCGCGCGCGCCCGCGACTCGCCCCAATCCCTCGGAGCCCCCCCTCGCGCGGGGGAGGGGAGAACGTGAACCTCGATCCGATCTCGTTCGGCGCGCGGAAGCTCCTGTAGCTCTCGTACGTCTCTCGTGCCCGGTCAACGTTGCTGCGGTCGTCCGCGAAGACCTCCTGAAACGTCATGAAGAAGATGTCGTCGCCCAGCCCGCGCCGACGCGCGACCTCGAGGGCGTACCTCCGCACGATGTAGTACATCCGGCTCGACAGGTCCCGCATCTCCTCGCGGAGCCACACGAACTTCCGGAGCCGGTCGAGCTTCCTGTCGAACTTCCCCCGCTTCCACCACGGCAGCGCCCCGCGCACCTCCGCGCGGGCCCGCTCGTAGGCCGGTCGCGGGTCCTCGCCCGCGCTCCCCTGCATCGACGCGAGCAGCCCCTCCACGAACGCGCGGTCCTCGTCCCACCTCGTCTCTCGGATGTCCAGCTCGCGGCGGCTGTGGTGGCGGAACCTCTTCAGCAGCTCCCCGACGTCCTTCTCTCCGCGTGCCGCCATCTGGCGAAGGGCCTGGATCGGCTCCATGTGCCTCAGCGGGGGCAGCGCCGAGGAGAGCGCCGCGTAGTCGGCCTCCGGAAACGCGTCGTGGAAGTCGAGCTTGGCGATCGACGCGGAGTAGATGGTGCGGAAGTAGTTCGTCTCCGTGAGGCGGTAGTCCTCGAGGACGAGCTTGCGGAACGCGGCGTCGACATCGGCGGGCATCGCCTCCCAGCGCCGCTCGACCACGTCGAAGCCGCCGTTCAGGAAGGCGTGATCGAAGGCCACCTGCCGCTTGAAGAGCCCCTCGATCGCGAACGCTGTCGGAAGGACGCGCAGCAGGCCGAGCAGCGTGAGCGGCGTCTCGATCCCGTTCCCCTCGTACTGGATCTGCACCGAGAGGTCCTTGTCGAACTCCCGCTCGACGAATCCCGGGAGCCTCGCGAGGCACTGCTTCACGGCCCCGAGGTTCCAGTACGGGCGGCCGAAGAACATCCGCGTCGCCTCGAAGTCGCCGTCGAGGAGCTTCATCTCGCGGAGGTAGGGCGGGAGGGAGTTCTGGAACGCGAAGTTGTAGAGCGACCACATGAGAGGCGTGCAGACGCCACTCGCGACGCCGCCGTCGCGGAAGTCGGCGTTCGTCCACTCGCCCGTGTCGGGCGCGAAGGCGATCCGCGTGATCGGGCGGGCCTGCAGCACGTACACCACGCCGTCCTGCACGGCGAACTCGATGTCCTGGGGCGCCCCGAAGTGGCGCTGGATGCGGCGCGCGGTCGCCTCGATTGCGGGCGCGTGCCTCACGAAGAGCGGGTGCGTGCGGGGGAGGGACTGCTTGCGCCCGAGGAGCAGCTCGTCGGCGAGTCCCTCGCAGGCCTCGATGACGACCTCCTCGACGCCCGTGACGGGGTTCACCGTGAAGGCCACGCCGGCGATCTCGGGCTCGATCATCCGCTGGAGGATGACCTCCATGCGGATCGCGGCGTGGTCGATTCCGCTCTTCCGGCAGTACTCGACGACGCTTGGGGCGTGGAGCGACTCGCGGCATTTCCGGACCGCCTCGTGGGCCTCCTCGACGGAGCGGATCCCGAGGTACGTCTCGAACTGCCCCGCGAACGACGTGGCGCGGCCGTCCTCCATCGTGGCGGAGCTGCGCACGGCGAGCGGCGTGCCGACGCGGCGCAAGGCCTCCGCGACGTCTTCGGGGGAGACGACGAGGTCGGGCACGCGGAAGCCTGCGGCTTGCAGCTCTAGGAGGACGGCGGCCTTTCCGCCGACGCGATCGGCGGTCTGGAGTGAGGTCATGGGGGGATGCTACTTGCCGCCGCCGAGCGGCGCAAGATAGCGGTGGGCGAGAGCAACGTAGAACGCGCCCATTCCGAGCGCCGCGAGGAGGAACACGCCGTACATCGCGCCGCCGGGCTTGCGGACGCGCAGGGGGCTCACCATCGCGAGGGCGAGCACGCCGCACGCGCCGACGAGCGTCCACCGGAGCGCCTCGGCGCCGGCGAAACCCGCGAGCCCGGCGAGCGGGATCACGAGCGCGGCGTAGGTGACGGGGACTCCGGTGTAGTACCGGGCCCCGCCCTCGGTCGCGAGGCCGACGGTGTCGAAGTAAGCGAGCCTCCAGACCGCGCACGCCGCGAAGAAGGCGAGGAGGGCGCACTCGGGGAGGGAGCGGAGCCCCGCGGCGTGGAGCCAGATCGCCGGCGCAAAGCCGAATGCGCAGGCGTCCACGACGGAGTCGAGGCGGCCTCCGAAGGCCTTCTGCTCGTCGGTGCGCGTGAGCCTCCTGGCGACGAGGCCGTCGAAGAGGTCGCAGAGGCCGCTCACGATCATCGCGACCAGCCCGTGGGCCAGCCGCCCGTGCATGGCGAGGACTACGCCTGCCAGTGCGGAGGCCAAGCCGAAAAGGGAGAGCAGGTTCGCGGCGTCGACGAATCGAAGCATGGGCGCCATTGTCCACGCGCGGCGGCCCGGCCGCCAGCCGAACACGCCGTGTGGCGTACGGTCTTGAACGGGAGGGGCGGATCGCCTATCATCTTGCCCCTTCGCTTGGAGAATGGTGACGATTCGCAGAGGTAGACGCATGAATACGGTTCTTCGTCGGTCCCTCCTCGTTCTCGCCCTCGTGGCGCTGACCGCCTGCGACCAGCGCGTGCCCGTGCCCACACCGGCCCCCAGCCGGTCGAGTGCGCCCGCGCCGTCCGCGGCCGCCGCCGGAGTGCAGGGCGCCATCCTCGAGACGATGGACTCCGGCGGGTACACCTACATGAGGTTGAAGACGGCGGATGGCGAGCTCTGGGCCGCCGTCCCGCAGACGACGGTGAAGGTGGGGGACAACGTGGCGCTGGCAAATGCCGTCCCGATGAAGGCCTTCCAGAGCAAGACGCTCAACCGAACGTTCGACGAGATCCTCTTCGCCACGTTGGCCGATCCGTCGGCCGCGGTTGACATGGGCGGCACGTCCCACGGCGCGACGCCCGCGGCCAAGGTGGACCTCACGACCCCCGTGGCCAAGGCCGAGGGGGAGACGGGCCGCACGGTGGCGGAGGGGTACGCGCAGAAGGCCGAGCTCAAGGGGAAGACCGTGGCCGTGCGGGGCAAGGTGGTCAAGTTCCTCTCGGGGATCATGGGGAAGAACTGGATCCACCTCCAGGACGGGTCGGGGAAGTCTGAGGACGGCACGCACGACATGACGGTGACGACGAGCGGAACGGCGGCCGTGGGGGACCTTGTCGTCGTGCGCGGCGCGGTGGGCGTGGAGCGGGACTTCGGCTCCGGGTACTTCTACGGCGTGATCATCGAGGACGCGGCGGTCGAGAAGTAGACCGGCTCTCGTTCACCGCAGAGACGCAGAGGACGCAGAGACCCGCAGAGGCGCCTCTGCGGGTCTCTGCGTCCTCTGCGTCTCTGCGGTGAACCGATGCCTGAAAGGAGGCCTGCGTGCCGCGTCAGCTCTCTCTCCTGGTGCTCCTCTTTCTCCTGGGTTGCGGCAGGGAGGAGAAACCGGCGGCCTCCACGGGCAGTCCTGGCAGCGACCGCTCGACCCTCTACCGCGAATTCTCGAAGCGGTTTGGCAACGAGATCGTCCGCCGCGACTTCAAGCGGGCCTGGGGCATGTGCTCGAAGTCCTACCAGGCCGAGGTGAACCTCGACGAGTTCACGAAGCTCTTCGAGTCGGCGCAGATCGAGTACGGCCGCCCGATCGCGATCTCGGTCGACGAGAACACGGTGCATGCCGAGGGCGCGGCGGGGGACGACCTGGGATTCCCAGTGGACGTCGCTCCCGAGAACCGTCGCGCCCGCATGTGCGTGACGCTGGGCACGAACCTCGACGGCGTCACGGTGACCGGCGGCTGCGACTGCTGGATCAACATCGCCTCCGAGGACGGCCAGGACCGCATCGTCACCGTCGAGCTCGGTCCGCCGGATTAGGTCAGCAGACCGGCTGCATCCAGGCGGCGTAGGCCCGCCCTCGCCTTGGCCCATGAGGCCGCGAGTGAGGGGGAGGGGCGGGATGGGTCGGAGGCCTCCTGCAAGAGGGGAAAGCTCCCGACCGGCACGCCACTCTCCCATTCGCCCTCGGGCGTGCGTCGCCGTGTGCGGGCCTTCGTCAGGTCCTCACGTCCGGGGCGCAGTTCGCCGACGATGAGCCGCTCGCATGCCTCCACGATGCTCACTGCAGGCAGGGGACGCCGCCGCGTTTCGGCCCACTCCACGAGGAAGCTGAGCCCCCTCAAGACGTCGTAGAAGTAGAAGCGCGGGAACCCCGGCTGAAGCCACGTCGCGTCGATGACCGCGCCGCCCCTCTTGATCGACCGGCAGAGGCTCCGCGCGATCAGGTACGCGGCGCCGCGGTCGAGAAAGGTCTCTTCTTCGGGCGTGAGGGGGCGCTTCGTGCACCGCAGGACGGCCTCCAAGGGCGGGAGCGTCGAGACGACCGAGCTGCGCGGCGTCGGCCGCACGTAGGCCTCCTCGTCGCAGTTCAGCCCGCCGTCGGGGAGCTGGTACTTGAGGAACCACGAGCGGATCCACGGCAGCTCGCCATCGACAGCCACGCCGCAGGCGGCGAGGACCTGATATCCGGTCCCGAGCTGGCAGTGGCACGGGATCCCGCGGATCGGGTCTACGCCGGCAGGGACGTCCTCGATCCGGAACGGGAACGTGTGGAGGCACTTCGTCGAGAGGGCGTGGACCAGGGCCTGCGCCGCCGCGGACGGAATCCGGTCTGCGAGCCCCATCTCCCAGAGCAGGGTCATCCTCCACCAGGGCGCGTCCCACTTCGGCCAGTACGGGTCGGCCTCCAGGCTCTCCCGTGCCGCGCTGGAGTCGAGGTACCAGATCGTCTCGCCGAGCGACTGGTCTCGGTGCACGGGCACCGGCGCGGGAGTCTCGGGCGTGGAGAGCACGGCGCGGACCCGGTCGAGAGCCTCCGTCATGTCTGGATCCTCCTGCCGATCCGTGAGCCCATCTTGAGGAGGACCTCGAGGCCGTCGGCGCTGTCTCGCACGAGGTCGTCGTCGAACACGACGCGGCCGGGCTCCGCGAGGAGGATCACGGTCGAACCACCGAAGCGGAAGTACCCCTTCTCCTGACCGCGCTCCACGCGGCCCGGCATGTAGCGCTGCACCATGGTCCCCACGATGAGGGCGCCGACCTCGATCAAGATGAGCTCCCCGAACGCCTCGGTCGCGAGGCGGCAGATCATGCGCTTGTTACGGAAGCTCGGCGCGCCGGCCTCGAGCGCGATGGTGTGGACCGAGTGGAGCCCGCGTCCGTGGCGGACCGACTCCGACGCCGTGCCGCCCTCGGGGAAGTGGAAGCGGTGATAGTCGGCCGGTGCGAGGCGCACGACGGCCGCCGCGCCGCCCTGGTAGCGCTCCGCGAGCGCGGGGTCGCCAAGCAGATCGGAGATCGTGACCTCGCTTGCCTTCACGCGGAGCGTGCCATCAACACGCGGATAGACGAGGGTGCGCCCGTCGGCGGGGGAGAGGAGGTGCTCGGGCGCCGTGTCGATCGGCCTCGCAGCCGTCTTGAGCCGCCGCGTGAAGAAGTCGTCGAGACTCGTGTACTCTTCGAGGGGGCGCTCGGCCTCCTCGACGTCGATCCCGAGCTTGCGGACGAATTCGGGGATGCGCTTCCGGCTTGATCGCCTCCTCTGGAACCAGCCGTAGACGTGGTTTAGTGGCTCGCGTCGCAGGACCCAGTGCGTGAGGCGCTTTCCGAAGGGATTCTCGTAGAGGAACCGGAGCTCCTTCTCGCCGAAGACGCGCTCGGCGACGACCTCGCCGCTCGTGCGGATGCGGATCCGGACCTCCCGGTGGTTGTCCACGCGGCTCCTTCTCGTACAATCGGGCCACCACTGTACTGGCGGGGCCCTGCCGGATGAAGAGCTTCTCGATCGACGCGGACGCGATCCCGCGGTTCCTCGCGCTTTCGCGGCGCCTGTGCGGCTCGGACCCGTTGTGGGTGCCTCCGCTCGACCTCGTCCTCGCGGGGGAACTGTCGGGGAAGGACGCCTTCGGAGCGTATGGCCGAATGCGGCTCTTCCTGTGCGAGTCGGGAGGAGAGGACGTCGGGCGCATCGCGGCGATCGTGAATCCACGGCTCCGCGACGCGACGGGGGCGCCGATCGGTCAGTTCGGCTACTTCGAGTGCGTGGACGACGTCGCGGTCGCGGGGGCGCTATTCGACGAGGCCTCCTCGTGGCTGCACGAGCAGGGGGCCTGCGAGGTGTGGGGCCCGATGAACGGCGGGGCGCACCGGACCCACCGTTGCCTCGTGGAGGGGTTCGATCGGCCCCCCTTCCTGTTCGAGCCGCGCAACCCGGCGCACCACCCGCGCCTGTGGGAGGCTCACGGCTTCTGCGTCCTGCATCGCTGGGCGAGCTACGAGTCGTCGTTCGTGGCGTTGCGCGAGGGGCTCGAGCGGATCGGGCTGTACCGAGCGCTGGAGCGCCTCTCGAGGCGCTACGAGCGGCAGCTCCCGGGCACGCGGGACATCCCGCGGGCGTTGGCTCGGCTGCACCCGCTCCTCGACGCGTTCTGGACGGGGCACGTCGGGTACGCCTCGCTCGACGCGGCGGACTTCGGGGAGGCCTTCGGAGGGGCGCTCGCGGCGATGTACGACTGGTGCCTGGGCGTGGCCGTCGACCGCGCCTCGGGTCGCGACGTGGCGTGCGCGTTCGCGTATCCCGACTGGGTAGCCGAGGCGCGTGCGTTGAACGGGGACGCAATGGGGTGGGGGAGGTGGATGACGGGGGCCTACCCCGACCGCCTCGTCTTTCACACGATCGCGGCCATCCCCGAGGCCCGCCACGCGGGCGCGGCGCACTTCCTCCTGGGCGTGGGCCTCCCCGACTTCGAGGCCCGCGGTTTCCGCGACGCGATCGTGGCGCTGGTCACCGAGGAGCTCCGGATCTTCGACCGCATCTGCCCCCCCACGCGCCGATATGCCCTCTTCGCGCGTCGCCACGACTGACGCGGGCCGTCACACGGGACTGCCGGCGGTGACGAGCGCGGTCACCGCTCACGCACCGGACTCGGGGGAAACCCGCGCAAGTCCCATGTCAGCCAGCCAGATTCTCGTTCGTCTACCCTGGAGGTGGCCGGCACGCGGCGTGCTGGTCAACATGGCCTCCACCCGAGAGAGCCCCCCGATGGACCCCGGCACGCTTCCCCAAAAACGACGACGGTCCGGACTGCGGCTTCGGACCTGGCTGCTTCTATGCGCCCTCTTCTATCCCTCCGGGCGGCTCGTGACCCACCTGACCGTCGGGGAGTTCGGGTACGTAGAGCTGTGCGCGAGGTGCGGCGCCGAGCGAGCCTGCTGCGAACGGACACTCTTCGGGATTGTCCCCATCGGGACTACTCGAGGCATCCACGAGACGGCCTGTCAGCGGTTCCTACGGGACCGCTTTGGCTTCGTCTGCAGGCACCCTCGCTGGGAGTTCGCGGTCGGGGCGGGCGGAGGAACGCGCTGAGCCCTTGGATCGGCCTCCCAGGTCTGGGGGGACTTGCGAAGCCTCGACGATCGCCTGGAGGGGCGCCTCCAAAGCACCGCAGACCTCGCCCCCGAGGACGTGCGTTGCTGGCTGGCGATCTTGCTGGATCCGGGGATTCTAGAGGGGGCCTCCCTCGGCGGGCTGGGATCTGCAGAGACTGTGCGATTCAATCTCTGCTGGGCGCTGACCGCCCTGGTACGGGACGGGCATGTCCAGATGCCCGCTGATGTTCTCTCCCGTCTGCAATCCCCCTTCTTGTGGAACTGGCAGCTCGTGAAGCGGCAGGTCCTCGATCGATTGAAGTCGGAGGCGGCCTATGACGGAAGTTGAGGAACAAGTGCGTTGCGCTTCAGCCGCGCATCGGTGATGGACTGAACCAACGGCGCGTCGGCGGGTCAGGTCGACTCGCCCGCGCGATGGCTTCGGCCTCTCCGGCGTCCATCTGCGTGGCGAGCGCTGCAACCAACGCACGATCGGCCACTGGCTGTCGAATCAACCAGGGGGCCTCTTCCCCAAACTCCTCGTATACCGCGAGGGGCACGAGTAGGGACTCGATGAGTCGTGGCAGGAGGTCGAGGAGATGCAGACGTTGCAGGCCGATCAGGCAGGTCGTGTTGGACACGGCCTGCGGCCTCAAAGGCGCGCCTCCCCGTCGAGCTCCTCGGGGGGATAGTCGAAGACAGGCACGCCGAGGCGGCCGAGGACCTCGATGAAGGCCCTGCGGGAGTGCCCCGCCAGCTTGGCGGCCTGGCCGAGAGTCAGGCGTCCGGTCTCGAACAGCTTGGCCGCGAGCAGGAACTGCGCCTCGGCCATGTTGACCTCCGGGGGCAGTTCGATTCGAGTTTCTGACACCGTGCTGCCCTCAACGTCGTTCCACGAGTCACTCTAGCAGGCATGCGCTGAGGGTTCAATCCTGCCTCGAGTGCCGCCAAGGAGGCCCGACATGGAGGTCTCCGACGACGCCCTCGCCAAGGCGATCCACAGGTTCTGGGAGGAGCAGCTTCGTCGGGCGTGGCGCCTCGGCGAAGCCCTATCGTTCTCCCTGGGGCTCAAGCGACCAGACCCTCGTCTCTGGATCCCAACGCAATCCGTCCAGAATCCCGACCCACGAATCCAGCAGCTTCCCGCGCATGTCGCGGATGACCCGGCCGCTGGAACCCTCCGCGCGGATTTCGTCGTACGGAGGGGGTACCCCGAGGGGCCCCATGAGCTGCCACGTCGCGCAGCGATGCGCTTGCGGGTCGTCGGATTGGAGCTGCTCAAACAGGAACACCAGGCTGTCGCGGTCTCCACACATCGAGGCCGCGCCGGCGATGCGTCGCCTCGTGTCGATGTTGACAGTCCGCTCAAAGAGAGCGCGCCAGCCTGCCTGGGCAGCCTCAGGGTGTTGCTCGCCCACGACGGAGAGCGCGGCGTACGCGACACACCCATTCGGATCTGAAGCCAGCTTCGCCAGGAGTGACTCGGCGAGATGGTAGGGGACGTGGGACAGGAGTCTCGCGACCCTCTCCCTTGTGGTCGAGTCGCGCGACTCGGAGAGATTCGTCCAGGCTCGACGAAAGCCCTCGACGTCATCGTCCGTCCAAGGCAGAGGCTCGAAGGTGGATACGCACTCGAGAATCTCCATCACGATCGGCTCCGTGTCCCCCGTGCTGCCTGAATCCAGCGAAGGAATCGCACGGGAGCATATCTGCGCAAGGCGTACCCTGTCATCTGCCTGGAACGGAAGGTGCGCGTGGACCGCTCCCAGCACGCCAATCCTCTCCCGGAAGCTCCGCAAGTCAGCGCACGAAGCGTCGAGCAGCGCCAGGAAGTAGGGCATGTCACCGGGGTCGGGGGTCCAATCTCCTCGACTGCACTCTCCGCGGACCAGATCGAGCTCTAGAGAAGCGAGCCGCATTCGGGCTGGGTCCAACCGTGCTCCATAGGGGACGATCTCGAGGATCTCGATCCTGATCTGCTCGGCGCGCGCAGAGACTTCGGGGTCAGCGCTTCGTCTCGCGTCATCGAGGAGGGGTAGAACCCCTTCGCCCATCTCCACCAGGGCCCGCGTGGCCTCCTCTCGCACGGCGACGTCCTCGTCCCCGAGCCGATGGACGTGGAAGCTCGGATCCTGGGCAAGAAGGGCGATCAGGAGGGGGAGAATCGGCATGTGGGAGTTCCGGTTGCCGGCGGCGAGATGCTATCAACTGTTCCGTACGCGCGCCAGCGTCGAAACGGAGGGCACGGAGCAAGGACGATCCACGGATTTCACGGATGATCACGGATGGATGTGCGATCACCCATCCATCCGTGGCTATCCGTGAAATCCGTGGATCGTCATCGCAAGCGCTTTTTGTTGGGGGTCAAATGAAGGGTCAGGAGGGAGTTCATAGCAGGCGGATGCTGCCCGCTTGGCCGTCCAGCTCGACGAGGGCGCCATCGGGGATGAGGCGCGTGGCGTCCTTCACCGCGACCACCGTCGGGATCCCAAGCTCCCGGCCGATGATCGCCGTGTGCGAGAGGATCGAGCCCTTCTCCACGACCAGGCCGCCCGCCGCCACCATCAGGAACACCCAGCCAGGGTCCGTCATCGGCGCGATCAGGACCTCGCCGCGGACGTCGATCCCCTTGTCCGCCGCGAGCACCACCTTCGCCTTCGCGCGCACCCGGCCAGGGCTGCAGCCGATCCCGCGAAGCACCGCCCCGCCCTCCGCCGCCGGCGGCGCGGCCTGCTCGAACGGCGCGAGATAGGGGACCCCGCGCGTCGTGATGCGCGGCGCGGGTGTCCGTTGCCGATACCCCTCGTACTCGCGCTTCCGCTGCTCGACCAGGCCGCGCAGGTCGCGAGTCACCAGCCGTGCGCGCAGCACCCCCTCCACCTCCTCCACCGTCAGCCAGAACACGTCCAGCGGCTCAGCGATCAGCCCCTTCACGGCGAAGTTCTTCCCGATCGCACGGAACACCCGCTTCACCATCCCGAAGGCCCGGCTCCGAGTGAGCCGGAGATCCTCGCGTTGCCGCACCGCAAGCCGCGCAGTCCGCAGCACGAACCCGAACCGGGCCCTCCGCAGCACCCCCTGCAGCCTCTCGGCGACGGTCCGCTCCGCCGCGTCGCGGATCGTCCGCTCCCGCTGCTCCATCTCCTCCAGCCTCTGTCCTCCCCGCACGAAGTTCCGCAGCATCGAAACCAGGAAAGACGGCTCGTCCTCCGCCAGCGGCGTCTCCAGCTTCAGCTCCTGAAGCGTCCGGTCGCCGAAGCGATCCAGGTGCCCCTGCAGGGGCCCGGCGAACTGCGTGTCGGCTCGGAGCGCCCCCCAGACCTCGAGGTCCGGCCTCCCCGATTCGAGCAGCTCTGAGAGCCGCGGGGCGCGACGGATCAGGTCTGCCAGCCCCAGCGCCGAGCGGACCGGCTCCACGCTCTCCATCCCCACCTCGCCGCAGAGGAGGTCGTTCCGTAGCGCCATCGGGTCGCCCAGGGACCACTTTGCGATCAGCTTCGAGACCCCTTCGCAGGCCTGCTGCGCGAAGAGGTCGTTCTCCAGCGAAACCGCGTAGCCGCGAAGGAGCCTCCGCGAGAGCATCTCGTAGACGTCGAACAGCTCGTGCGCCGTGAGGAACGACAGGTCCCGCCGGCGGAACTCCTCGCGTACCTCGCGAAATGTCCGCTGGTAGGCCTCCACGTTCGCCCGCAGCCTTACGAACAGCCACAGGATGCGCGCGACCATCCGCGCGACGACGGGGAGCCGCCCGAGCCGCGCCCCGAGCGAGTCCCGCCGCGGCCGCACAAAGCGCCGCTTCAGGCCGAGCGCCTTCTCCCAGGCCGGGAGGATCCCCTCGAAGCCGGGCACGAACTGGAACAGGCGGTACCAATGGAGGATGTTGTAGTAGACCCTCCCGTCGATCAGCGCGATCAGGTTGGCGTGGACGTGGCGGTTGTCCCGGATGATCCGCTCGGGGACGCCGAAGCGTCGCGAGGACTCGCGAAAGGTCTCCTCGTAGGCGTGACGGGCGAACGAAAACGTCAGCGGGAGCGAGATGCCAGGGTAGCTCTCCACGATGTTCGAGTTGTCGAAGATCTGCTCGCGGTCGAGCGTCGTGATCGGCCTCGTCTGCAGGAGGTGGATCACCCCGCCCTGGTCGATCGCCCATTCGATGTCCTGAGGCCCGCCGAGGCGCTCCGCGACCTGCCGGGCCGTTTTGGTGAGCTCACGCGCCTCGGCGTCGGTGAGCGCGGGGAGGTCGCCCACCTCGGGAGCGACGTCGACGACGAGCGTTCCGGTCCCCCGTTCGCGGTCGAAGGCGACCCGCGTGCGCTTCCGTGCAATCTCGCGCGCGCGGACGACGCCGCTGGCGAGGTCGACGTAGTAGGTGTCCGTCTCCACCTTGTCGGCGACCACGCCCTCGCCGAGGCCGAGCCCCGCGCTGATGACCGCCTCGGAGGTGTCCTCGCTCGTCGGGTTGGCCGTGAAGAGGACGCCCGCGCACCGCGCGTCGACCATGAGCTGTACGAGGACGGCCGCCTTCGCGTCGCCGGGCGGCAGGCCGCGGGCCTCACGGTAGGCGCGCGCGCGGTCCGAGGAGGCCGAGGCGAGCACGGCGCGGACCCGCTCGGCCACCTGCTCGCGGGGGACGTGGAGGAAGGTCTCCATCTGCCCAGCGAACGAGTCGCGCGCGGAGTCCTCCGCGACGGCCGAGGAGCGGACCGCGAGGCGCGCGCCGGGCGGGAAGAGGCGGTCGGCCTCGGCGAGGAGCGCCCCCTCGTCGTCGGCCGGAAGGCCCGCCTCGGGCGGACGCGCGGTCACGCAGACCCACGGGGGTACCCTGGCACCCAGCTCGCGAAGGCGCGCGAGGTTCGCGCCCTTGCCGCCGAGGAGGGATGTGTCGGGAGAGGCCTGATCGTGCCGGAGGACGCTCATCGGGCGACAGAATACCATTGCGGATCGCGGATGCACACTGCACATTGGCCGCCCTGGGTGACGCCCTGACGGGCGTCCCCCCCCCGCGCCCTTACGGGCGCGACTCCAGCGCGCCCTTACGGGCGCGACTCCAGGGATGTGCGATGAGCCTGCCGCCAGGACCGAGCACGCCCGCGTTTCTGCAGACCTGGGCGTGGGTCCGCCGGCCTACCGCGCTGCTCGAGGAGTGCCGCGAGAGGTTTGGGACACGGTTCACGCTGAAATTCCCCCGCGGCCGGAGGCTCGTCATGCTCGCCGACCCCGAGGATGTGAAGGCCGTCTTCACCGGCCCGACCGACGTCTTCCTCTCGGGCCGCGCCAACCAGACGTTCAAGCCGTTCCTCGGCGAGCACTCCCTCTTCGTCCTCGACCAGGAGGCCCACCAGCGGCACCGCAGGCTGCTCATGCCGCCGTTCCAGGGAGAGCGGATGCGCGCGTATGGCGCCCTCATCCGCGATGCGACCCTGCGGTCGATCGAGCGCTGGCCCGTGGGGCGGCCATTCCCGATCATCGAGCCGATGCACGCCGTCACGCTCGAGGTCATCATCCGCGCCGTCTTCGGCGTCAGCGACAAAGCGGCCGTCGAGCGCCTCCGTGGCCTCCTCGAACGGCTCGCGACGAGCGCGCCGGCCGTCTTGCTCTTCTTCCCGTGGCTCCAGAGGGACCTGGGACCCATCTCGCCTTGGGGACGCTTCCTTCGAGCAAGGCGCTCAGTCGACGAGGTCCTCCTCGCCGAGATCGCCCGCGCCCGCAAGGGGACCGACGGCCGGGAGGACATCCTCGCCAAGCTCGTCGAGGAGGGCTCCAAGCGCGGCGATCCGATGTCCGACGAAAAGGTCCGCGACGAGCTGCTCACCCTCCTCATCGCAGGACACGAGACCACGACGGCCTCGCTCGCTTGGGCATTCCAGTGGATCCTCGGGACGCCAGGGGTCCTCGACCGCGCACTCGCCGAGCTGCACGACGTCGCGGGGGAGGGGCCGCTCGACCCCGGGTGCGTACCGCGTCTGCGCTGGCTCGACGCCTGCGTTTGCGAGGCCCTTCGCCTGACGCCCGTGCTTCCGATCGCCCTTCGCTACCTCGCAAAGACCACGTCCCTGGGCGGATTCGAGATGTCCGAGGGGACCGTCGTGTGTCCCTGCTCCTGGCTCGTCCAGCGCGACGCGGCGATCTTCCCCGAGCCCCGCTCGTTCAAGCCGGAGAGGTTCGAGGGAAAGCGCCCCTCGCCGTTCGAGTGGTTCCCCTTCGGCGGGGGGAACCGGACCTGCATCGGCATGGCCTTCGCCCTGTATGAGATGAACGTCGTGCTGGCGACCGTGCTGCAGCGGGCGCGCCTGAGGCTCGTCGAGCTGCCCTCGGAGCGCGTGCGCCGCAAGGGGATCATCCTGGCCCCGCGGGAGGGCACGCGCGTCGTCTACGAGGGACCCCGATGAGCCGCCCCGCGCGCCTTGCCGCCTGGCTGTGGAAGATGTGGCCGCCCCTGGTGATGGTCCCCTCGGGGCTCGCCCACTTCTTCGCCATCCACTGGGCCCTCCAGGCCATCTCGCGCCACACGCCGCTCACTGTGACATGGAAGGGCTGGATGGGCGCCGCGACCGTGGTGCTCTTCTCTCTCCTCATGCGCCTCTACGACGAGCTGAAGGACGCCGAGGCAGACCTCGCCCTCGGCCGCGCAGGCGACCCGCGGTACAAGGACCGCCCGATCGTGAAAGGGGAAATCACCGTCGGCGACCTGGTCTTCCTGCGGTGGCTCGTCACGGCCCTCCTCGTTGCGCTCAACGCGCCGCTCGGCTGGCCCCTCCCGCTGGCCGCCTTCGGGGCCGTCTTCGTCCTGACGTGGGCCTCCTTCCACTGGTTCTTCGTCCCCGCGATCTCGAAGAACCTGCTGCTGGCCTTCGCGTCGCACAACCCGATTTCGCTCGCGATCGCGGCGTACGCCGTGTCCGTGTTCGCCGCGGAGTTCGGCCGGGAGTCGCTTACGCCGCTCGCGTGGCTCCTCCTCTTCGGGATGTGGTTCCCGATTGCGGCGTGGGAGACGTCCCGCAAGGTCCGGCTGCCCGAGGAGGAGACGGATTATCAGACCTACTCCAAGGTCCTGGGCCTCGAGAACGCCGCCGTCCTTCCGCTTCTCTTCGTCGTGATGGCCGCGGCCTGTCTGACGCCGATCGTGCGCCCGGCGGGCCTGGGAGGCCTCTACATCGGCCCGCTGCACGGCAGCGCGGGGCTGGCAGCGTTCGCCTGCATCCGCCTGCTGCTTGCGCCGAAGCCGGGCCGGGCGGATTTGCGCAAGTATGTGGAGCCGTTCGTCGTCATCGTCAATGTAGGGCTCGCGGTCGCGCTGTGGCTCCGCCACGGCGTCGTCCCGGGGTAGGAAACCCGTCTTGACGCGGGATTTCCGGATGGGTATCCTCCCCGCCCTTCGAAGAGGCTCTGCATGCCGTATACAGCCGAGGGGCACATCGACTACAAGCAGGTCTACGAAGAGGACTACTTCCACGGCCGCGGGATGCGTACGCTCTTCGACGAGCCGTACGACGCGAAGCACTTCAACCAGTTCTTCGCGAAGCTCCAGTCGGTCGTGCCCACGACGCGCGAGACGCGGGTCCTCGACCTGGCGTGCGGGCTCGGTTCGAGGGCCTGGCACCTGGCGAGGGAGGTCGCCCACGTCGATGCGGTCGACGTGTCGGCCTACGCGATGGACTTCGCCCGGAAGCACTACGAGCGGCCGAACCTCGTGTTCCACGAGTCGGACATCCTCGCGTGGCCGGGGGAGGGGAAGTACGACCTCGTCCTCCTCGTGTCGATCTACGAGCACCTGACGCGCCACGACCAGGACGCCCTCCTGGAGCGCGCGAAGCGGTGGCTCGCGCCGGGGGGGAAGATCGCCGTCCACGTCGTCATCGGCGAGAGCTTCCTCGGCAAGCGCAAGCTGCGGAAGAAGCCGACTGGGACGATCGACTTCACCGGCGACCCGACGCACCTCCACACGTTCGACATCCCGACGATCCACGGGCACTTCGCCGAGCTGGGCTACGAGGTGGCCGGCGAGTTCCGCCGCTACGGCTCGTACGTCGTCTCGGGGAAGAACCTCGACCGGCTGTTCCGCTGGTTCCGGATCCCCAAGCGGTGGCGGGACGAGTTCGTGATCGAACTGCTGCCCGCGTATGCCCTGAAGGGGTAGCCCCTCCTTCAGGCGGTCAACACATCGAATCCGCGACCCGGCCGGAATCCATGGAAGACTCCTCCCTGCGCCTACCAGGGAAGGGAGATGGGTCACTGGGTCAAGGAGGTCACGCCATGCAGCGCATCGCCCTGGGAGTCCTCTGCGCCTCGGCCGTCCTGGGATCGGGAGAGGCCTGGGCGCAGTCGAATCGCGCGAAGACGGCCATCGTCGTCGACCACACCTGCGTCGACGACAAGGACAAGGTCATCCCCGTCGAGGCCCTGCGGAAGGCGCAGGAGCTGCGCGTGGTGTTCGGCCACGAGTCGGTCGGTTTCGACGTCATCCACGGCCTTCAGGGGCTCTCCCAGGCCCAGCCCGAGCGGTACCGCGTGACGGTCCAGCCGCAGATCCAGGCGGCGTGGTTCTCGAGGAACCAGGGGATCGGCGAGTTCTTCTTCCACAACAACGGCAACGGTGCGGGCAAGATCGACGACTTCGAGCGGCGGGTCCGAGACGGCTTCGGCGACTGCGTCGAGGTCGCCTCGATGAAGCTCTGCTACGCCGACATGACGGAGCAGAGCGACCCGCAGGCGATCTTCGATCGCTTGAAGGAGGCGTTCGAAGGGCTCGAGAAGGACTACCCGAAGGTCCGCTTCGTCTGGTGGACGGTTCCGGTCCCGCAACCGTCGCGATGCGGCGAGAAGCGGACAGCGATCAACGACCTCATCCGCGCCTACGTCCGCAAGAACGGCAAGCTGCTCCTCGACGTGGCGGACATCGAGAGCCACACGCCGGAGGGCAAGGCCGTGAAGCACCCCGACGGGTCAGAGCGGCTCTTCGCAGACTACGGGCGCGACCAGGGCGGCCACCTGAACGACGACGGCGCACAGCGCGTCGCCCGCGCCTGGTGGTGGCTCCTGGCGCGGCTCTCCGGCTGGTCCGGGCCGGAGTAGCGCGGATCCCTGAAACGCCGAGCAGGCGAGTCGTCGTCGGGCTTCCCCCGTCGGTCGCTTCGCTCCATCGACGGTGAGGTGGTCGCCGAGCAGAGGGGCCCGATCGTGCCCCAGGCCTGCGGCTCTACTCCCCCAGACGCTCTCGCCACTTCCTGGGATCGCGGGAGGCGTGGAATACGGCGTAGACCGTGACCCGCGTGCCACGATGTTCGTAGAAGACCCCGTAGGGGAACCGCCTGACGAGGCCCCGACGGTAGGTCTGGTGGACGAAGGGACAGCTACGGGGATGGCGCAGGATGGTCTCGATGCGGGCCTCGACGCACCGAAGGAACTCCTCGCCAAGGCCCGCGCGATGCGACTCGTACCAGTCGTATGCCTCCGACAGGTCCTGCGCGGCCTCGGGCGCCAGGATCAGGTCAGCGGGCATGACGAGCGCGGATCTTGCGGACGACCTCGTCCCAGTGCAGGCCGGAAGCGGGATTCCTCTTCAGGTTCTCTCTCCGCCGGGCCAGCTCCTTCTTCTGCCACTCGTACACCGGCACGGCCTCCGGGGTCGCCGCGAGGTCGTCCCACAAGTCCTCCACGAGTTGCAGCTTTTCCATCGGACCCAGGTCGAACACGCTGGACGCCTTCGGGGCCATCTCCACCTCCAGGGCTTTGCAAAAAGGTGCAGGCTCGCCGGCGATTGTCCGGCGATCTCGGTTTCGAGTCAACGTTCGATCTCGGAGAGCGCGCGCAGAGGGCGAGCCATAGGGACGCAAACGTTCCGCTCGCCGCCCAGGTGCCCCCAGGCGGGAAGGCTCTTGAAAAAGAGGGCCTTCAGGGTACGCTGACGTGGATGCCTGACACCCTGGACGTGCTGAAGGGGATGGTCGGCGAGGTCCTCGCCATCGATCCGGGCGGGATCCGCCCCGACAAACCCCTCATCGAGTACGGCATGGACTCCGTGCGCACCGTCGACCTCGTGGTCCGCGTCGAAGAGCGGTACGGCGTCCAGGTCTCCGACTCGGACGTCGCGAAGATCCGCACGCTCCGCGACGTGGAGACCTTCCTCAGGGCGCGCCTCCCTGCATGAGCGCGATGCGGCCATTCGAGAGCCTCCTGGATGCCCTCGCCGCGGCGGGGCGTGAGTGCCCCCCCGATCGCCGCCTCCTTTTCCTCGAGGATCGCGCCGTCGAGGACGTCACGTACGCAGCCGCGTGGTCCCACTCCCTCGCCCGCGCCGCCGCCCTCCGCGCCGCCGGCGTCGAGCCCGGCGAGCCCGTCCTCCTGCTCGTTCCGACCTCGAGCGACTTCCTCTACGCGTTCTTCGGCCTCCTCATGGCCGGCGCGGTCCCGAGCGCCCTCGCGCCGCCCGCGGGGTACGGCGCCGCGATCGACTTCGCCGATCGCACGGCGGCGATTGCGCGCTATCTCGGAGTCAGACGCGTCATCACGACGGCCGACTACCGCGACGTGATCGCCTCCGTGCTCCCCGAGGCCCAGATCCTGCTCGTGGAGTCGTGGCGCGGCCTCGCGGCGCCGGCGGGCTTCGAGCCCGCGCGCCCGAGGGCCGACGACCTCGCGCTGCTCCAGTGCACCTCGGGCTCCACTGGCACGCCCAAGGGAGTCATGCTCACGCACGGCAACCTCCTGGCAAACGTCCACGGGATCGGCCAGTCGCTCGCAGCCACGTCCGCCGACGTCCCCGTCTGCTGGCTGCCGCTCTATCACGACATGGGCCTGATCGGCTGCCTCCTCTTCGCCGTCTACCACGGGATGAAGGGCGTCTTCCTCTCTCCGTTCCGCTTCCTGCGACGCCCCGCGTCGTGGTTGGCGGCGATCTCCGAGCACAGGGGCACGATCTCGCCCGCGCCGAACTTCGCCTATCGCTACGCCGTCGCCCGCGTGAAGGACTCCGAGCTGGTCGGCCTCGACCTCTCGAGCTGGCGCGCACCGCTCTGCGGATCCGAGCCCGTCGATCGGCGCACGATCGAGGCCTTCGAGGCTCGCTTCGCGCCGTGCCGCCTCCCGGCGCCATGCGTTGCGCCATGCTACGGCCTCGCCGAGTCCGCCCTCGCGGTGACCTTCCACCCGCTCCGGACGCCGCTCGCCTCGGACCGCATCTCGCGAGAGGCCCTCGCGGACCGCGGCGAGGTCGTGCATGTCACGGGCGAAGGGGAGGCACTCGAGGTCGTCGACTGCGGCGCGCCAATGCCCGGCGCGGGCGTCCGCATCGTCGACGACGAGGGATGCGTGGTCCCGGAGGGGCGGCTGGGCCACGTGGAAGTCTCCGGCCCGTCCGTGATGAAGGGGTACTGGCAGCTCGAGGAGGAGACCCGAGCGACGCTGCGCGAAGGGTGGCTCGTGACGGGCGATCTCGGCTATCTTCAGGGCGGGCGCCTGCGGATCGCGGGGAGGCACAAGGACCTCGTCATCCTCCGCGGGAGGAAGTTCCCGCCGACCGACTTCGAGTGGGCCGCCTCCGAGGTGCCCGGCGTGCGCTCGGGGAACGTCGTCGCGTTCGGGCTGTTCGACGAGGTCCAGGGGACCGAGGCCCTTCACCTCGTCTGCGAGCTGGACACGGGCGACCCCGAGGACGTCGCGCGGCGGGTGCGCGAGAAGGTCGCCGAGCGGACGGGGGTCCTCCCCGCCGTGGTGAAGATGGTCCCGAGGAACACCGTGCCGAAGACGACGAGCGGGAAGCTGCAGCGCGGGCGGATGCGCGACCTGTATCTCGCCATGAGGGTGGCGAAGGGGGTCGTGAGATGAGCGATCTGCCGGACCTCGACGGCCGCACGGCCTTCGGGCGGTACCTCAAGCCCCGCCTCCTCAAGCTCCTCTCGGGGATCCGCCTCGACGTCGACTATCGGCGGGGCGAGGGGGACTACCTCTGGTACCGCGACGAGAAGGGGCAGGTGAGGAAGGTCCTCGACATGCTCGGCGGGTACGGGGCGTCGCTCCTGGGCCACAACCACCCCGAAATCGTCGATCGCGCGAAGGAACTGATGGACACGCGCCGGCCGTTCAACGCGCAGGCGAGCGTCCGTTCGTACGCGGGGCTCCTGGCGAAGCGGCTCTCGGAGCGCGTGGGGAAGTTCACGGGGCGCGAGTACGTCGTCACGCTCGCGAACTCGGGCACCGAGGCCGTCGAGGCGGCCATCAAGCACGCGGAGCTCGAGTACATGATCCGCGTGGACCGCATCCTCGAGCACCTGAAGCGCACGACCAAGGAGGCGAGGCGCCGGGTGCAGGCGCCCACCGCGTATGCGCCCGAGGCGTTGTTCACGCAGGCGGCGCGGATCTTCGGCGTGGCGCGCGTGGACGACCTCGACGAGGTGATCGTTCGCGTGTGGCGGTACGACCTCGACGCGATGAGCCGCGAGCCGCTCTTCCTCGCGATCGAGGGGGCCTTCCACGGGAAGTCGACCGGCTCGCTCAAGCTGACGTTCAACGCCGACTACCGCTCGCCGTGGAGGCGCTTCGGCCTCAGGACCGTCTTCCTGCCGATCGGCGACGAGAAGGCGATCCAGCGCGAGATCGACAACGCGCGGGTGCGGTACCTCGACCTGGAGATCGCCCCCGACGGCGCGATCGCGCTCGTCGAACGCGACCTCGTGAACATCAGCGCGTGCTTCGTGGAGCCGATCCAGGGGGAGGGCGGGATCCGCGAGATCCCCGCGGATTACCTGCTCGCGCTCCGCCGCGCGGCGGACGAGGGGGGCTTTCCGCTCGTCATGGACGAGATCCAGAGCGGGATGGGGCGCACGGGCACCTTCCTGGCGAGCGAGCCGAGCGGCGTGCGGGCCGACTACTACCTCCTCTCGAAGGCGCTCGGCGGGGGGCTCGTGAAGGTCTCCGCGCTGCTCGTGGAGAAGGAGCGGTACGCGGCCGACTACGGCTACCTGCACACCTCGACGTTCGCGGACGACGACTTCTCGAGCGGGATTGCGCTCGCGGCGCTCGACCTGATCGAGCGGGACGACGGGGCGCTCATGAAGCGGTGCCGCGAGCGGGGCGATTTGCTGCTGAGGCGCCTGCGCGACTTGCAGATGCGCTACCCCGGCGAGCTCCGCGAGGTGCGCGGCCGCGGCCTGATGGTCGGGATCGAGCTGGCGAGGCAGTCGAAGTCGGCCTCGCCGCTGCTGCGGGTGCTCTCGGAGCAGAACCTGCTCGGGTTCATCGCCTCGGGGTATCTGCTGCACGAGGAGGGGATCCGGGTGGCGCCGACGCTCTCGGCGCACGGGACGATCCGCCTGGAGCCGTCGGCGTTCGTCGAGCCGCGGGAGATCGACCGCTTCTGCGAGGGGCTGGAGAGGCTGCTGAGGGCGCTCAAGGACGCGGACGGGTATCGGGTGCTCAGGTACATGGTGGGGCGCGCGGGGGAGGCGGCGCCGGAGCGGCGCGGGCGGCAGCGGGAGCCGATGTCGTTCACGCGCTTCATCGCGGGGATCCCGCGGTTCTCGCGGAACGTGGCGTTCCTGGGGCACTACGTGAACCCCTCGGACGTCCGTCACTGGGACCCGTCGCTGGAGCCGTTTTCGGTGGAGGACTGCGAGGCCTTCCTGGACCGGACGCAGGGGATGCTCGACCCGTTCGTCGTGGACCGCGCGGAGGTGCAGTCGGTCACGGGGGACACGGTGAACCTCACGGTGATCGGCCTGTCGTTTACGCCGAAGCAGGTGATGGAGGCGTTCGCGAAGGGGGAGACGCGCTGGGCGGTGTCGCTGATCGAGAAGGGCGTGGCGCTCGGCAAGCGTCTGGGGTGTTCGGTGGTGGGGTTCGGGGGGTACACGTCGATCCTGACGGACAACTGTCGGACGATCATCGAGGACGACATCACCGTGACGAGCGGGAATTCGCTCACGTCGGCCGCGGCAGTGGAGGCGCTCGTTCAGACGGCGAAGCGGGCGGGGGTCTGGCCGGGGCGGCTGGGCGTTTTGGGGGCGGCGGGGAACATCGGGGCGGTGCTGGCGCAGGTGGCGGCGGACCAGGTGCGGGACATTCTGCTGGTGGGGCGCGCGGGCGCGGCGCGGCGTCTGGAGGACGCAGTAGGGGAGGTCTACTTCGAGGCGTGGAAGCGGCTCACGCGAGAGGGGTCGCGGGAGGGGCTGGCGGGCGCGATCGCGGACACGGACACGGTGAAGCGGCTGCAGCGCGAGGGGACGACGGGCGTGGACCGGATCGGGCAGGCGATCCGCCTGGGGCTGGAGCAGGAGCTGGGCGAGCGGGCTCCGGTGAGGGTGGCGGCGGACATGGATGCGCTCAGGGAGTGCAACCTGATCCTGACGGCGACGAACTCGACAAGGCCGGTGCTCTTCCCGGACCACCTGGGGAAGGGGAAGGTGGTCATCTGCGACGTGGCGACGCCGCGGGACGTAGACGCCTCGGTGGGGAAGGAGCGGCCGGACGTGATCGTGCTGGAGGGCGGGATCGTGCGCGCGCCGCTGGGGCAGGTCATGGACATCGGCGGGATGCCGCTCCCGCCGGGGCAGGTGTATGGCTGCCTGGCGGAGTCGATCCTGCTGGGCTTCGCCGGGATCGGCGACGACTACTCCTACGGCCGCCTCACGGCGAACCGCGTCCGCTGGATCCGCGAGCTTGCGCGCATCCACGGCTTCACGATCGAGGAGGAGGTCCGGCGGTGACCCGTCCGCGCGCGTCGCGACGCGATGTGCGGCGTGCGCTGGATCGGTGGTTGGAAGAGTGAATCAAGCTTGGCGATCTTGGCGAACTTGGCGGTGAGAGAAAGCGGCGAGGATCCCCGCCCGGGCGACCACGCGCGGTGTTCGGTGCCGGCGTGGGCTCGACGTCGCACGGACATCCCGGTTCTTTTTTCTACCGCCAAGCCCGCCAAGGGCGCCAAGAAGTAGGGGAGCAGCAGGGAGAGCGTGTTCTTCGCGGTCGAGGCGCTTGCAGGCCGCGAGTCTCTGGTCGATTCCCCAATCGTCCATCCAGTGGTGCGGGATCCTCGATGGTCAGATTGACCGATTCCGCCCTCGCGGATAGGATCCCCGCTCCCCTGGAGACCCTCCCGCCAATCCAGGGGCCGTGAGAGGTGAGTATGCGTTCATCGAAGGCCATCCTCGGGCTCGCCGGTCTGGTCCTGCTGTGTGCTTCGACGCTCCGAGCGGAGGAGGGTCCGAGCGTCGTCGGCTCCTGGAAGGCCGCGAAGTACAACGGCGAGGCCAAGGACGAGGCGTACCTGTGGACCTTCTCGGCCGACGGGAAGTGGTCCATGGTGGTGAAGGACGGCGACGACACCGAGTACCAGTCGGAAGGGACTTACACCGCGGATACGTCCGTGACGCCGAACCGGATCGTCGTCACGGTGACCAAGGAGGACGGGGACGAGAAGAACGACAAGTACTACGGCGCCTTCCGCGCGGACAAGGGGGCGCTCCTCCTGAAGCACAGCACCAAGGCGAATGCGGACCCGGCCGACTACCCGAAGACGCTCGACGTGGAAGATGACTTCGACACGTACGAGCTCGTGGAAAACAAGTGACGGAGGGGCCAGCCATGGAGCTCCCGATCTACCAGGTCGACGCCTTTGCGAGCAGGGTGTTTGCGGGCAACCCCGCGGCCGTCGTACCGCTCGACAAGTGGCTCGACGACGCGACGCTGCAGGGGATCGCGCTCGAAAACAACCTCTCCGAGACGGCGTTCCTGGTGAGGGAGGAGGGGGGCTGGCGGATCCGCTGGTTTACGCCGGCCTGCGAAGTAGACCTCTGCGGCCACGCGACTCTCGCCTCGGGGCACGTCGTGTTCGCTCACCTGGAGCCGACGCGGAGCGAGGTGACGTTCTCTTCGCGGAGCGGGCCGCTGACGGTGACCAGGGAGGGCGAACGGCTGAGGCTCGACTTTCCGTCGAGGCCTCCTGAGCCGTTCGATGCGCCCAGGGAGCTTGCGGAGGCGCTGGGCCGCGCGCCGAGGGAGGTCCTGCGGGCGCGCGACGTGCTCGCCCTCTACGACTCCGAGGCCGACGTGCGGGCCCTGGCGCCCGACTATGGTCGACTCAAGCGGATCGACATCCACGCGGTCATCGTGACCGCGAAGGGGACGGGCTGCGATTTCGTCTCCCGCTTCTTCGCACCCCGCGCAGGCGTCGACGAGGACCCCGTGACGGGCTCTGCGCACTGCACGCTGGTCCCGTTCTGGGCGAAGCGCCTCGGCAAGCAGCGCCTCCACGCGCTCCAGGTCTCCGCGCGCGGGGGAGAACTCTTCTGCGAGGACCGCGGCGCCCGCGTCTGGATCGCCGGCCGCGCCGTCGAGTACCTGCAGGGGACGATCCAGATCTGACCCCCCCGACCGATGCAGCCTCGGAGCCTGTTACTTCGTTCAGTCCTCGATCCGCAGTCCCTGGCACTGGGCGAAGTCGCTGTCGGTGGTTACGAGCGTCGCGTCCAGGGCCAGCGCGGTGGCGGCGATCCAGAGGTCGTTGTGCCCCATCGGGGTGCCGCGCGAGTCCGCCTCGTGCCGAAGACGGGCATACTGGTCACCGGCGGTTTCGGGGGTCGGTACACACGGGATCTGCGAGAAGCAGACCTCGAGCTCCTTCGCTAGCGACTCCCTCTTGCGTCCCGCCGGAAGGCGCTCGAAGCCGTAGAGTAGCTCTCCGCGAGTGTTGACACAGATGGCCAACTGTGGCCCGTGGAGATAGACGTCGATGCGACGCACCACGCCTGGGACCCGCCGGAGGAGGGCGCTGACCGTGGTCGTGTCGAGAAGGAGAGTCACTCTTCGTCCCTAAGGACTCGTGTCGAAATAACTGCTGGAAATCAGTAACACGACCGATGTAGAGGGTCGTGGAGTTCGCGACCCTTCGGGCGAAGTACAAGGCGTTCGCTTCCGCTCTGAATGAGCGCAGTCGAAGACTCTGGGCTGCT
>ORMF011126804.1_pt1 | contig 49460 bp, 50 predicted proteins | sample 1779871 | NCBI WGS metagenome assembly ORMF01 (sample SAMEA104232316, study PRJEB22302) | groundwater metagenome | biome: forest; feature: aquifer; material: groundwater | place: USA | collected 2011-08-07 | depth 5.4 m | reverse complement strand
TCCCGAAAGATTCGATGCTCGCCCGTAACATGCGCCCACACTTATCGGCTGTATATTTTTAAAGAACAGTGCCTCAAACCTTCTGAAGCGGCGCTTCGTACTGCCGAAGCGAGGTGCGCATTCTACAGAGTTATCACACAACGTCAACAACTCTTTTGCTGCACCTAAAACTGGTTGCGGGGGCAGGATTTGAACCTACGACCTTCGGGTTATGAGCCCGACGAGCTGCCAGACTGCTCCACCCCGCGTCGAGAAGTGAGACTATAGCAAAACACGGGGAACAGATCAAGCACTTCGTGGGTAAAGACGCACAGCAAATCATCTAAATCAGTCCAACCCATTGATACACAAACACAACGCCACTCTGTCTAAATTCTGCTCACGAATAACAAAGAAAAGCCGACCCCATTTTTTAGATAAATACGCTATATTTACTGATTCAGTATTCACCATTAATTTGATCAGTACCGCATATCGCGCATATTATAGTCTCAAATATATTCATACGAAGCACCAAACCTGACACGGCCAAATGTAACGTTTATCCAATGCGAGCCACCCTCGAAAGAACTGAAAACCAAACAAAATTTAATCGGAGAAATTTATCGAAATTTCTTATCTAACAATAAAAAGAATGGATAACACCCCTTTTACATCCATGCTATTCTTCGCCGACTTAAGAATTGTTACCCACTTAAATGGAGAATATAAATCATGTCTAAACTAGTAAGGCCGCATGGCGGAGGCGAGCTCAAACCATTGCTGTTAAGCGGCGAAGCTTTGAAACAGGAACTGGCACGCGCCCAAGCAATGCCTAAGCTGCGCATGAGCTCGCGCGAAACGGGCGACCTTATTATGTTAGGCATCGGCGGCTTCACGCCACTCGATGGCTTCATGACACATGCTGACTGGCAGGGTGTGTGCGATGGCTACAAAATGGCCAATGGTCTGTTCTGGCCGATTCCTGTCACCTTGTCGACCGACGACGAAACAGTCAAAGTCGGAGATGATGTCGCCCTGGTGGATGGCGAATCTGGCGAGGTCATGGGCACCATGAAGGTGACCGAAAAATATACAATTGACAAGGCCCATGAGTGCATGGAGGTCTACAAGACCACCGACATGGAGCACCCTGGCGTCAAAATGGTGATGGCTCAGGGCAAATACAACCTGGCCGGCCCGGTCAAGGTTTTGTCCACCGGCGGCTTCAAGGAGAAATACGGCGACCAGTTCATGACCCCCGCCGAGACTCGCGCCGCCTTCGAGAAGATGGGCTGGTCCAAGATCGCCGCTTTCCAGACCCGCAACCCCATGCACCGCTCGCACGAGTACCTGGCCAAGATCGCCATCGAGACCATGGACGGCGTGCTGGTCCACTCCTTGCTCGGCGCCCTGAAGCCGGGCGACATCCCAGCCGACGTACGTTCCGAAGCCATCAGCACCCTGGTAGACAACTACTTTGCCCCCAACACCGTAATCCAGGCCGGATACCCGCTGGATATGCGCTATGCAGGCCCGCGTGAAGCGTTGCTGCATGCCCTGTTCCGCCAGAACTACGGCTGCTCGCACCTGATCGTCGGTCGTGACCACGCTGGTGTTGGCGATTACTACGGCCCCTTCGATGCCCAGAAAATTTTTGACGAGATTCCGAAAGATGCGCTCGAAACCAAGAACATGAACATCGACTGGACCTTCTGGTGCAACAAGTGTGGCGGCATGGCCTCACAGCGCACCTGCCCGCACACCAAGGACGACCGCATTCTGTTGTCCGGCACCAAGGTACGTTCGATGCTTTCTGAAGGCCAAGACCTGCCAGTAGAATTCAGCCGCCCCGAAGTTGCCAAGGTGCTGCAGAAGTACTATGCAGGCCTGAGCGCTGAAGAGAATGTCAAGATTGAGCTGAAAGGCCATTCTGCAAAATAGTTTTTTAAGGTTGGCCGGTTACGCGAGTAACTGGCCTTTGTTAATAGTAGTACTGTGATAACTACGAGGAGTAGAAGCAATGCCAACATTTGTACGTACAGAAAAATGTGATGGCTGCAAAGGTCAGGACAAAACTGCTTGCATGTATATTTGCCCACACGACCTGATGAAGCTGGACAAAGATGGTTCCGAAACTGGTCACGCCATGAAGGCGTTCAACCAGGAACCGGAACAGTGCTGGGAGTGCTACTCCTGCGTGAAGATTTGCCCGCAAAACGCGATCGAGGCTCGTCACTATGCCGACGTTGTTCCTCTGGGCGGCTCCGTGCAGCCTCTGCGTGGCACTGACTCCATCATGTGGACCATCAAATTCCGCAATGGCAGCATGAAGCGTTTCAAATTCCCTATCCGTACCACCCCGGAAGGTTCTATTGACTGCTACGGCGGCAAGCCAGCTGCAGACATGGCCAACATCACCAAGGTTGGCTTCTTCAACCAAATGAATGGTTACCGCGCCGGCAACCCCGCTGAACTGATCCGCAAATAAGATTCAGTAAACGGCAATTGATATAACGAACATTGAAAGGTAAATACAATGTCTGGAACTTTTGGAAATCCTGAAGTAGTTCAAGAAGAAGTTGACATTCTTCTGATTGGTGGCGGTATGGCCTGTTGCGGCACCGCTTACGAAATCATGCGCTGGGCCGATGCCGCCAAGGCTGAGTCCGGTATCGACCTGAAAATCAAGCTGGTCGACAAAGCCGCCATGGATCGCTCCGGTGCCGTGGCTCAAGGTCTGTCCGCGATCAACACCTACATCGGTGATGCGCAAGACCCTGCTGACTACGCTCGTATGGTCTCCAACGACCTGATGGGCATCACCCGCGACGATCTGGCCTACGATCTGGGCCGTCACGTTGACGAATCCGTGCACCTGTTCGAAGAATGGGGCCTGCCGATCTGGAAGCTGGACGAGAACGGCGAGCGTCATGACGGTTCCGTTGACATGCCCAAGCTGAAGGACGGCGGCAAGCCTGTGCGTTCCGGCAAATGGCAAATCATGATCAACGGCGAATCCTACAAGTGGATCGTTGCTGAAGCTGCCAAGAAAGCCCTCGGCATGGATCGCATCCAGGAACGTATCTTCATCGTCAAGCTGGTTAACGACAAGAATGATCCTAAACGTATCGCTGGCGCCGTTGGTTTCTCCACCCGTGACCACAAAGTTATCGTTTACAAGTTCAAGGCCTGCCTGCTGGCTGCCGGCGGTTGCGTGAACCTGTTCCGCCCCCGTTCCGTTGGTGAAGGCCAAGGCCGCGCCTGGTACCCGGTCTGGAACGCTGGTTCCACCTACTCCATGGCCGCCGAAGCTGGCGCAGAACTGACCATGATGGAAAACCGCTTCGTGCCTGCCCGTTTCAAAGACGGCTACGGCCCGGTCGGCGCCTGGTTCCTGCTGTTCAAGGCCCAAGCCACCAACGCCAACGGCGAAGTGTACATGGTCAAGAACAAGGAAATGCTGAACGACTATCCTCCTTATGGTCAAGCTGCCGTTCCTGCTTCCTGCCTGCGTAACCACCTGATGCTGAAGGAAATGAAAGAAGGCCGTGGCCCGATTTACATGGACACCGTGACCGCTCTTGCAAAAATGCGCGAGACCCTTTCCCCACGCGAAGTGAAGCATCTGGAAGCAGAAGCCTGGGAAGACTTCCTCGACATGTGTATTGGCCAATGCGGCGTCTGGGTGGGTGAGAACATCGAGCCGGAGAAGAAAAACTCCGAATTGATGCCTACCGAACCCTACCTGCTCGGTTCCCACTCCGGTTGCTGCGGTATCTGGGTGTCCGGTCCTGATGATGTCGGCGCGCCAACCAGCGAAGCCAAAGAAGGCGTACCTGCTCATCTGCCGAGCGGCTGGAACTGGGGCTACCGCTCCATGACCACCGTCAAGGGTCTGTTCACTGCCGGCGACGGCGTGGGCGCATCCGGCCACAAATTCTCCTCCGGTTCACACGCTGAAGGCCGTATGTGCGCCAAATCGATGGTCAAGTACTGCATCGACAACAAAGACTGGAAACCAGAGCTGGATACCTCGGCCGAGGAGTTGGTTGCGCAAATCTACCAACCGGTGCGTAATTTCCTGGAGCACAAGGACTACTCCACCGCTATCGACGTGAACCCTAACTACATCACGCCGAAGATGCTTCAGTTCCGTCTGCAGAAGATCATGGACGAGTACGTTGCTGGCGTTGCCACCTACTACACAACCAGTGACAAGATGCTGGCAGTTGCTGAAGAGAAGCTGTTCATGCTGAAGGAAGATGCACAGAAGATGCGTGCCAAAGACCTGCACGAACTGCTGCGCGCATGGGAAAACTACCATCGCATCCTGACGGCTGAAGCCCACATGAAACACATCCAGTTCCGCGAAGAGAGCCGCTACCCTGGCTTCTACTACCGCATGGACAAGAACTTTGTCGATGAGGAAAACTGGAAATGCTTCGTGAACTCCATCTACGACAAAACCACCCAGAAGTGGACCGTGTTCAAGCGCGCCCACGTTGATCTGGTTGACAAGTCCAAGCTGTTCAAGGCTGCCGCTCACTAAGGTAGTTGCGAATAGTTGTAGCAAGCTAAAACCGGGCGCCTCGCGGCGCCCGGTTTTTCATTCTGTAAGACCGTCAAGACCGCTTTGGTATCATGGACGGCAAGATACTCAGTTTCATGCAACTCTGCGCACATGGCAGAGTCTAATTTTTGGTTTTTTGCAGCGCACCAATTGAGGTAAGAATGATGGAAAATATTATCAATGAATCCCCCTTTGTCCCCAGCCCGGTAATACCGACCTCGTACGATGGCTCAAAGGTGATCCAGTTTCGTTGCCATAAGGAAATCGCCTGCTTCAACGCCTGTTGCAAGAATATCGACATCACCCTCACCCCCTATGACATCCTGCGCCTGAAAAAACGGCTGGGCCTGACTTCGGGTGAATTCCTGCTGGGTTTCACCGAACCCTACGAAATGGATAAGGACAGCATCGCCGGTGTCAAATTCAAGCCCGTGGAAGGCGGAACCGCATGCCAGTTCATGACCGATGAAGGATGCAGCGTCTATGAAGACCGCCCCACTGCATGCCGCTACTACCCCGTAGCACTAGTCTCGATGCGTAAGCAAAATGAGAACACAGACACCCATTCCTATGCCCTGGTTGAAGAAGCCCACTGCTTTGGGCATAAAGAAGATCGTTCCCTGACCATCGACGAATACCGCCACGAGCAGGGCCTTGAGGACTATGACGAACAGGGACGCGGCTGGCGCCAGTTGATCCTGAAGAAGAAATCTTCCGGCCCGACCGTTGGAACGCCCTCCAAACGCAGTCTGCAGTTGTTTTTCATGGCCTGCTACGATCTCGATCGTTTCCGTGATTTCGTCTTCAGCAATGCCTTCAACGAGGTGTACGACCTGCCTGACGATCTCAAGAAAACGCTTGCCGACGACGAGATCGAACTCATGCAGTTCGGCTTCCGCTTTCTCCGGCAGGTCATGTTCAGCGAAGAAAGCATCGCCACAAAAGCCGACGCCTTTGACAAGCGTCTTGCAAAGAAAAAAGAGCGCGCGGCCGCAGGTCTGACATCCAGCGAGCCAGCAACAGTTCCTTCCCCAGATTCACCCTATGACCACCCTGAGTGCGGTTGTGACTGAGTATCTCCTGTGCAATCTCGCGCTCTAACCAGTGAAGAATATTTCGTCGAATCGGAGCCTTATTACGAGGCCACCGGCGACGAAATCGCCATTTTCGAGGCAGCCTATCAAAACAAGCTGCCTGTATTGCTCAAGGGGCCTACCGGTTGCGGCAAAACCCGCTTCATGGAATACATGGCATGGCGGCTAAAACGCCCCCTGATCACGGTTTCATGCCACGACGACCTGACCGCCTCCGACCTGGTCGGGCGCTTCCTGATCAAGGGTGGAGAGACCGTATGGGTAGATGGTCCGCTCGCCCGCGCCGTGCGCGCCGGGGCAATCTGCTATCTGGATGAAATCGTGGAAGCGCGGAAGGATGCCATTGTAGTAATCCACCCTCTCGCCGATGACCGTCGCGTTCTGCCGATGGAAAAACTGGGCACCCTGCTGCAGGCCAACAACGACTTCTGCCTGGCGATTTCCTATAATCCCGGCTACCAGAGCGTACTCAAGGATCTCAAGCAAAGCACCCGGCAACGTTTTGTCGCCCTGGAATTCGATTATCCCAGTGCCGACCTGGAGCGCAAGGTTGTTGCCAAGGAATCCGGCGTGGATACCATGCTGGCGGAGAAACTGGTCAAATTTGCTCACATGACCCGCAATCTCAAAGGCAGCGGCCTGGATGAAGGCGCCAGCACCCGCCTGCTGGTACATGCAGGCAAACTCATCGCTTCCGGCGTGGAACCGCTGGCCGCCTGCCGCAGCGCCATTGCCCAGGCAATTACCGACGACGCTGAAATGCTGGCGGCAGTTCGAGAACTTTCCTCTTCGATTTTCTAGCACATGGCGGATAACCACGCGTTATCAGCCGAACAAATCAGCCATGCTCTCGAACAGTGGCTGGAGGTGGAATTCACCTTTATCCTGGTAGAGGAACTGGCCGCCTCGATAGCAGCCCTGCCTCGCGATGATCAGGATTTCCTGCTCGGCTGGGTAAGGCGCATCGCCACCACCAATATCCAGATCGCCCACCAGTTCGCCCTCCGCACCACTAGCCAACTCGCCCATATGGACCGGCGCATGATCGAAGCCTGGGCATTACATGCCATGGACACCTATGACCGAGCCGGATCAAGTCCCGCTTTCAAGGTGATCAATGAGCTGGAAAGCTTCGCCCAGCTCAGTCACGAACATGCCGCAGGTGCGCTATTCGAAGAGGTAGGCGGCATCCTGCTAAATTTCGTGCGCGGACTTTCAGGGCGACACCTCAAGCTGGAACAAGGCGAAGCACCCTATACTGACAGCGAGACCCTGTTTCTGCCCGCCGTGGTTGCCCAGATGCGGGAAGCGGAGGACAACTTCAAGCTGTGCAAAGCCATGGTGGCCATGCTATGGGCACAGACCCGTTTCGGCACCTTCCGCATCAACCTGATTGAAGCGCTGAGCAATTATCCGGATAGCGACAAGGCGCTGAAACAGTTTCATGCTTTGGAAACTTTGCGCCTGGAAGCCTGCCTCGGTCGCGAACTTCCTGGCCTGTACAGGGAAATGCAACGGCTAAAAAGCGAGACCCGCGTGAACCTACCAGCTGGCTGGGAATCCTATGCAGTCGATCTAGCCCGACCGGAAGCCAGCGTTGCGGACAGCCTCCGCCTTCTGGAACGGGTTTATCCCGGTGCAACGCCCGCTGCCGTTTGCTACCAGGGCGAATTACGGCTGGATGCCGTGGCCGCCAGTATTGCGGCACGGGTAGCGCGTGAAAAGATGCTGCTGCGGGTCAAACTGGCACAAGAACTTGAAAAGCAAAACATAGAAACCCGCCGCGATGCCCCGAACTTCGACGTCAGGCAGGTAGCTGACGACCGCAATGATTTGCCGCGCCTGGAAATCACTTTGGAAGATGCGCCGATCGCGCCACCTGAAGGCATAAACCAGCTTCTTACCTCGATCTATCTTGATTTGGGTGAAATTCCTCCAGAATATCTGGTTCCCGCAGGACCGGGCGAATACGATACCTCTCTGCTCGAGGAAAAAACCCAGGATCCCGATACGGTATGGCAAGGCACCTACCATGAAGAAGGAGCAAGCCTCTATCCGGAATGGGACTTCGGCCGGCAGCACTACCGCAAGAACTGGTGCGTGTTGCGCGAAAAGGAGGTAAAGCCGTTGAATGATGGATTTACACAGCAGACGCTGGATAAGCACAGCGGCCTGGTCAAACACTTGCGCCGCACCTTCGAGGCGATGCGTGACGAAAACCGGTTATTGAAGCGAGAACCCTCTGGGGACGAAGTGGATATTGATGCCTTGATCGAGGCACTGGCCGATGCCCGCGACGGCAGCGAAATGAGCGACCGCCTGTTCATGCGCATGCACCGCAGCGAACGCAACATTGCGGTCATGTTCATGGTAGACATGAGCGGCTCAACCAAAGGATGGATCAATGATGCAGAACGCGAATCCCTGATCCTGCTGTGCGAAACGCTGGAGCTACTGGGAGACCGATATGCCATCTATGGCTTTTCCGGCATCACCCGCAAACGCTGCGAAATATTCCGCGTCAAAAGCTTCGACGAAGCTTACGGGGAAACTGTGCAGCGGCGCATCGCAGGCATCGCCCCTCAGGAGTACACCCGCATGGGTGTCGCCATCCGTCACCTCTCCGCCATTCTCAATGAAGTCGACGCCCGCACCAAGCTGTTAATCACACTCTCGGACGGAAAACCGGACGACTACCATGACGGCTACCGTGGCCAATACGGCATCGAGGATACCCGCATGGCGCTGATTGAGGCCAAACGCAGCGGCATCCATCCGTTCTGCATCACGATCGATACCGAAGGGCGTGACTACCTCCCCCACATGTATGGTGCTGTCAACTACACTGTAATTGCTGACGTAAAAGAACTGCCGCTTAAAGTGGCGGATATTTATCGGCGATTGACACGTTAAGCCTGTCGTATCAATTCATTTGACAGACAATAAAAACTAGTGCAATATTTAGACATGTTCTAAATCTAATTACCAATCAAGGAGAGTAAGCATGGCCGTTCTCGTAGGCAAAGCCGCACCCGATTTCACCGCCGCTACTGTACTGGGCAACAACAGCATCGACGAAAACTTTAATCTGAAGGCCCACATCAAGGGCAAGTACGCGGTAATTTTCTTCTACCCGCTGGATTTTACCTTTGTCTGCCCTTCCGAGTTGATCGCGTTTGACCATCGCCTGAAGGAGTTCAAAGATCGTAACGTGGAAGTGATCGGCGTATCCATCGACTCCCATTTTACCCACTTGGCATGGAAAAACACTGCCGTCAACAACGGCGGCATTGGTCATGTTGCCTACCCGTTGGTGGCCGACATCAAGCACGAAATCTGCAAAGCCTATGATGTGGAAGCTGATGGCGGCGTGGCCTACCGTGGTTCCTTCCTTATCGACAAAACCGGTATCGTGCGTCACCAGGTTGTGAATGATCTGCCACTGGGCCGCAACATCGATGAAATGCTGCGCATGATTGATGCCCTGCAATTCACCGAACAGCATGGCGAAGTTTGCCCGGCAGGCTGGAGCAAAGGCAAGGCCGGCATGAAAGCCGATACCAAAGGTGTTGCCGATTACCTGGCCAAGCACGCTGGCGAGCTGTAATCCAGCAAGAAAAGTAAAGCTGGAAATAGAAAAAGGGGGCATTGCCCCCTTTTTCTATTTGTACTGTTAACTCTTTAAATTGGAAGAAAAACTGCACTGGTCACGCTCTGAACGGCTCGCACGATGGTGCGATTTGTTTTTTCTGCGATGATTCTGGACAGAGTATCCTGCTGCGCGATCAGCTTGCCGAATTCCCTCTCGAAACTCATGTTGCGGGTAGTTGCATCGTTTTCATTGCTGAGCAGAAACAACTCTCCCCGACTGTCGCGTGTACTACTTAACTTCCAGACAGCAATCTCGATATTACGCGCACTGTTATAAAGCTTCTGCGAATCGAGCTCATCAAGGACATAAAGCTCGGCCTTTTCGTTGTACGAGGCCATGATCATCGTCGCCAATCCTCCGACAAAGGCCAGCACCCTGTCCCCCTGATAGCTCTCATCAAAGGCAAGGTAGACGCACCCGGCCCCACGTTTCCCGTTCAACTCCGGAAAGCGCCAGTCGTGTCCGGCATCGAATGCCCGCGCCATAGCACGTTCCATGGAGGGTTGCCCGCTCTTCTTCCATTCACGAGGGTTACGCCGATAGAGTTTCTCCATCAGCGTGCGCAGATGGCTGAAACTCTCCTGCTGGTGAATTTCGGCCACTGTATCGATATCGGTTTTTGCAAATGAGGAAATTCTGAGATCGGATGATGCTGGGGGACGTTTCTTGCCATCTGTCCGGAGCGGTGCAGAAGCACAGGCGGAAATGGAGACAATCAGGAAGGAAAGGAGCAAAGCGGTTTTTGCATTCATCCTGTGCAAGCGCAGTTTATATTTATGCACAGTATAACTGTTTGCGATCCTCGCAGAAAGTCAGCAAACTGCGGATGACGCTACAAAAAATCAGGTGCTCGGATCAAGCAGCTAACCCAACCATACCCTTTCCCAGCGCCATCGCTATTACTCGATCGAAATCACGATAAAACGGCTTATGCAGGAAAAAACAATGGCCATTACGAGTTTCGCTACAATCCTGGCACAACCCGCACAGAGACTCGCACTTGAATATCTTTTTGATCGCTTCCGGGGCGTGAGTGGCCAGAATCACCAGCCGAGTATCCGACTTGACCCCCTTGATCTTATCAACCAGCGCAAACTCGGTAATCAATGGCGAAAGCATATCGACGATCACCAGCGACCAATGATCAGGGTTGCTCTGATAGGTATGCAAGGCAACCGAAGGCTCAGTGAAATACCTGGCACTAACACCATCCTGATGGGCAAGTATCTCTAAATAAAGGCATGTTGATACATCATCGCTAACAATCATGAAATTCATTTTTTCTCCTCCCACATGCATCTCCATTACCTTGAACTAGTAATCCAAGTCTAGCGACCAATTAAAAAAACACCATCGGGAGAAGAATAATTATGTGGCGGACAATGCCTGAATAGTCGTTAAGGGAAAATACGGTAGTTGACTAGTGGAATCCCCTAGTCGTATAGATCTGCGACTGACTGCTCTCACCTGATGAGTGAATCCAGAGTGGCTTTAAAGCTGTTGAAATTAAGTTACCCCCAGCAAAGCTGGGGGATTCCCTTATTTATGCCTTATCCAGCCAGACTTCCAACCCTTGGGCATTGAGTTCGATATCGTTTTCCAGCAACGCGCGGGCATCATCTGCGGCAAAACCGCATCCATGCGCGTCGAGGCGCTCCAGTAGATAGCTCCCCAATCCTTCTATCAGCCGCTGGCGGCGCGTCTCCCCGGCATCACGTACCCCCTCGGCGATATCCACGAAATCGTCAAGCATACGATGAAGGTCATCCGCCAGACGGGCTAACCGTGTCACGCGACCATAGTGGGTCAGGTAGGCGGCGCGCGGATCGAGGGACATGATCAGGTCTATGGAATCATGCGCCGCCTCCGGCTCGAACTGCACGGGAGTAGTCGTAGGAAAAATGAACTCGCGCCCGCCGACATCGAACTCGCGGTATGAAATGCCGAAGGTATCGCCGGTAAAAATGCCCCCGCTGCGCTCGTCGAAGATGCAGAAATGATGGCGGGCATGACCCGGCGTATCGAGGAACAACAATCTCCGGCCATTCATCTCCAGCATGAACTCGTGCGGCGCCTCGATCACCCGTTCGGCGGAAACCGGCACGATTTCCCCATAGGACTGCCTGAACGGCTCCTCGCCGTAAACCGCGACCGAGCCCGCCACCAGCCTGGATGGATCAATCATGTGGCGCGCCCCGCGCGGATGCACGACCAGCATCGCCTCGGGGAACAAACGCATCATCTCGCCCGCACCGCCCGCGTGATCGAGATGGACGTGAGTCACGATCACATAGGCGATATTTTCCGGGCGCAGATTTTTCCGCCGCATCGCCTCCAGCACCCCGGGAACCGAGAAATTCGTCCCGGTGTCGATAAATGCCGCCTTGTCGCCTTCGACCAGCAAGTGGATCGCGGCCAGGCCGGGCCTGATGTGATGGGCGTCTATCGCGGTTATCCCGTCATCGTAATCCAGGTGAGTTTCAGTCATGTTTAGTCGCCCCTCCAATTAACGGTACAATTCTGTATCTGGAGAGATAAAAACACCATGACTACTATCCGTCAAGAAGACTTAATCGCCAGCGTCGCCGACGCACTGCAATACATTTCCTACTACCACCCCATCGACTACATCAAGGCCCTGGGGAATGCCTACGAACGCGAGGAATCCCCCTCCGCCAGGGACGCCATCGCCCAGATCCTCACCAACTCGCGCATGAGCGCGCAAGGGCGCCGCCCGATCTGCCAGGATACTGGCATCGTAGTGGCCTTCGTCAAGGTCGGCATGGACGTGCGCTGGGAATCGAAACTGAGCGTCACCGACATGATCAACGAAGGCGTACGCCGCGCCTACTCGAATCCCGACAACGTGCTGCGCGCCTCGGTAGTGGCCGACCCCGCCGGCGCGCGCAAGAATACTCGCGACAACCCCCCGGCGGTGATCCACTTCGAGATCGTCCCCGGCGACAAAGTCGAGATCATCCTCGCGGCCAAGGGCGGCGGCTCGGAGAACAAGGCCAAATTCGTCATCCTCAACCCATCGGACAGCCTCGTCGACTGGGTACTGAAGACCGTCCCCACCATGGGCGCCGGCTGGTGCCCGCCGGGAATACTGGGCATCGGCCTCGGCGGCACCGCTGAAAAAGCCATGCTGCTCGCCAAGGAAGCCCTGATGGAGCCGGTCGACATCCACGACCTGCAAGCGCGCGGACCGCAAAACCGGGTGGAGGAACTGCGCCTGGAACTGTTTGAAAAAGTGAACGCGCTAGGCATCGGCGCGCAGGGGCTCGGCGGCCTGACTACTGTGCTGGACATCAAGATCAGAGACTACCCGACCCACGCTGCCGGCCTGCCGGTCGCGATGATCCCCAACTGCGCCGCTACCCGCCACATCCACTTCACCCTCGACGGCAGCGGCCCGACCGTGCTGACCCCGCCCAATCTCGACGAATGGCCGAAGGTGGACTGGCAGCCCGCGCCCGATGCGCGACGCGTCAACCTCGACACCATCACGCGCGAGGAACTCGCCACGTGGAAACCGGGCGAAGCCCTGCTCCTGTCGGGCAAACTGCTCACTGGCCGCGACGCCGCCCACAAGCGCATCGCCGACCTGTTCGCCAAAGGAGAAAAACTGCCGGAGGGCGTGGACTTCACCAACCGCTTCATCTACTACGTCGGCCCCGTCGACCCGGTGCGCGACGAAGTGGTCGGCCCGGCAGGCCCCACCACGGCGACTCGAATGGACAAGTTCACCGACATGATGCTGGACAAAACCGGCCTGATCGGCATGATAGGCAAAGCCGAGCGCGGCCCGGCAGCCATCGAAAGCATCAGGAAGCACAAGGCGGTTTACCTGATGGCTGTGGGCGGCGCGGCCTACCTGGTGGCCAAGGCGATCAAGGCTTCCAAGGTACTGGCCTTCGCCGACCTGGGCATGGAAGCGATCTACGAATTCGAGGTCAAGGACATGCCGGTCATCGTGGCGGTGGACGCCAACGGCGTATCGGTGCACGAAACCGGACCGGCGGAATGGCGCATGAAAATCGGCAAGATTCCTTTGGCAAAACATCATTAACCGCAGAGGACGCAGAGGACACGGAGGAAAAACGAGGCGAGAGTTTTGCCTTCCTCTGCGTCCTCTGCGTCCTCCGCGGTGAAAAAATCACACCGTGCTTGAACCCGCCATCAAAACCACCCTCGCCCTGCCGACGCAGGAGGTCTATTACCGCCTCTATCGTTTCGACAGCGCACCACAGCGCCGATTGCTGCTGCTCCACGGCGGCGGAGTGGCGGGCAAGATCACCTGGGGCGGCATTCTCCCCTATTTAAAACACTGGAACGAAATCCTGGTCCCCGACCTGCGCGGCACCGGCAAGACCCGCTACCCCGACCACAAAGAACACGGTTTTGAAGCCGAGGAAGTAGTGACCGACCTCATGGCCCTGCTCGATCATCTGGCCTGGAACAAATTCGACCTGGGCGGCTACTCCTACGGCGGAATGATCGCCATGCTGCTCAAGGCTGCCCGCCCGGCGGCGGTGAAAAACACTTACCTGCTCGAACCCGCCCTGCTCGGCAAGATGAGTGACGAAGAATCAATCCGCTCGCGCGAGTTGATCCTGCACGCCGCCAAGCGGCTGCGCGAGCTGGAAAATGTGGGAGAAGGACTGGAACTGTTCCTCGACGCCGTCGCCCCCAACCGCAGCCGCGGCTCGAAGAACGAGGAAATCATCCGCGAGCGATTGTCCCACCGTCCGGCAGGGCTGGCCTGCGCCATCGAGTGCGTATCCCACGCCGCCAGACGCCTCGACCGTGCTGCCCTGATTGCTTCCCAGGCCAACGTCAGCAGCTTTATCGGCGGTCGCTCCCACCCCGCAGTGTACAAACTGTGCCAGGAGATAGCGGCAAGCCGAAATGACTGGGCCTGCCATCTGATTCAGGGCGCCGACCACGCGCTGCCTTTCCAGAAGCCGGAACAGATTGCCGAACTCATGACAGTTTAGAAAATAGGCAGATCACCCCGAACCTGATCAAAGCCATTTTGAGTCCCCAGTTGCTAATGCTAATATCTTTTCCATAAACAGCAATTGAGCGCCAAAATACACAGCGGACAAGCCTCCCGATCATGAGCACAAACAATTTCGAATGGCCATTACCCAAAGCATACTGCCTGGCAGATGCGCCGCCGAATGATCGTCCAATACCTTGCATGATCGCTTACATGGACGGCAAAAATTCCCTGTGCAGCATCACTTCATTCCATCCAAAACAGAAACAATTCACCATATTCACTTCAGCAAACGAGAACCAGCAGGCTATTTCCATTGAGCAAATAAAGTGGATACGCCTGCTCACTGATGCCTACCTCGTGAACCAGAACGGAGAAGAAATAGCTGACAGCGAGTGGGAACAAGGCTGCTTGCCATTCCTCCTTGAATTCCAGTCTGGCAATCCAATGGAAGGCAAAACCCTCGGTCAGGCATGCTCGGAAACCGGCTGGTTCCTTTACCTGCCCAAAAAAACGAGCTGGGCCATGCGCTACTTCGTGCCGCATACCGCTGTGAGCAAACTGACGGTCAACCAGCGTTGCCTGAGCGATCTGGCTACAGCAAGATTCCGCGAAAAGAAAAATGCGAAAATGGCGGCCATCCTCCAGAATATGCCAGAGAGATACCCTTTTGCGCTGGAACAGAAATACGAACGCGTCCTCAACAAAATTTCCGACCTATGGGACACACAGGAAATTGATGACTATTTTGCAGACCTGCTGATGGACAAGCGCGGTAATCGGCAAGGCTTTCCGCAGGATGTCGCACAAGAAATCGTGATCCTGAACAAAACCCATGAAATGCTGAAACAGCAGGCGGAAGCAGCCGCCAACGACCCATGGGTACAAGATGAAGCAAAGAAGAGGTTGAGCGAACAGGGAATCAGCTTCCAGGCGCAATACTTCATGACCACCCTGGAACGGGGCGACCAGGCTACCGCCGAATTATTCATCAAGGGCGGTATCAACGTAAACCATGTCGGTGAAAACGGCTGGACTCCGCTCATGATCGCCACCTTCAACGGCAATGAAAACATCGCCAGGCTGCTGATCGAAAAAGGCGCCAATATCCACATTCAGGACAACGCCGGTTACGCCCCCATCCACTGGGCGGCATTCAACGGCTTCAGGGAAGTCACCGCCATTCTGCTGCAAAGAGGCGTCAACCCCGACACCGCCAACCGCTATGGCTGGACACCCTTGATGCAAGCCGCTGCCCGAGGACATGCCGAGATAGTCCGGATGCTGCTCAACAAAGGCGCTCTAGCAAACCGGAGTGACGAAGAAGGCTGGACGCCTTTACACAAGGCCACGGCCAACGGACATCTCGCCGTCGTCAAGCTCTTGCTGGACGCAGGAGCCGACGTTAATTCCGCCCATCGGGACGGAGCCACACCGCTGTCCCTGGCAAAAGAAAAGAACAAGACTGAAATTCTGCAATTATTTCTCAATCGTGGCGTCAGGCACTGAATCGCTATGGCCCAATTGAACCGCATCCTCACCGAAACACTGTTCGACATCCTGCGCGCCCATCCGGATGGACTCACCGAACACGACCTGATCCGCAAGCTCGCCCGCAACGACCCCGCCTTCGGCCCCGATGCCTACACCGACGAGCTTTCTCTGTTCCAGTGCCACTTCATCCTGTTCCACCACCTCTACCGCCTGCGCGACGAACTATGGAATGAACGACAAGGCGATCTCGCCATCCATTGCCTGAAGATCGTGCTGCACCCCTGCCCGGACGGAGCCGACCACCTGCCCGCCACCCCCGACCCGCTGCGAGCCTACTACCTCGACCTCACCCACCTGGAAAAAACCGGCAAGCAGGAAGTCCTGGAACTGCTCGACACCTTCTGGTTGCGCTACACCCGCCTCGACCGGCGCGCCGAAGCCCTCGCCGCACTGGGGCTCGCCGACCCGGTGGATGATCCGGAGATCAAGCGCCGCTACCGGGAACTGGCGATGCAACACCACCCCGACCGGGGCGGCGAGGTGGAAAAAATCCAGGCCATCAACACTGCCATGGAACTGTTGGAACCACCTCTTGGGCAGTAATCCCTTACCCCGGTCTGGATGGCTTTGTAAGGGAAAGAAGCGCGTAGTGCGTAGGCTGGGGTGAGCCTGCGAACCCCAGCAGCTCACTCTCCCCATGCCACCCCTTCCGGCATGGAATAACTTGTCCCCCAATGCGGTGAAATAACCCCCTCCCGAACAAACCGATGTAGCGACGAATAGGGCCAATCAAGCGGCGTTTGCGCATGTCCATGTTTGACCGGGTTGTAATGGATATAGTCCACATGCCGCTCGTAATCGGTTTCGTCACGAATCTGGTGCTCCCAATAACGCCGTTGCCAGATGCCCCGTTCGCCTTTCCCGACCCGGCTCGCGCTGATGCGCTCGACCTTGGGCAGGTTTCGTGAAAACCCGGCTTTGATCAGCGCCCAGCGCATAGGGTAATCCGAGTCTCCCGGCGGCAGGGTCCAAATGGCGTGGAGGTGGTCGGGGAGGATGACGATGGCGTCGATATGGAAGGGATGCCGGTCGCGCACTTTACGGATGGTTTCGCGCAGTTCGCCGGCATGGTCGGTGAGGTGCGTTTTCGACCGGTCGGCCAGGGTGACGGTGAAGAAGAATGTCCCGCCTGGGGTGAATGCGCGTAGGTAGTTTCTCATGGTGGCAGATTTTATTGTTGGTTGCTGGGGTTCGCGGGCTCACCCCAGCCTACCCCCTTTGTTACGGGGAGTATTTTACTCCGCCCCCTTCACCAGCACTTCCCGGTTCCCGTTGCTCTGCATCGCTGAAACCAGCCCCGCCTTTTCCATCTGCTCGATCAGCCGCGCCGCCCGGTTGTAGCCGATCCTGAGCTGGCGTTGCACCAGCGAGATCGAGGCGCGGCGCGATTTGAGCACCAGCGCTACGGCCTGGTCGTACATCGGGTCGGATTCGGCGTCGCCGCCTGCTTCACCACCCTCGCTCTCGGCGGCCACTTCGGGCGCGTCGAGGATGCCTTCGACGTAGTCCGGCGAGCCCAGCGCTTTCAGGTACTCGACTACTTTATGCACTTCGTGGTCGGCAACGTAGGCTCCGTGCACCCGTTGCGGGTAGCCGGTGCCGGGCGGCAGGTAGAGCATGTCGCCCTGACCGAGCAGCGCTTCTGCGCCCATCTGGTCTAGGATGGTGCGCGAGTCGATCTTGCTCGATACCTGGAACGCCACGCGGGTGGGAATGTTGGCCTTGATCAGGCCGGTGATCACGTCCACCGACGGACGTTGCGTCGCCAGCACGAGGTGGATGCCGGAGGCGCGCGCCTTTTGCGCCAGGCGGGCGATCAGCTCCTCGACCTTCTTGCCCACCATCATCATCATGTCGGCCAGCTCGTCGATCAGCACCACGATAAAGGGCATTTCCTCCAGGGGTTCGGGGGCGTCCGGCGTGAGGCTGAAGGGGTTGGGCAACTTGGCGCCGGATTTCTCCGCTTCGCGCACCTTCTGGTTGTAACCGGCCAGGTTGCGCACGCCCAGCGCCGACATCAGGCGATAGCGCCGCTCCATCTCGGCGACGCACCAGTTGAGCGCGTTGGCGGCGTGCCGCATGTCCGTCACTACCGGCGCGAGCAGGTGAGGGATGCCTTCGTAGACGGAAAGCTCGAGCATTTTCGGGTCGACCAGGATCAGCCGCACCTTGGCGGGATCGGCCTTGTAGACCAGGCTCAAGATCATGGCATTGATCGCCACTGATTTGCCCGAGCCGGTGGTGCCTGCCACCAGCACGTGGGGCATTTTTCCCAGGTCGGCCACTACCGCCTTGCCGGCGATGTCCTTGCCCATGGCGATGGTGAGCGGCGAGGCCATGTCGGCGTAAACTTTCGAGCCGAGTATCTCGCGCAGGCGCACCACCTGCCTCTTGGGATTGGGAATTTCCAGCCCCATGCAGTTTTTGCCGGGGATGGTTTCCACCAGGCGGATGCTGACGACCGACAGGGCGCGCGCCAGATCTCTGACCAGGTTAGTGATCTGGCTGCCCTTAACACCCACCGCGGGCTCGATCTCGTAGCGCGTGATTACCGGGCCGGGATAGGCGGCGATGACTTTGACCTCGACGCCAAAATCGGCCAGCTTGCGCTCGATCAGGCGGGAGGTGTATTCCAGGGTTTCCGGGCTGAGCGTTTCGGTATCGGCTTCCGCCTCATCCAGCAGATTCAGCGGGGGCAAGGGCGAATCCGGCAAGTTATCGAATAGCGGCGCCTGCACCTCGCGCTCGGTAAGCGGGACTTGGGGGATGAGCATCTGCGGCTGCTCGATATGGACCGGCTTGTGGTCATCGACCCGCTTTTTCTCTTCTACCACTTCCTCGCGCTTGTTCAGCGCCACCGAGCCGGCGCGACGGTCCTGCCAGGCATCCCAGGTTCGGAAAATCCACTGGACGCTGTTTTCCATGGCTCCGCCGAGGCCTTCCATGAATTTCAACCACGACATGCCGGTAAACAGGCTGAAGCCCACCGCCATGCTCAGCAGCAATATCAGTGTGGCACCGGTGAAGCCGATGCTGGTGGCTAGGGAACTGCTCACCACCGCACCGAGCATCCCACCGGGTGCGAGCGGGAGGGCGGCTTTGAGACTATACAGGCGCAACGCTTCCAGGCCGCTGCTGGCAAGCAGGAGAATGAGAAAACCGGTGACAGCAACAATCAGTGAGCGCCGGTCGGACATCCCCGCGCTTTCAATGCGCCGGTAGCCCCACCAGACCACGTACAGGGAAAACGCCACCCACCAGTAAGCTGAAAAACCGAAGAGATAAAGCAGTATGTCCGCCAGCCAGGCGCCCAGCTCGCCGCCGGCATTATGAACGGTAAGCCCGCTGCCACTATGCGACCAGCCCGGATCAGCGTGGTCATAACTGAAGAGCACCAACGTCAGATACAAGGCCAAAACCACGACCGCGAGCCAGCGCGCCTCACGGAGCAGGCCGGACAATTTAGGCGAAAGCGGCTCGGAGGGAACTCTGCGGTTCGTGCCCCGAGTATTCTGGTTATAAGTCGATCTGGTGTTGAGTGCCATTATTTTGACGAGTGGAATGACGCCACGATTATAGCAATACCTGCCTGACAAACCATGTTAGAATAATTCTAATTATTGGAATCCAATGTTTTCATAACGTCGCGTAGGAAGTAGCCATATTTCAATCTTTGCGATAACCTTTACTTTTCTGGAGAATGCTCAAGATGTCCGTGAAACACTGCAAATTACTTATTCTGGGTTCCGGCCCCGCTGGCTACACTGCCGCCATTTACGCCGCCCGCGCCAACCTCAATCCGGTGATAATCACCGGCATGCAGCAAGGTGGGCAGCTCACCACCACCACTGAAGTGGACAACTGGCCCGCCGACGTGATGGGCGTGCAGGGACCGGAATTGATGGAGCGCTTCCAGAAACATGCCGAGCGTTTCAACACCGAAATCATTTTCGATCAAATCCATACCGCCAAGCTTACCGAAAGACCATTTACTCTGATCGGCGACTCCGGAACCTATACCTGCGACGCACTGATCATCGCCACCGGCGCCTCCGCCAAGTACCTCGGCCTGCCATCCGAAGAGGCATTCATGGGCAAGGGCGTGTCCGGCTGCGCCACCTGCGACGGTTTCTTCTACAAGAACCAGAACGTTGCCGTAGTCGGCGGCGGCAATTCCGCCATCGAAGAGGCACTGTACCTGTCCAACATCGCCAAGCATGTCACGCTGGTTCACCGCCGCGACACCTTCAAGGCGGAAAAGATCATGGTCGACAAGCTGCATGACAGGATCAAGAACGGCAACATCAGCCTCGAAGCATTCTGCGAACTGGATGAGGTGCTGGGCGACAAGACTGGCGTTACCGGCATGCGCATCAAGAATGTGAAGGACGGCAGCACCAAGGATATCCAGCTACAGGGGATCTTCATCGCCATCGGCCACAAGCCCAATTCTGACTTGTTCCAGGGACAACTGGAACTGGAAGGCGGCTACATCGTCACCCGTGGCGGCAACACCGGCAATGCGACCCAGACCAGCATCGAAGGCGTTTACGCTGCTGGCGACATACAGGATCACATCTACCGCCAGGCCATCACCAGCGCAGGAACCGGCTGCCAGGCCGCACTCGACGCGGAGCGTTATCTCGACAACCTGGGCAAGTGACTGTAAAACGCAAAAACCCAAACGGCCACAAGGAAGGCGGCAAAGCAACGTCGCCCCCCTTGTCCGATGACGAATCCAGCCTCTTCCGCGCCAGCATCGGCGACATCCGGCTGTTGCCGGATAACGGCAAGACCGTATTTCCACCTGACCTCCCCTGGCCTGTACTCCGGCAAAACCGGACTGACACAAACCCGCTGTCGACGGATAGCTTAAGTGACCATATCCCCCAGGAATTAACTGAAACCGAAGCGGAGTTTTTTTTCCAGCGCTCCGGTGTTGCGCCGCTGACCATGAAGAAGCTGCGCCGCGGTTACTGGACAATTCAGGCGGAACTTGACCTGCACGGCATGACCAGCGACGAAGCCAGAGCCAGCCTGATCGGATTTCTCGACGAATGCAAACAGCTCGGCCTGCGCTGCGTGCGGGTCATACACGGCAAGGGGCTAAGCTCCAGAAACCGCGAGCCAGTATTAAAGCTGAAAACGGGCAGCTGGCTGATGCAGCGCGATGAGGTTCTGGCGTTCTGCCAGGCACGGCCGATGGATGGCGGCAGTGGCGCGGTAATTGTGCTTCTCAAGGTGGCCCGGCGCTGATCACTGGATTTCGCGGCCTCCCTCCCTTACAATCTCACCCCTTCAGCAGTCCATATATCGCCCCTGACATGACCGAAAACACACCTGACGCACTTGAGGTTTCCATTGTTGTTCCGATTTACAACGAGGAAGAAAACCTGGAGGAACTATTACGCCGAGTCAACGCGGCGATGGAACCCTCCGGCCGCTCCTGGGAACTGATCTGCATCGACGATTGCTCGTCCGACACTTCCGCTACGCTGCTGGAACAGTTCGCCACCACCCGCCCCTGGCTGCGCCCGCTTTACCTGATTCGCAACTACGGCCAGTCGGCGGCAATGCAGGCCGGCTTCGACGCGGCCGCCGGTGCCGTGGTCGTCACCCTCGATGGCGACTTGCAGAACGACCCGGCCGACATTCCCGGCCTGCTGGATATGCTCGATCAGAAGCCGGAAATCGACATCATTTCCGGCTGGCGCAAATTCCGCCAGGACCGTTACATCAACCGCAAGCTGCCCTCGATGATCGCCAATGGCCTGATTTCGCGCATGACCGGCGTCCACCTGCACGATTACGGTTGCTCACTCAAGGTTTACCGCAGCGAAAGCATCCGCGACGTGAAGATCTATGGCGAGTTGCACCGCTTCATTCCGGCGCTCGCCGCACAATTCGGCGCCAAGGTGATTGAAGTCCCGGTTTCCCATCACGCCCGCATGCACGGCGTATCCAAGTACGGCATCGACCGCACCCTGCGCGTAGTCCTCGACCTGCTCTGGGTGAAGTTTCTGCTGCGTTTTTTGCACCGACCGATGCACGCCTTCGGTGGAGCCGGCATTACCCTGCTCTTGCCCGGTTTGTTAGCCTTGGGTGTTCTCGTGGTTGAAAAACTGTTCCTCGGCGAAAACATCGGTGGCCGTCCGCTCCTGCTGCTCGGCGTGATGCTGACACTGATGGGCGTGCAGCTGATCGCCATGGGCCTGCTGGGCGAGATCCTGATTCGCATCTACCACGAACCCGCCGGTCGGGCGCAATACCTGTTGCGGGAAGCCCCGCGCCGGCGCGGAAAAAAGAGCCCTTGAGCAAAACCGGTACCAAAATCCTGCGTTTCGTCGCCGCGAGCTGCCTGCTCGCGGCGGTAATCTGGTACGCCAACCCGGCCAAGCTGGTCCAGACCCTGAGCAGCGTGGAATTGCGCTGGTTCGCCCTGGCGGTAGCCGCCTCGATTCTGGCCAACGTCGCCTCCGCCCTGCGCTGGGCACACATCGCCCGCCTGTTCAGCCTTACCGCGCCAGCCTTGCCGCTGATCGCCATCTATGGGCGCGGGGTGACGATCAACAATCTACTGCCCGGCGCTACCCTGAGCGGCGACATGCTGCGTGCCTACCAGCTGCACAGGCTGGGTAATCCGCTCGGGCAATCCACGCTCAGCGTTGTGCTCGACCGCTTCAGCGGCCTGTGGGTGCTGTGCCTGGTCTCTGCTATCGCGGCGGCCCTATGGAGCGGCACGAACTCGCTGACTCACGACCCTGCCCTGGCGCAACAACTGACCCTTTACGCCGCCCTGCTGGGCGGCCTGATTGTACTGCCCTTCCTGCCGCTGCCGCACTTTGAACCCAAGGAGCCTGGCAGGTTGGCCAAACTAATTCGATCATGGAATAACCTGACACAGCAGCTGACCTTGTTTCGCACCAACCTGCCCAAAACGGCGCTGCAATCCGTTGTCGTGCAATTCTTTTCGACCCTTGCATTCTGGCTCGGCGGAATTTCGGTCGGACTGGACATCTCGTACTGGCTGGTGCTGGCCTTATGCGCGCCGGTATTCATCATCGCCGCCCTGCCGGTCGGCATCGGCGGATGGGGCACACGCGAATTCGCAGCAGTACTGGTATTCGGCTTCGCCGGTGTTTCCGGCGAGACGGCTGCCGCAACGGCGATACTTTACGGCATGTGCGCCGTGATCCAGGGCATCCTCTACGCCCCTCTCTTCCTGATATCAAGAGATTAGCTCCGTGCTTTTGGTGTTGTTTACGAACCTTTGCGTCCTTTGCGGTAAAATGCCATTTTCACCTTAGCCCCTCATTGAGCCTCACTTGCCAGAATTTTCCCGCCCCATACCACTCGCCCACTATGCACTGCTCGCTGTCGCCGTGCTCGGCTGCTTCTTCCTCGGTATCGGCGGTTTTCCCCTGTTCGATCTCGACGAGGGCGCGTTCAGCGAAGCCACGCGTGAAATGCTGGCGAGTGGGAACTACCTGTCCACCACGCTCAACGGCGAGCCACGCTATGACAAGCCGATCCTGATCTACTGGGTGCAAGCGGCCAGCGCTTCCCTGTTCGGCATCAACGAATTCGCCTTCCGCCTTCCCTCAGCCCTGGCTGGCAGCGCATGGGTGGCATTCACTTACCTCTTCGTACGCCGCACTGCCGGCGACCGGCAGGCACTGGCAGCGGGTATCATCACCGCCAGCGCGCTGGCGGTTTCCATCATCGTCAAAGTGGCTACGGCCGATGCCCTGCTCAACCTGCTGATCAGCGCCACACTGTTCAGCGCTTACCTGTTCCTGCGCTTTGGCGAACGCAAATTTCTGTATCTCGCATTTGTCGCCATGGGCCTGGGGTTCCTGACCAAGGGCCCGGTCGCCGTGATCATCCCGGGCGTAGTGACTTTCCTCTACAGCGCGCTGCGCAAGGATCTCAGGGGATGGCTGGCTCTGGCCCTGAACTGGCGCGGCATAGCCCTGTTTGTTGCCATTGCAGCCCCGTGGTATGTGACGCAGTATCTGGTCGAAGGCGACGGTTTTTTCCGCGGATTTTTCCTCAAGCACAATGTCGACCGCTTCTCCGCACCGATGGAAAGCCATGGCGGCAATTATTTCTACTATGTTCCCGTGCTGCTGCTGAGCGTGCTGCCCTACACCACGGTCTTGCTCAAGGCTTTCGCGCAGTGGCGCCGTATCATCAAGAACGACTTGCAACTTTTCCTCCTGCTGTGGTTCGCCACCGTCTTCGTAATCTTCTCGTTTTCCGCTACCAAGCTGCCGCATTACCTGATTTACGGATATTCCGGCGTTTTCATCCTGATGGCGGCTTATCTGGATGAACTGCGCTCGCGCTTTCTCGCCTTCCTGCCCCTGCTGCTGTTGCTTGCAGTGCTACTGTTCCTGCCGTCCGTGATCGAAGCTGCCATCCCGCATATCAACAAGCCCTATTACCGGGAAATGCTTGCCGCCACCCGGCAATCCTTGAGTTTCTGGTATTACCCCTTCTTTGCGGGATTCTCTCTGCTCGCCCTGTATTTTATGTTGGAAAAGCGATACGCCTTGGGAACCAAACTGCTGGCGAGCGGCGTCATCCTGGCAACCAGTTTCTCGCTGCTGCTCCTGCCCCTGTTCGGCGGCATGCAGCAAGGACCGATCAAGGAAGCCGCGCTACTGGCACGTGAACGTGGATACACGGTCGTGATGTGGGGGCTAAACATGCCGAGCTTCAGCGTCTACAGCCAACGCATCGTGGAAAAGCACGACCCGCGCCGCGGCGACATCGTAATCACCCAGACCAACCGCCTGACCGAACTGCGCGCCTATGAAACGCTCTACAGCAAGAACGGCATCGCCCTGATCAGGGTTAAAGAATAATCACCGTGAATTTTTTATCTCCTTATCCCTGCCGCATTACCTGGCGCGAGCCGCGCGTCTGGCTGGTACCAATACTCGCACTCGCCGGCATGGCTGTGCTCATTGCCAGCGACAGCAACCGCAACCTGTTCCTGTATCTGAACGGCCTGGGTACGCTGGCCAGCGATGTGCTGTGGCAAAACCTGACCGTGCTAGGCGGCACTCTGGCAGGATTGACCCTGCTGGCTCCGCTGATCGGACGTCGCCCGGACATCCTCTGGTCCCTCACTCTCGCCGCCATCCTTGCCACCCTGTGGGTGCACGGGCTAAAAGACCTGGTCGACGCACTACGCCCGCCAGCGGTGATCCCCCCCGAACTGCTGCATATCATCGGCCCGGCGCACCACTATGGTTCATTCCCCTCGGGGCACAGCACCACGATATTCACCGTAGCGGGAATCCTGAGCCTTTACCTCCGGCGCAGCGCCCTGATCTGGCTACTGGCTGCGGCAGCTCTTCTGGTCGGACTTTCACGCATCGCGGTCGGCGTGCACTGGCCGCTCGACGTGCTGGGAGGCGCTTTCGGCGGCTGGCTTTCAGCAGTATTGGGCACCCTGCTCGCGCAGCGCTGGCGCTGGGGAGTCAGCCGTTCCGGAGAATGGATATTAGGGCTGGGACTGGCTTCCTGCGCGTTGGCCCTGCTGATTTCTCCAGACACCAACTATCCCGATGCGATCATGCTGCAGCGAGGTCTGGCGCTGGTGTGCCTGCTGCCGGTCATGCAGCTCGCCTTTACGCGCAAATGGCGCACGGCAGGCTAAACAAGGCAGCGCCAGTTTATTGATTAAAGGCACTCAACTAGGTATCATGATTAGTACCTAATAAAGTATAGACAGGAGTCAGCCCATGAATACCCTACCCGCCCAGGAGATCAAACGGCGCGGCATTGCCGCCGTGGATGATCTTATAGCAACCGGGGATGTACACATCATCAAAAATAATCAGCCCCAGTACGTGGTGCTCTCGGAAGAGCGATATCGGGAATTGATCGAGGCGCAAGACGAGGCTTACATAGCACGAGTTCGCGAATCGCTGGAAGATATCAAGGCTGGAAGAATGAAGCGAGGCACGGCGAAAGACTTGCTTAAAGAACTAGGCTTGGAAGACTGAAACTTGTACGCGCTTGTCTGGACGGCTCGGTTTACACGATCAGCTAAAAAATTCACCGAACGCCATAGTGAATTACGGACAAAGTTCGCCGGTATCCTGCGCGATCTGGAGGACGACCCTTTCCAGCCACACTTGAAATATCACCACCTCGGCGGCAAGCTCAAAGGCGTTCAGGCCGTCAGCATCACCGATAGTTATCGAATCACCTTGACCGTGGTCATTTCTGACAAGGAAATCATCCTGCTGGACGTCGGTAGCCATGATGAGGTGTACCGGTAGAATGATCATGACTCTTGATTTCTTTAACCGACGACGCACCTGGTTGCTGCTCATCCTGTTGATGACCGCAACCTGGTTCGGCAATCTCGAATATCGCAAGCTGGTCCGACCGGACGAGGGCCGCTACGCAGAAATCGCCCGTGAAATGGCCACCAGTGGTGACTGGATTACGCCTCGCCTGAACGACATCAAATATTTCGAAAAACCCGCGCTGCAATACTGGACCACGGCAGCCGCTTACCGACTGTTTGGCGAACACCACTGGACGGCGCGACTGTGGAGTGCGCTGACCGGATTTCTCGGCATCTTCTTCACGGCCTTCGCCGCGACCCGTTTGTTTGGTCGCGAGGCCGGCCTGCTGAGCGCAGCGGTGCTCGGCAGCAGCCTGCTCTACACCCTGATCGCCCATATGAACTCCCTGGACATGGGGATGACGTTTTTCATGGGGGGAGCGCTGATGAGTTTCCTGCTGGCGCAGCAGGATGGGGCCAGCAAACCTGCCAACCGACTGTGGATGCACGTTGCCTGGGCTGCCCTGGCGCTTTCTGTCCTGAGCAAGGGGCTAATGGGCATCGTTTTGCCAGGCGCGGTGATTGTTCTTTACACCCTGATCGAGCGTGATTTCTGCTTGTGGAAAAAGCTGCATCTGTTCAGCGGAATAGCGCTTTTCATGGCCATTACGGCACCCTGGTTCATCGCGGTATCGATCGCCAACCCCGAATTTTTCCATTTCTTCTTCATACATGAACATTTCGAGCGCTTCCTGACCAAAACCCACGGCCGTTACGAACCCTGGTGGTGGTTTATCCCGGTACTTGCCGCCGGCATCCTGCCCTGGCTCTTCACCCTGGTCGATTCAATGGCCCGCGCCTGGAAGGTTGAGCCTGCTGCACAGCAACGGTTCAAGCCAAAACGCTTTCTGCTGATCTGGGCAGTGTTCATTTTCGTCTTTTTTTCCCTCTCCGGCTCCAAGCTCGCTTCCTACATACTGCCGATCTTCCCGGCACTGGCGCTGCTGATCGGTGACCACCTCAGCCGCATCGATGGACGCCGTCTGTTCTGGCAAATACTGCCGGTGGCATTTCTGGCCATGGCCGGCCTGATGTTGGCCCCGAACACGGTGCGCTTTGCCGACAACGAACTGGCGCGGGGCCAATACGCCCTGTTCGCCAACTGGCTGCTGGCTGCGTCCGCCATCTGGCTGGTCGGAACGGTGGCTGCACTATTGCTGAGTTGCCGCGATAAAGTGCGCGGCGCGATCATTGTCCTCGCATGCAGCAGCCTCATCGCCGCCCAGGTTCTTCTGACCGGACACGACAGCCTTTCGGCGACGCGCTCGGACTATGCCATCGCCGAGCAAATCAAGCCCCATCTGCGACCTGGCGTGCCTTTCTACAGTCTGGAAGGCTATGACCAGACGCTGACTTTCTACCTTAAGCGCACCGTGACACTGGTCAACTATCAGGACGAGATGGCCTTCGGCATTGCCCAGGAGCCTCATAAATGGCTGCCGGACATCGAGTCCTTCAAGCAGGCATGGGTGCAGCAACCCTACGCCATGGCGATCATGCCGCATGCCACCTATCAACAACTCACAAGCCAAGGACTGCCGATGCGGGTTATCGCCCGTAGCGTAGATAAAACAGCGGTAACCACACCATGAACCTGCTCAGCTTTTCCCTGATTCTGTTCGGCGTACTGCTCAATGCCGCCGCCCAGCTGCTGCTCAAGGCAGGCACCAACGCCGTCGGCCACTTCGCCTTCAGCCGCGACAACATCCTGCCGGTGGGCTGGCAGCTTGCCACCGAGCCGCACATCATGGGCGGGCTCACCTGCTACGTGATCAGCGTGGTGGTGTGGATCATGGCGCTGTCACGGGTCGAAGTCAGCATCGCCTATCCGATGCTGTCCATCGGCTACGTGGTGAACGCGCTCGCCGCCCTGTGGCTGTTCGGCGAGGCCGTTTCGGTCACCCGCATGGCCGGCATCGGCATTATAATTGTCGGTGTTTATGTCGTTGCGAGAAGCTAAATTTTTGCCACAGAGTACACAGAGACCACAGAGAACATCCTGCCGACTCTCTGTGTACTCTGTGCTCTCTGTGGCTAATTTATAAAATGAACTATTTACCTTTTACCAAACCTACTCTCGACGAAGCCACCATTCAGGGCGTGGTCGAGGTGCTACGCTCCGGCTGGCTGGCCACCGGCCCCAACGTGCAGGCGCTGGAAAAGGCACTGTCGGATTACCTGGGTGGGCGCACCGTGCGCACCCTCACCTCCGCCACCGGCGGGCTGGAAGTGGCGTTGCAGGTGTGCGGTATCGGCCCAGGCGACGAGGTGATCACGCCGGCAATGAGCTTCGCCGCCACGCCGAACGTGATCATGCGGGTCGGCGCGAAACCGGTGTTCGTCGATGTGGAACTCGCCAGCCGCAATATCGATCTCAACCAAGTTGAAGCCGCGATCACACCAAGGACCAAAGCCATCATGCCGGTGCATTTCGCCGGCCTGCCGGTGAAGATGGACGCGCTTTACGACCTCGCCAGACACCACAATTTGCGCGTGATCGAAGATGCCGCCCACGCCATTGGATCGAGCTGGCAAGGCAAGCGCATCGGCAGCTTCGGCGACATCGTCTCGTTCTCCTTCCACCCCAACAAGAACATGACCACCATCGAGGGCGGCGCATTGTCCTTCGCAGATGCCGAAGAGGTGAAGAAATTCGACCTGCTGCGCTTCCATGGCATTTCGCGTGACGCCGAAGGCGGCATGGACGTCTCCGTCGCTGGCGGCAAGTACAACCTGTCCGACGTTGCTGCACGCGTCGGCGTCGGCCAATTGCCGCTGCTGGACGGCTTCAATGCCAAACGGCGCGAACTGGTGGCGCATTATTTCAAGAATTTCGCCTCCGATCCGGTCTGCCTGTTGCCGTCGCGCGGTGACGAAGGCCACAGCTGGCACATGTTCGCGCCGCTGCTGCCGCTTGACCTGCTCAACATCAGCCGCAAGCAGTTCATCGACGCCATGCACCAGCGCGGGCTGGGGGTAGGCATCCACTACCCGGCGCTGCACTTGTTCAGCCTGTATCGCGAACAGGGTTACAAGGATGGCGACTTCCCCAACGCCGAACGCATCGGGCGCGAAACCGTCACCCTGCCGCTGTTCCCGACGATGGAACTCGCCGATGTGGAGCGGGTCTGCGCCGCAGCCAAGGAAATCATCGAGACCGCCAAGAAATGAACCCTATCGAACTCTCAGTCATCGTCCCGGTATACAACGAGGAACAAGGCCTGAATGCCCTGTTCGACCGGATCTATCCCGCTCTCGACAAGCTCGGCATTGCCTACGAGATCGTCTTCATCAACGATGGTAGCCGCGACCGCTCTGCCGCGATCCTGCGCGAGCAGTTCCAGAAGCGCCCGGACGTCACCCGCGTAGTGCTGTTCAACGGCAACTTCGGCCAGCACATGGCAATCATGGCTGGCTTCGAGCACTGCCGCGGCCAGCGCATCGTCACCCTGGACGCCGATCTGCAGAACCCGCCCGAGGATATAGGCAAGCTGCTCGCCAAGATGGATGAAGGCCACGACTACATCGGCAGCATCCGGCGCATGCGCCAGGATAGCTGGTGGCGTGGCGCCGCCTCGCGCGCCATGAATAAGTTGCGCGAACGCATCACCCGCATCAAGATGACCGATCAGGGCTGCATGCTGCGCGCCTATAGCCGCGACATCATCGACGCCATCAACTCCTGCCAGGAGGTCAACACCTTCATCCCGGCGCTAGCCTACACCTTCGCCCGGAGCCCGGCCGAAGTGGTGGTGGGGCACGAAGAACGCGCGGTGGGCGAATCGAAGTATTCGCTTTACAGCCTGATCCGCCTCAACTTCGACCTGATGACCGGTTTCTCCGTGGTGCCGCTGCAGATATTCTCCTTCACCGGAATAATCGTTTCCCTGCTGTCGGCATTCTTCGTCGTTTTCCTGCTGATCCGCCGTCTGATTGTCGGTCCAGAGGCGGAAGGACTGTTTACCCTGTTCGCCATCGCCTTCTTCCTGATCGGAATCACCCTGTTCGGCATCGGCCTGCTGGGCGAATACATTGGCCGCATCTACCAGCAGGTACGGCATCGGCCAAGGTATCTGGTGCAAGCCATTCTGGAAAAATCCGAATGAGTAGAGCCATCGTCTTCGCCTACCACAACGTAGGCGTCCGCTGCCTTTCGGTACTGCTCACCCATGGCGTCGAAGTCCCGCTGGTGGTGACGCACACCGACAACCCGACCGAAAATATCTGGTTCGACAGCGTCGCCGAGCTGGCGGCGCTGCACGACATTCCCGTGATCACGCCGGACGACCCCAATACCCCCGAAGTGATTGCGCAAATCCAGGCACTTAACCCGGATTTCTTTTTTTCCTTCTACTACCGCAACATGTTCAAGAAGGTACTGCTCGACATTCCGTCGCGCGGCGCCTACAACATGCACGGATCGCTGCTGCCCCAGTATCGCGGACGGGTGCCGGTAAACTGGGCGATCATCAGGGGCGAGCGCGAGACCGGCGCTACCCTGCATGTGATGAACGAAAAGCCTGACAACGGCGCCATCGTCGACCAGCAGTCCGTGCCTATTCTGCCCGACGACACCGCTCTGGAAGTGTTCCAGAAAGTCACCTGCGCCGCCGAGGTTGCGCTGAACCGCTGCCTGCCTGCTCTGCTGGCCGGCAAGGCCCAGCTCAAGCCACAGGACTTGAGCCAGGGTGGATATTTCGGCGGAAGACGCCCGGAAGATGGTAAAATTGATTGGTTGCAAAGCGCGCAGGCCATACACAATCTGGTGCGTGCCGTGGCGCCGCCTTACCCTGGCGCTTACACGCTGCTTGCCGGCAAGCCGGTTCGGGTGCTGAGGACACTGATCGAGCCGCAGCGCCACAGACGCACGGCGGAGCCGGTTTTTTATTGTGAGAATGGCCGCTGCTATGCGGAGTGCGGCGATGGGAAAGTGCTGCGGATTTTGGCATTTGAGTTTGATGGCAAGATGATGACCGCCGATGAATGGATTGCAGCCTATGGTGACGAGGCATTGCCGCTGGGCATATAGAATTTATTATTTTTGACTAGGAAAAAAACGATGAAAAAAGTCCTGATCCTGGGCGTGAATGGCTTCATCGGCCATCACCTTTCCAAGCGCATCCTCGAGACGACCGACTGGGAAGTCTATGGCATGGACATGTACAGCGAGCGTGTCACCGAGCTGATGAACAACCCGCGCTTCAACTTCTTTGAAGGCGACATCACCATCAACAAGGAGTGGATCGAATACCACGTCAAGAAGTGCGATGTCATCCTGCCGCTGGTCGCGATCGCCACTCCGGCGACTTACGTCAAGGAGCCGCTCAAGGTGTTCGAGCTGGATTTCGAGGCCAACCTGCCGATCGTGCGCCAGTGCGTGCAGTATGGCAAACACTTGATTTTCCCCTCCACCTCCGAGGTCTACGGCATGTGCCGCGACGAGGAATTCGACCCGGAAAACTCCGAGCTAATCCTCGGCCCGATCAACAAGCCGCGCTGGATCTACTCCTGCTCCAAGCAGCTGATGGACCGGGTAATCTTCGCCTACGCCCTGAAGACCGAATTCAACTTCACCCTGTTCCGTCCATTCAACTGGATCGGCGCTGGGCTGGACAACATCAACACTGCCAAGGAAGGTAGCTCGCGCGTGATCACCCAGTTCCTCGGGCACATCGTGCGCGGCGAAGACATCAAGCTGGTGGACGGCGGCACAGCCAAGCGCTCCTACACCTACGCCTCGGATGGCATCGATGCGCTGATGAAGATCATCGAGAACAAGAACGGCGTTGCAACCGGTCAGATCTACAATATCGGCAACCCGACCAACAATTACTCGGTAAAGGAACTGGCGCAGATGATGCTCGATCTTGCCAAGGATTATCCCGAGTACAAAGAAACAGCACAAAAGGTCAAGATGCTGGAAGTCACTTCCGCTGACTACTACGGCAAAGGCTACCAGGACGTGCAGAACCGCGTTCCGAAGATAGAAAACACCATGAAAGACCTCGGCTGGAAGCCACAGGTCACCATGGCGGATGCGCTCAAGCACATCTACGAAGCCTACCGTGGTCAAGTGGCCGAAGCGCGTAAACTGGTCGAGTAGTCTCAACAGTCAGGAGTGAAGAGTGAGGGGTGAGGAGTAAATACCACCCCACTAGACTCCTCACTCCTTTCGCCTCACTCCTCACGCCCCCCATGAAACTTGCCCTCAAAATCGACGTCGATACCTACCGCGGCACTCGCGAGGGTGTGCCGCGCCTGGTCGAAATCCTGAAAAAACACCAGGCCGGAGCCACCTTTTTGTTCAGCCTTGGCACCGATCACACCGGCCGTGCCATCAAGCGGGTATTTCGCCCCGGCTTCATGAAAAAGGTATCACGCACCTCGGTGCTGGAGCACTACGGCCTGAAAACGCTGATGTACGGCACCCTGCTGCCGGGACCGGATATCGGTAAGCGCTGTGCCCGTATCATGCAATCGGTCCGCGATGATGGCTACGAGGTCGGCATCCACTGCTACGACCACATCAAGTGGCAGGATTATGTGGCGAAGAAAGGCGCAGCCTGGACGACGCGCGAAATGATACTGGCCCGCGACCGCTTCGAAAAGATCTTCGGCGAACCCGCCAAGGTCCATGGCGCCGCCGGCTGGCAAATGAATGTTCACGCGCTGCGCCTGGAACAGCGACTGGATTTCGATTACTGTTCGGACACGCGCGGCACCCGCCCTTTCATCCCAATGTGGAATGCGGAAATCGTCGCCTGCCCGCAACTACCCACCACCCTGCCCACGCTGGACGAACTGATCGGCATCGGCGACATCACCCCCGGTAACGTCGCCCAGCACCTGCTCGGCCTGACCGAAACACCACCGCCCACCGGTCACGTCTATACCCTGCACGCCGAGCTGGAAGGCATGAAACTGGCCAATGTGCTCGATGAACTGCTGACTGGCTGGAAGGCCCAGGGCTATGAACTGGTTTCGCTCAAGGATTACTTTGAAAGCCTGAAGCTGGACGAGTTGCCCCGGCATGAGGTGGCGATGGGGGAAATTCCCGGTCGCTCCGGCGTTCTGGCGTTCCAGAGTGACGAGTTTCTGGCTTAAGCCTTCTCAATCAGGCACACCGCCTGCGCTGCAATTCCCTCGCCACGACCGGTATAGCCCAGCTTCTCGGTGGTGGTCGCCTTGACGTTAACACAGCCCGCTTCCACGCCAAGGTCAGCAGCGATATTCGCCACCATCTGTTCAATATGCGGCGCCATCTTCGGGGCCTGGGCGATGATAGTGGCATCCAGATTGACCACGCCATAGCCCCTGTCTTTGAGCAACATCATGACCTCGCGCAGCAAATGACGGCTGTCGATACCCTTGTAGCGCGGGTCGGAATCGGGAAAATGGCGGCCAATATCGCCCAGCGCCGCCGCACCCAGCAACGCATCGCAGATGGCGTGGAGCAGCACATCGGCGTCGGAATGGCCTAGCAGGCCGCGCTCGCAGGGAATCTCCACCCCGCCGATGATCAGCTTGCGCCCTTCCACCAGCTGGTGTACGTCGAACCCCTGGCCGACTCTCATGCCTTGCCTCCCAGTATCAGTTCCGCCAGCTTGATATCCTGCGGGTAGGTCACCTTGAAATTGGTCATATCCCCCGCCACCAGTTTCGCCTGAAAGCCCATGCGCTCAACGGCCTGTGCCTCATCGGTCACCACCGCGCCATCCAGCAGAGACAGCGCACGCTGCAGCAGTCCGTAGCGGAACATCTGCGGAGTCTGCGCCTGCCACAGCTTGTCGCGGGACTCTGTGCGCAGGACGCGATTGTCGGCATCGGAGCGCTTCAAAGTATCCGCCACCGGCACCGCCAGCAGGCCACCGAAAGGGTCGTTGCCGACCTCGCCGATCAGGCGGTCGAGCAGTTCCCCGCTCAGACCGGGCCGGGCCGCATCGTGTACCAACATCCAGTCCTCAAAGCCGACCTCGTCGCGGACAGCATCCAGACCATTGCGCACCGATTCAAAACGCTCCGCCCCACCGCAATACAGCGGCTTGAGCTTATCGGAGAAAGTACTCCAGTCGTAGGATTTCCACAGCTGATCTTCCGGCGCAAGCACCACATAGACGCGGCTGATCATGGCGTGACGACACAAAGCCGCTACTGCGTAATGAATCAGCGGCTTACCAAGAACGGAAAGATACTGTTTTGGGGTTTCCCCTCCCATGCGCGAACCGAAGCCGGCGGCAGGAATCAAAGCATAATAATTTGGCATTACTTTATGGAATTAGCTATCTTGAAAGTAGTGTTTAAAGAAAACTGCAAATCGGCCTGGAGATGTTATGAAACAGATTCGACCCGCCGCCGTCGCCGGCGCATTCTACACCGGTGATCCGCGCATCTTGGCCAACGAAGTTGCGGCCATGCTGGAGGAAGCGGAACAGCATATGGAAAAACCGGCCACTCTCCCCAAGGCAGTTATTGTACCCCATGCCGGCTATATTTATTCCGGACCGGTTGCCGCCAGCGCCTATGCCCTGCTGGAACAGGGCAGAAACATTTACCGCCGTGTCGTGCTGCTAGGCCCGGTGCACCGCGTTCCGGTGCGCGGGCTCGCCTTGCCGAGCACGGAAGGATTCGCCACACCGCTCGGCATCGTGCCGCTCGATCTCGACGCCATGGCGAAGATCGCCGGGCTACCGCAGGTAGTGGAATACGATGCTGCCCATGCCCTGGAGCATTCTCTGGAAGTGCAGCTCCCTTTCCTGCAAGCCGTTCTCGACGACTTCAAGCTGGTTCCGCTGGCAGTAGGCGACGTCACGCCGCAGGAAGTCGCCGAGGTTCTGGAACGCCTCTGGGGCGGCCCGGAGACTCTGATCGTTATCAGCTCCGACCTGTCCCATTTTCTGACCTACCGCGAGGCGCAGCAAATTGACAGCACCACCGCCCAGGCCATTCTCGATCTGCGCTGGCCGGTAAGCCATGAGCAGGCCTGCGGCGGCACGCCGGTTAACGGGCTGCTGCTGGCCGCTCAACGCCACCATCTCAAGCCACGCCTGCTGAATCTGCATAACTCCGGCGACACCGCCGGAGATAAAGGCAGGGTGGTCGGCTATGGGGCCTTTGCCTTTACCGAGGAGAATGCCGGTGTCCATTGAAAAAGGCAGAATTCTGATACCGATTGCCCGTGCCACCATCTCCCGTGCATTGGGGCGAGAGTTGCAGGCGGACGAGAACGCAGAATGGCTCAAGGAACTTGGCGCCTGTTTCGTCACCCTGACCCAGCAAGGTGATCTGCGCGGCTGCATCGGCAGCCTGGAGGCGCACCGCCCCCTGTTGCAGGACGTCAAGGCCAATGCCTATGCGGCAGCCTTCCGCGACACCCGCTTTACGCCGCTTAGCTTGGCCGAGCTCGACTATACTGAGGTCGAGATTTCCCTCCTTTCCCCGATGCAGTCCATGACTTTCTGCGATGAACGTGAAGCGCTCGCCCAGTTGCGCCCCGGCGTCGACGGCGTAGTGTTCGAGTGCGGCGGCCACCGCAGCACCTTCCTGCCGCAGGTATGGGAGCAATTACCGGAATGCGGGATTTTCATGGCCCACCTCAAGCGCAAGGCGGGCCTGTCAACGGACTTCTGGGCGCCGGATGTGAAGCTGGCGCGCTACACGGTGAACAAATGGAAAGAATCGGAACTTAAATGAATGCAAACACACCTGCCCGCTGGTGGCACAAGCTCGATGACGGGCGCATCCAGTGCGACCTGTGTCCGCGCGACTGCAAGCTGCACGAAGGCCAGCGCGGCCTGTGCTTCGTACGCATGGTGGAGAACGGCCAGATGGTGCTGACCACCTATGGCCGCTCCTCCGGCTTTTGCATCGACCCGATCGAGAAAAAACCCCTCAACCATTTTTACCCCGGCACGAGCGTATTCTCCTTCGGCACTGCCGGCTGTAATCTGGCCTGCAAGTTCTGCCAGAACTGGGACATCAGTAAAGCCAAAGACATGGACCGCCTGATGGATCAGGCCTCGCCAGAGGCGATCGCCGCTGCTGCAGAAAAACACGACTGCAAGAGCGTGGCTTTCACCTACAACGACCCGGTTATCTTCGCCGAATATGCCATGGACACCGCCGACGCCTGCCATGCGCGCGGCATCAAGACCGTGGCGGTCACCGCCGGCTACATCCATGACCAGGCGCGGCGTGAGTTTTACGCCAAAATGGACGCCGCCAACGTCGATCTCAAGGGCTTCACCGAAGACTTCTACCACAAGCTCACCGGCGCCCATCTCCAGCCGGTGCTCGATACCCTGGTTTACCTGCGGCGCGAAACGGAGGTGTGGACCGAGATCACCACCCTGATCATCCCCGGCCACAACGACGCGGACGAGGAACTCACCGCCTTGAGCCGCTGGGTGTACAAGGAACTGGGCGCGGACATGCCGCTGCACTTTTCGGCCTTCCACCCCGACTACAAGATGATGGATGTACCGGCTACGCCTTCCGCAACGCTGACTCGTGCGCGGCGCATCGCAATGAAAGAAGGCCTGCGCTACGTCTACACCGGCAACGTGCATGACCCGGAAGGCGACACCACCTTTTGCCCGTCGTGCAGGAAACCCCTGATCGAGCGCGACTGGTATCAGATCAACGCCTACCGTCTGACCGATGACGGCCATTGCCCGGAATGCGGCACGGCGATTGCCGGACGCTTCGAGAAGTTCGTCGAAGCATTCGGCTCGCGCCGCATCCCGGTGGTGATGAGCGCCTTTCATCCAGCACCATGATTTCCCGCCTGGTGCAAATTCCTGCTGGCCCATCCGGCGCGATCAGCCTGGAAGGCATGCTGGAGCTGCCTGACAATGCGGACGGAGTGGTGCTGTTCGCTCACGGCAGCGGCAGCAGCCGCCTCAGCCCGAGGAACAACACCGTCGCGCGCGTGCTGCGTGACGCTGGCCTGGGCACACTGCTGATCGACCTGCTGACGCAGCATGAAGAAACGGATTACGCCACCCGCTTCGACATCCCGCTTCTGACCCGACGGCTGCTGGCGGCAACCCGCTGGCTGCAAAGCGAAGCGGCCACGCTATCCCTCGCCATCGGCTATTTCGGCGCCAGCACCGGCGCGGCGGCGGCTTTACAGGCAGCGGCTGAAGAAGGCAGGAAAATCGCCGCCGTGGTTTCCCGTGGCGGACGCCCCGACCTTGCCGGAGAGGAAGCACTGAACCGGGTTGCCGCCCCTACCCTGCTGATCGTGGGCGGTTTCGACGACGTGGTGATCGGTCTCAACCGGGAAGCCCATCGCGCCCTGCACTGCGTGAAAGAATTGATCGTCATCCCCGGCGCTACTCATTTGTTCGAGGAGCCGGGCACGCTGGAACAGGTAGCGAAGCATGCCGCCCACTGGTTCGGCAAATTCATGCCGCGTTCTGGCGCAGAATCGCGATAACCTCATCGTCCTCTACCTGCGGGAAATCCATGTAGAACTGCCCGACCGCCTGGAACCACTCTGGCGTTTCCAGGCAGACCACCTCGTCAGCGTAGCGTGCCACCTTTTCCAGCGTATCCGGCGGAGAAACCGGCACGGCGCAAATCAGCTTGGCCGGATTCTTCGCACGCAAGGCATGCAGCGCCGAAATCATGGTCGCACCGGTGGCCAAACCATCGTCGAGCACGATCACGATGCGCCCCGCCGGGTCGATGGGCGGCCTGATCGGCGTATATTGCGCACGGCGGTTACGCATGGTTTCCAGCTGCGTCTTCTTCTCGGCTTCGAGGTATTCCGGCGAAGCGCCCGCCTGCGCCGCATAATCCGCGATATAGGTCCAGCCGCTTTCATCGATGGAACCGACGGCGAATTCCGGGTTGTACGGCGCGCGCAGCTTCCTCACCAGCACCACATCCACCTCGCCGCCCAATGCCTCGGCAACGATCAGGGCCATCGGCACAGCGCCGCGCGGAATCGCCAGCACCAGCGGATTCTTCCCTTTATACACAGCCAGATGCTCCACCAGGCGGCGAGAGGCTTCGTTGCGGTCACGAAATGGCATATAACCTCCTTGATGGTTAAATTCTAGTCATTTTCAGGAGGTTTTCTTGACGTAATGACAGTAATCATTAAAATACCTGCATCCCCTCATAAGCAAAAATGATGCGCCTCTACAAAACTCTCCTGCTCGGTGGATTCCTGTTGCTTGCCAGCATGGCTAGCATGGCCGATGGCATTAACACCGAAGTGCCGCAGCAATCCGCATTTTCCAGATCGATCGACAAGGCGTCGGAAACGCTGATGTATGCGCTGAGTCTGGTGGGAGTCAATTACAAGTACGGCGGGAAGTCGCCCGAAACCGGCCTGGATTGCAGCGGCTTCGTCAGTCACGTCTACCAGCAAGCCGCCGGACTGATCCTGCCGCACAATGCCCGCGCCATCAGTATGTTCGGTCAGAAAATCGCCATTTCAGAACTCCAGCCCGGTGATCTGGTGTTTTTCAATACCATGCGCCACACCTACTCCCACGTCGGCATCTATCTCGGTGAAAACAAGTTCGTTCACTCATCGGTGACCGGACGCGGCGTCGAAGTGGTCGACATGAAGGAAAACTACTGGGTCAAGCGTTTCAACGGCGCCCGCCGTGTTGTTACTTCCCGTTTGCCTTTTGCTGCAGCTTCGACCGAATAAGCGGTAGCGCGGCCAGCGCCGCCTTCTCCCCTTCCATGATGGCCAGATGCTTCTGGTCGAATTCAGTCGCACCGATCGTGCCGGTTTGCGGCTTGATTACAACATCCGCCTCGGCCAGCTCATAGCGCCCGATGGTCTGCCCCATGATGTTGAAGGCCTGCAAGAAGATATCGATGGTATCGTTCAACTTGGCGTTTTTCGGTTTGCCCGAGATGTCCACCGCGATCACCACATCCGCCCCCATGCCGCGAGCAGCCCGTACCGGAATCGGACTCACCAGGCCGCCGTCGACGTATTCCCTGCTGTCGATCCTGACCGGCTGAAACACGCCGGGAATGCTGCTCGAAGCACGCACCGCCATGCCGGTGTTGCCGCGCCGGAACGCCGCCATCTCGCCGGTCTGCAATTCGGTGGCGACGGCAGCAAAAAGTTTGTTCAAGCGTTCGATAGGGCGGTTTTGCAATGCCTTGTTGATGAAATTCTGCAGCATTTCCCCCTTGATGAAACCCCGATCCGGCAGCACCCAATCCCCCACGCTGTCCTGTTCCAGCTGAAAAGCAATTTTCTGCAGTTCGAAGCCGCTATAACCGCCGGCATACAGCGACCCGACCACGCTGCCGGCGCTGGTGCCCACCACCATGTCCGGCACGATACCGTGCGCCTCCAGCGTCTTGATCACCCCGATGTGGGCAAACCCGCGCACCGCGCCACCACCTAGAACCAGCGCGATTTTCGGTACCGGCAGTTTGGGCGAAGGCTGGACCGCTGGAATGGGTGCATCCGTTGTCACGGGAGAGGTGGCGCAGCCCGAGAACATCAGCAGGCAGGAAACAAGTGCAGCGGCATAGCCTTTGTGCATATCAAAAACCGTGATTATCCAAAGCGTTCCATTGTAATGAATATTACTGCGCCAAAACATCATCGGCCGTTTTTTTCGCGATTCGTCTTATGTATTTAATTCTCCATTTCAATTTACTCTTGCTAACGCGAATTATTCGCATTAAGATGTGCAACATGCTTATTGATATCGGAGAAAACCCATGAAGATCGTGATTGATGCATGGCTAGAAAGGAAAGACCCGCAAATCCGTTTTCTCGACGGTGATGACGCTTCCTTGTTGATGCAGGTGGGACCGGCGCTTACCCAGCGGTTGTTCGAGCAGGGCGAAATCAACGTCGATGACCTGCAAAACCCGCTCAACCACGAGCTTGCCGCCTTGATTTTCAGGATGCTGGGAATACCCGTCGCCAGCCAAGTGTTTTGAACTGTTAACCCCTCAATTAATCAACGAAAGGAAACACATGAATCACCCAACTCGCAAATTTGCCGCCTCGCTCGCATGCCTTGGCGCCGCCCTGACCTTCTCGGCCCATGCCGTGGAATATCCGATCGGCACGCCGCAGCAGCGCAACGGCATGGAGATCGCTGCCGTCTACCTGCAGCCGGTCACCATGGAACCGGACGGCATGATGCGCAAGACCGAAGAATCCGACGTGCACATGGAGGCCGACATCCACGCACTGGCCAGCAACCCCAACGGCTTCGAGGAAGGCGCATGGATGCCCTACCTGGTAATCAAATACGAAGTCACCAAGCAGGGCAGCAACGAGAAAATCAGCGGCGACTTCATGCCGATGGTGGCCAACGACGGGCCGCACTACGGTGACAACATCAAGCTCAAGGGACCGGGCAAGTACACAGTCAAATACAAGATTTCCCCGCCGGGCGCCGATCCGCACAGCCACTTCGGTCGACACACCGACCGCCTGACCGGAGTAAGACCATGGTTCAAGCCATTCGAGGTGGAATATGAATTTACCTATGTCGGTATCGGCAAAAAAGGAGGCTATTAAGATGCCGCCGTTCAAACACAAACATCTTGCCGCTGCCCTGGCCAGCGTCATGCTGGCCGGCGCGCTCCCCGCCTTCGCCGCCGACGCGTCCCAGGCCGAACTGCTGAAAGAGCTGCGCCGACTGAGCGAGCGCCTGGAAATACTGGAAAACCGCAACGCCGAACTGGAGAAGAAGGCACAAACTCCGCCCGCCGCGCCGGATGAGAAACTGGCGCAGCGGATCAAGACGCTGGAAGAACACAACGCCAGGATGGAAACCGCACTCGAAAGCGACAGCCTCAGCGAAAAAGACCCGGAAGTCGTCACGCGTCTGAAGGACATCGAGATCCGCGCCCTGTCCATGCAAAAGCAGGCACGCATGATCGAATCCCTGGAGGGCATCACAGCGGGCGCCAGCCTCACCATGGTGGCGCAAAGCGCCAACAAGGCGGCGGTTGCGGCGGGTACGGCAGGCAGCGCGCTCAACTATCGCGGCGATGTCTCCGTCACCCTGCCGGGCGGCAGCATCGGCAATGCCGACGGAAGAATTTTCGCCCACTTCCGGCTCGGCCAGGGCAACGGGCTCTCGCTCAACAACACCTTCGCCAGCACGCCCAACTCCACCGCCTTCCAGCTCACCAACCGGGAAGACTCCAGCGCCTTGCTCGCCCAAGCCTGGTATCAGTTGGACGTCCCGCTGCCGCTCGGCGGCCACAAGCCGCGTTCCCGCGAGCACCTGGAGATCAACCTCGGCAAGATCGACCCGTTCGTGTTTTTCGACCAGAACACAGCGGCAGACGACGAATCCAGCAAGTTCCTCAACAACGCCTTCGTCCACAACCCGCTCCTGGATTCCGGCGGCGACGCGGGCGTGGACGCCTACGGCTTCACGCCGGGCGTGCGCATCGCCTATCACAACGAAACCGGCAAGCCCGAATGGTGGAGGGCATCGCTGGGCGTGTTCGGCGCCGGCAGCGGCGCGGGTTACGAGCGCACCTTCAGTTCCCCCTTCATCATCGGGCAACTGGAATTCGGGCGCAAATTCTTTGGCGGCCTGGACGGAACCTACCGCTTTTACGCCTGGCGCAACGGCCAGTCCACAGCCTACCAAAATGAATTCGACACCGCCGTCGAGCGCCATTCGGGATGGGGCGCAAGCTTCGACCAGCGTATCGGCGACGCGATGACCGTGTTCGGGCGCTACGGCCAGAACCTGAACGGCAAGGTGCGCTTCGACCGCGCCCTGACGCTGGGCGCGGAATTCGGCGGCAACGCCTGGAACAGGTCGGCGGACGGCGTGGGCGTGGCATTGGGCTGGCTGCGCGCCAGCAAGGATTTCCGCGACAACTCCGCAGCGCTCGACGTCGATGCCGACGGCAATCCTGATTTCGGCTACACCGCCTCGGGTTCCGAACAACTGGCCGAAATCTACTACCGGATACGCCTCAACAAGAACCTGGAGCTGACCCCGGACTTCCAGCTGATTCGCCAGCCCGGCGGCGACAAGACCGCATCGACCGCGAAGGTTGCCGGTTTGCGCGTCAAGGCAAGTTTCTGAGCTTGATTTGCCGTCATGACTTCAAACAAGGAAAAATCGCCATGAGCCTCCTGAAATTCCTCAACCGCGCCGCCCTGGCCACCGTTCTTGCCCTGCCGCCGGCTGCGCTGGCGGAGGACATGCCCACCTTCCAGCTCACCACGAAGGGCGGGCGTTTCTACCCTGAAACCATCGAAGCCCCTGCCGGGATGAAATTCAGGATCGCCATCAAGAACGAAGGCCCCGGCCCGGAAGAATTCGAAAGCCTCGAGCTGCGCAAGGAAACCGTGCTGGCGCCTGGCGTCACCCGGACACTGGTGTTCGCGCCAATGAAGCCTGGCATTTACAAGTTCTTCGGCGAGTTCCACCTGGAAACCGCCAAGGGTCAGATCGTCGTCAAGTAGGCCAACAGGAAGGAAGCACCGTGGGCAATACGCTATTCATCGTCTGGCGCGAAAGTGTCGAAGGCATCCTGGTGGTTGGCATCCTCTACGCTTGGCTCAAATCGCATCCACAAGGCGCGCTCGGCATGCGCTATCTGTGGGGTGGAGTGGCCGCTGGGGTCTCTCTGGCAGTCTTGCTCTCGCTCGCCATGATGGGCGTCTACAGCAACCTGGACGGCGACGCGCTGGATTATTTCCAGCTCGGCATGATGTTGGTCGCCGCCTGGCTGATTACGCAGATGGTGTTCTGGATGCGCAAGCATGGCCGCGTCTTGAAAAAAGAGCTGGAAACCGGGCTGGAGCGCGCGGCGGGCGAGGCCAACTGGATGGGGGTGTCGCTCATCGCCATGCTCGCGGTCGGGCGAGAGAGCGCGGAAACCGTGATCTTTCTCTACGGCAACGGAATGGGGCAGCAAGGCATGGCGTTCGCGCAGTTTCTCGGCGCCGCCGCGCTGGGCTTTGCGCTCGCGCTCCTCACCTTCTGGCTGCTGGTCAGGGGCGGGCGCAATCTGTCGTGGAAAAATTTCTTCCGCATCAGCGAAACCTTGCTCCTGCTGCTTGCCGCCGGTTTGCTGGTCGGCGGGGTGGAAAAAATGATCGGCTACGACTGGATTCCTGCATTAGTCGATCCGGTGTGGGATTCCTCTTTCCTGCTTGACGACACCTCCGCCGCCGGCAATCTGGTCGCCGCGCTCACCGGCTACCGCGCCCATCCCGCCCTGACAATGGTGCTGGCGTATGCCGGCTATTGGGCGCTGGTTAGATATCAGCTTTCAGCGGTCAGCCAAAGCCGCGCACAAAACCCAAGCTGACCACTGAACGCTGACTGCTGAAAGCTAACCCACATGAAAATGGAACAACCAATCTACTTCCTCCCCGCGCCCATGCGGCCCGCTTCGCGCCTGCAACGCCTGGGCGAAGCCATGCAACGCCACCGCCGCCTCATCCTCGGCATTCAGTGGGTGGTGGTGGCGTTCTACCTGGCCCTAGTGACGGTGCCGGCCTTTCTCCCCCTGCCGGGAACCGGCTCCAGCGTGCTGAACAACCTCACCCTGCTTGCCCAGTTCATGTTCTGGGGCATCTGGTGGCCGTTCGTGATCGTCTCCACGCTCGCTTTGGGACGGGTGTGGTGCGGCGTATTCTGCCCGGAAGGCACGCTCACCGAACTCGCCAGCCGCCACGGCTTGGGTCGTCCGGTACCGCGCTGGCTGAAGTGGGGCGGCTGGCCGTTCACCGCCTTCGTCATCACTACGGTGTACGGCCAGCTGGTGAGCGTCTACGAATATCCCAAGGCCGTCCTGCTGGTGCTGGGTGGATCCACCGTCGCCGCCGTCGCCGTCGGCTTCGTCTACGGCAAGGGCAAGCGCGTCTGGTGCCGCCACCTGTGCCCGGTCTCCGGCGTATTCGCCCTGCTCGCTAGGCTCGCCCCGGTACATTTCAGTGTCGACCGCGAAAAATGGGATGCCGCCGCCCCGACCCATCCGGCGCCGATCGACTGCGCCCCACTGCTCGACATGCGACGCATGAAAAGCGGTTCACAGTGCCACATGTGCGGGCGCTGCAGCGGGCACCGCGACGCTGTCGCTCTCGCCTCGCGCCTGCCGGGCGCAGAGATCGCCAGCCTGAAACCCGCCGAGGCCGGCATGTGGGAAGCCCGGCTGCTGGTGTTCGGCATCATCGGCACGGCGGTGGGTGCGTTCCAGTGGTCGTCATCGCCCTGGTTCGTCGCGATCAAGACCCGCGCCGCAGAATGGCTGATCGATCGCGATTCCTTCGCCCTGCTCCAGGATAATGCGCCCTGGTGGCTGCTGACCCATTACCCGGAAGCCAACGACGTGTTCACCTGGCTCGATGGGATCTGGGTAATCGCCTACATCGGCATCATGGCCTTGTTTCTGGGCGGTTGGATCACGCTCTGGCTGCGCCTCGCCGGCGCTCTGTTACCGGGCAGCGCGAAGCAGAGCGCACGCTGGCTCGCCTATGCCCTGATCCCGATGGGCGGGCTGGGCGTGTTCCTCGGCCTGTCGTCCCTGACCGTCACCTTGCTCAAGGCCGAGGGCATCCTCATGCCCTGGCTGCCCGAGGTGCGCGGCGCGCTGCTGGCCCTGGCTGCGCTGTGGAGCCTGTGGCTCGGCGGGCGCATGCTGTTCGCCCTGCCCGGCGCATCCCGCGCGGCCAGGCTGACGGCAGTGGCCTGCCTCGCCACGGCCATTGCAGGCATCGTGCTGCCCTGGGTCTTCCTGTTCTATCTCTGGTGATAAGGGCCGTTCCAAACATGACAACCTATTACGCCAACACCTACTGCACGGCACGCCAAATCTCGGCGCCAGGCGTGGCCGGCATTATTGCCGTCCATGTTGCTGTTGTCGCCTTGCTGGCAACTCTCGACGTCGTGCCGTTGCCGGCACCGCTCGCACCCTTGATGGTGCAAGTGATTACCCCTGTGCCGCCGCCCGCCCCAGAGATCACGCCGCCACGCCACAAGCCTGTCGAGCGCACGCCCATGCCGCAGCCGAAAGCCGCGCAGCCGGTTCAACCGCAACTCCTGGCCGCCCCTGCCGATGCACTGGCACCCCCTGCTGAAATCCCCGTCTTCAAGGAATCATCCAGTCCGGCGCCTACCCAGACACCCAGCGCCCCTGCGGTTTCCCAACCTCGCTTCGACGCCGGCTACCTGCAAAACCCGACTCCCGCTTACCCGGCCCTGTCGCGGCGCATGGGTGAAGAAGGCAAGGTGTTGCTGCGCGTTTTCGTCGAGCCCACCGGACGCCCCAGCCAGGTCGAAATCAAGGCCGGCAGCGGTTCGTCGCGGCTTGACCAGGCAGCGCAGGAAGCCGTCTGGCGCTGGAAATTTGTTTCCGCCCGGCGTGGCGAAGAAGCCATCGGTGCCTGGGTGCTGGTTCCCATCGTTTTTAATTTGAGAGGCTGAATATGGAAAACCCCATGGGCTTTGCCCACTTTCTGAACAATGCGGACGGCATCGCCCGCTTTGTCCTCGCGCTGCTGCTGCTGGCCTCGGTCGGGACCTGGTACCTGATCGTCACCAAGGGCGTGCAGGTCTTCCGCATGCGCAGAAGGAGCGAATCCTTCCTTGCCGCCTTCTGGGATGCACCTGACCTTGAAGCGGTGGCGACACGCATCCGCGAAAGCGGCACCACCGAACCTTTTTCGCACCTGCTGCACCATGGCTTCACGGCCATCGAGCAGCATAACCGTCAAAAGTTCGGCGAGAGCAAGACGGCCAGCCTGATCCAGGTCGGCGCGCCGGACGACCTGCTGACCCGTGCCCTCAAGCGCGCCATCGACGAAGACCGCAGCCACCTCGAATTCGGCCAGACCTTCCTCGCCACCGTCGCCTCCGCCGCACCTTTCGTCGGCCTGTTCGGCACGGTCTGGGGTATTTACCATGCCTTGATCGCCATCGGCCAGTCCGGCCAAGGCACGCTCGACAAGGTCGCCGGCCCGGTGGGCGAAGCGCTGATCATGACCGGCATCGGGCTGGCAGTAGCCATCCCCGCCGCCATCGCCTACAACGCCTTCGCCCGCGCCAACCGCAACACGCTGTCGCGCCTCAATTCATTTGGCTACGACGTGCTCGCCTTCCTGTCCACCGGCATCAAGACCTCGCCGATGCTCACCGATGCCCGCGCCACCAGCGAGAAGGTCATCGCCATGGCTCGTGCGCAGGGCTTGGCCGGTTCCGACACCCCGCCCGCCGCCCATCCGGGCCTGGCGCTGCGTTAAGGAGAACCGAACATGGCCTTTGCCAGCCTGGATGCTGCGGACGACAACGAACCGCTGGCCGAAATCAACTTGGTGCCGCTGATCGACGTGATGCTGGTGCTGCTGATCATTTTCATGGTCACGGCGCCGCTGCTCACACACACGGTCAGGATCGACCTCCCGCAGGCCAGCAGTCAGCCCAATCAAGCCAAGCCCGACAAAATAGAACTGGCGATTGATGCGGCCGGCGCTTTGTTCTGGAACGGCAGCTCCCTGCCGCGCTCGGAGCTTAATGCCCGACTGGCGCGAGCCGCACAACAAAAGCCACAACCCGAACTGCATCTGCACGCCGACAAGACCACGCAATACCAGGCCATCGCCGAAGTCATGTCCGCAGCCGTACGAGAAGGCGTCACCAAGATTGGTTTCGTCACTGATCCGCATACCCGATAACGTTTTCATTCATGTCCATTCTCAATCAGCCAGCCAGCCGCATCCTTGCGTCGAGCCAGCCACATTTTTTAACGCAAGGAGCATTTAATGAGCAGCATCACCAGCAGATTGACGCAACATGACACCGCCAAAAGCATGACAAGAACAAAACTGGCCCTGGCTTTGGCGGTAGCGCTGAATGTTTCGACTCAGGCAATCGCCGCCGAGATCGAGTTGCCCCGTATCGACGTCATAGGCGAAGGCGAGCAGTCCGTCGCCAGGCAACCTGGGGCGGTCGCTATCATCGACAAGGAAACGTTGGCGCTTATGCAGCCGGTGTCGACCCAGGATGCGCTCAAATCGGTTCCCGGAATCGTGATCCGCGAAGAAGAGGGCTACGGCTTCATCCCCAACATCGGAATGCGGGGCTTGAATCCCAACCGCAGTCAGAAGCTTTTGGTGCTCGAAGACGGTGTGCCCATCGCGCCGGGTCTTTTCCTCGCCAACGAGTCCTACTACAGCCCGCGCATCGAGCGCATGCAAAGCATCGAAGTGCTGAAGGGCGCAGCCGGTCTGCGTTATGGCCCCACCACCATCGGCGGCGTCATCAACTACCAGACCAAAGACCCCGAACAGGGCGCGAAGGTGACCGCCAAGGTAGGATCGCACGGCTATCGCCTGCTCGGTCTCGACGCCGGCGGCAAGGCGGCATCGGGCGAAGCCCTCGGCGGCATCAGCCTGGTCAAGGCCGAAGGCGATGGCTTCCGCCACAACGCGTTCGATATGACCGACCTTGTCGCCAAGGGCGGCATGGCCATCGGCGACAAGCAGTGGATCGGCGTCAAGTTCAGCCACTACGACAACGAGGTCAACACCTCCTACGTCGGCCTGCGCCCCAACGAATTCCGCGACGACCCGACCAAGAATCCGGCGCCGAACGACTATTTTCTGACTGACCGCAATTCGTTCGACATCAACCATGAGCTCGAAATCAACGATTCCATGAAGCTCAATACCTTGCTGTATTGGAGCCAGTTGACCCGCGATTATTGGCGCAGGGAAGTGCAAGCTCGCAGCGCCGACGGCACAACCTTCGTCCCCTGCAACGGCAGCGCCTATTGCATGAATGGCAACAATCGCACCTTCGAAATGTTGGGCCTGGACAGTCGCCTGCATATCGCATATGACGGCTTCGGCATCAATAATGAAGCCGAAATCGGCATCCGCCTGCACAGCGACAAGCTGAACAACACGAAGCTCCGCTCCAAGACCGACCCCAACGCCCGTTCCGGCGATCTATCCAGCGACGACACCCAGGAAGCACAAGGGATCGCCTTCTACGGCCAGAACCGTTTCATCCTCAACGAGCGCGTCGCGATCACGCCCGGCCTGCGCATCGAGACCTACGACCAAAGCCGCAAGGATGAATTGACCGGCCTTTCCGGCGACTCGAGCAACACCGAAGTGATGCCCGGCATCGGCGCGACCTGGCAGCTCGCACCGCAGGCGCAACTGTTTGCTGGCGCGTTCAAGGGCTTCTCGCCCGCGATGGTCGCCACCGCCATCAGCGGCTCAGGCGTCGATCAGCAACTGGATGCCGAACGCTCGACCAACTTCGAAATCGGCGTGCGCGGAACGGCGCAACGCCTGAGCTACGAAGCCACCGCCTTCCACATGGACTTTTCCAACCAGATCATCCCGCAGTCCGAATCGGGCGGCGTCGGCGCCACCGTGACCAACGCCGGCGCGACCCTGAACCAAGGGCTGGAAGGCGCTATCGGCTACGACCTCGGCGCAGGCTGGGGCGTGGACGCCAACGCCACCTGGGTGCCGACCGCCAAATTCAGCAGCACCAAGATCATCGGCGGCATCGACCGCAACGGCAATCGCCTGCCCTACGCGCCGGAGCTGACCTCGAATCTGTCGCTGAAGCATACGAGCGGCGGGATCAAGAGCAGCCTGGGCATCTACCACGTCTCCAGTCAGTACGTCGACCCGGAAAACACCAAAGCCGAAAGCGCCGACGGACGCCGGGGCGAAATCCCGGCTTACACGACCGTGAACCTGAATACGCATTACACGGTGAACAAGAAGCTAAGCGTCTTCGGCACTGTGCGCAATCTGCTGGACAAGAAATACATCGCCAGCCGCAACCCCGACGGCATTTTCCCCGGTGCCGAGCGGAACTTCGAGGTGGGCATGAGCTACAAGTTCTGACATTTCCCATCACGATCGGCGCAGCCAGCCACGCATCCTCGCCGGATGTCAGCCAGCCAGCCAGCCAATAACTGACTCGACATTTAAGAGGAATGCCACATGGCAAAAAAATGCAACAAATCACATTCAGCCGTCATCGCGTGGGTTATCCGGCGACGAGTAAAAATCGGTTTAATGCCGATTCACATCCCTTTCGCCTGTTGACTTCAATGTTGAGAATATTTTCATTTGCATGTAAATGGTGTACAGACCGGGCACATAGGTGACAGGTGTATGAGGACATGGGTGACACTTCTGCATAAACATTTTATGCGGAGGAACCATGCCCTGGGAGACCAAAGACATCATGAGCCTAAGAGAAGAATTTGTTTGCCTTGCCAAG
>ORMF012626270.1_pt1 | contig 49580 bp, 51 predicted proteins | sample 1779871 | NCBI WGS metagenome assembly ORMF01 (sample SAMEA104232316, study PRJEB22302) | groundwater metagenome | biome: forest; feature: aquifer; material: groundwater | place: USA | collected 2011-08-07 | depth 5.4 m | reverse complement strand
GTCCCCGCGTCAACGACTCACTGCTAACTTCCAACTTCCAACTTCCAACTTCTATCCACTATCCACTATCCACTATCCACTACGGCCCCGTAGCCATCCGCCGTGCGCTTCTGCTATCATCGCGGCGGCGGGGCAAGTTGAATCGGGGTTGCGGTGAAGTGGATGCTCACGGCTCTCGCCGTCGCGCTTGCGATCGCAGGCGCGCTAACTCTCGGCACGCTCGGTTCCGCCTCCGCGCAACAGCCTGATCCGCTGATCGATCCGGCGCAGGGTGGCGCCGGTTCGCGATTCCAGATCGTCGGCCAGACGGGCTGGGTGCCGGGCGAGACGGTCACGATCAGCTTCGGCTTCTCCGACACACCGCCGCCGCCGTCATACGCCGGCCCGTTTTACAACGAACAGCACGTGACGGTACTGCGCGATGGCACGTGGAGCTTCCCGACCGTCGTCAACGACAAGCTGTTCCCGTTCCCGCTCTGGCGGCCGGGGTATATCGTCGTAGAAGCGCGGAGCGCGACGACAACGATGGTCAACGCCTACATCTATACCGTCGAAGGGCGCGCGCCGGCGGGGCTTCCGCCGCTCGCTAACCTCGGGTCAGGCCCGGCGCCACACGTCCCGGTATTCGCGCTCCCCCTCGCGCTCTTCGCCGCGGCGACGGGCATGCTTGTTACGATCGCCGGCGCGATGCGGCGCGCATCGATCCCCGTTTCCGCCGCGCCCGCAAGCGGCGCGCGACGCACGACCGACAACCATCCGCTAGCGCCCGGCCTCCAGCCCCAGCTCCCGGAGGAACGCATCGGTGTTCGGCTCGCGTCCCAGGAACTCGCGCACGAGCACGTCGCCGTCGACTGACCCGCCGCGTTCGAGGATCTTCGCGCGGTAGTCGAGACCCGTCGCGCGATCGAACAAGCCCACGGCCTCGAACCGCGTGAACATATCGTCTCCGAACACGCGAGACCACAGGTAGCCGTAGTAGCCGGCGTCGTAGCCGAACAGATGGCCCCAGCCGCCCTGAAAGTACGTCTCCTCCGGATAGGGGAATCCGCACACCGGGTAGAGCTCGGCGAGCTTCTTCGTCGTGTCCCCGTCGAAGCCCGGCGAGTGGTACGCGAAGTCCAGGCGCGAGAAGAACAGCTGCCGCAACGCCGCGATGCCCGAGCTGACGTTCTTGGCCCGAATCATCGCGTCCAGCAACTCCGGCGGCAGCGGCGCGCCCGTCTGGTGATGCCGGGCGAACCGGCCGAGCACCTCGCCGTCCCACACCCAGTGCTCGAGCATCTGCGACGGCGCCTCCACGAAGTCACGCTCGGTCGACGAGCCGCTGAACTCCAGGTAACGCGCGCGCGTCAGCGTCTGGTGCAGGATGTGCCCGAACTCGTGGAAGAACGTCACGACCTCCGTGTGGCGCAGCAGCGACGGCGCATCCGCCGACGGCTTCGTAAAGTTCGCGACGATCGCGCTGATCGGCTGTTGATAGCTGCCGTCCGGCAGCGCGCGCCCGCTCCGCATCGTGAACGCCGCCGCGTGCCCGAACTTGTTCGGCCGCGGATACAGGTCCATGTAGAAGCGCGCGAACGGCTCGGCGCTCTTCGCGCCGTCGCGAGCGTCGTAGATGTCGAACGCCTGCACGTCCTCGTGCCATCTCGACGCCGCGGGCGCCGCCTCGTAGCGAATGCCCAGCAACTCTTGCGTCACCATGAACAAGCCTTCGATGCAGGCATCGAGCGGGAAGTAGTTCGCGATCTCGAAGTCGTCGACGGCGTATTCGGTCTTGTGCAGGCGGTTGGTGTAGTACCACCAGTCCCAGATGTTCACGACAGCGTCGCCCGCGTGCTCCAGCTTGGCGCCGCGCAGCGCTTCCATATCCGACTGGAACTTCGGCTCGAGCTTTCTCTCGAGGTCGCGCAGGAACGTGTCGACGGCGTCGCGCGTCTTCGACATGCGCTTTTCGACGATGTACGCGGCCCAGGAGTCGTAGCCGAGGAGCGTCGCTATCTCGCCCCGGACCTTGATCGCTTCCTCGAGCACGGCGACGTTCGGCTTGCCACCCTTGCACTGGTTCTTGAGGAACAGTTCGCGGCGCCAGTACTCCGACTCCGCGTTGTCCATGAACGGCATGATCTCGGGATAGTCGAGCGACACACGGTACTTCGTGACGCCGCCCTCCTCCACGGTCCTCAATCCCTCGATCCAGCGGTCCGGCATGCCGGTAAGATCGTGCCGCTCGACGACGATCGCGTCGTCCCACGTATCGATCGCCTTGCGGAACTCGGTCCCGAGCTCGACCAGCCGGTTCATCAGCGTCTGCACGCGCCCGCGCTGGTCCTTCGGCAACTCGAAGCCGTTGCGGCGGTAGTCGCGCAGCGTGCGCTCGACCAGGCGTTGTTCCTCGCCCGTCAACGCTGCCGCCTCGGGCGTGGCGGCGTACTCCCTGACCGCCGCGTAGAGGTCTTCGCGGAACCCCAGCTCGACGGCGTACTTGCTGAGCTTCTCGTCCCACTCCCTCGCCGTCTCGCGAAGCGCGTCGTCGGACGATACATACGCCATGAACGCATACGTCCCCGACACCTGGCCGATGTGGTCGGCCGCGGATTCGAGCGCAACGAACGTGTTCGCGAACGTCCGCTCGCCGGACGGCGTCGCGATGATCCCGGCGATGGCGCCGTCACACGCCTTCATCGCCACCACGCATTCCTTCGCGACAATGTCGGGCGTCAGTTTCTCGAATTCGATCATGGATTCGCTCCTCGTACAGGTGCTCGGTCTGCCGCTCGATGCACTCGCGGACAGCACGCGAAGCCTATCGATCCGCGCCGCGCCGCGCTACCGCCGATGTCTACTCGCGCCGGATGGACCAGATTCACACGTGCAGCGCGGTACACTCAAGCATGACGTCGCCTCGGGCCGCACGTGTATCGCTGCTCCAACTCCCCGCGTTCTCCATCGAGGACGCCGAGGCATCGCTGGCGCACACGCTGCGCCGTATCGACGAGACGGTCACGTCCGAACGGCCCGATCTCGTCGCGCTGCCGGAGGTGACCTACCCGGCGTACTTCCTCGGAACGCGCGATCTCTCGCGCCGCGACGTACTCTCGCCGGGCGATGCCGCTCAGCGGTTCGCGGCGAAGGCGCGGCAGCACGGCGTCTACATCGCCGTCGGCCTCGCGCTCGATGCGCCGGGCGGCGGCTACGCGAATGGCGCGCTGCTCTTCGGGCGCGACGGATCGATCGTCGGGCGGTACGACAAGTCCTTCCTCTTCCATTTCGACACCCACTGGTTCTCTCCTGGCGACGCCTACCCCGTCTTCGAAACCGACATCGGCCGCATCGGCATCCTCGTCTGCGCCGACGGACGTTTGCCCGAGATCGCGCGATCGCTCGCGCTGAACGGCGCGCAACTCATCCTCGACCTGACGGCGTGGGTCAGCGGTGCCCGCCACGCCAACGATCTCACGACATCGCAGGTGGAGTTCCTGATGCCCACGCGCGCCGCCGAGAACGGCGTCTGGATCGCCTGTTGCGACAAGTTCGGCGTCGAAGCGGAGAGCATCGTCTACGCCGGGCGTTCGCGCTTCATCAATCCGGCCGGCGAAACCGTCGCGGCGCTCGGCCCGGACGAAGACGCGGCACTCACGTACGACGTGCCGATCGCCGACGCGGCGCCGCGCGTGATGCGGCGGCCCGAGCTGTACGACGCGCTCACACACCCAACCGAGAGCCTCGCCGTCACACGGCAGATGGACGAACCGTTCGTCATGTCGCAGCACGAGCGCCGCCTGGCCGTTGTCCAGATGACGATGCCTCCAACGGGCGATGCGTTTCTGATCGCGGCGCGCCGCCACGTCGAGCGGCAGGCGATCATGAACGCGGACATCGTCGTGTTTCCGGCGACGCCGTCGCGGCTGCGCGCCGCGTACGCGCACGATGCCGTGCTGGCCGGCATGGAGGCGATCGCGCGCGACACCGGCGTCTGCGTGGCCTTCACCGTCTCAAAGCCCGACGCCGGCGGCTGGCGGACGATGTACCTGGTCGGACCTGGCGGCGTCATCGTGCGGCACCGGCAGACGCACAAACCGCCGGGGCCGCGTTTCGCAACGATGCCGCTCGGTGACGCCGTCTCCGCGGTCGCGATGACGTCGATCGGACGGGTCGGACTCATGGTCGCGGCGGAGGGCTTTGTGCCCGAGGTCGCGCGCTCGCTCATGCTGCGCGGCGCGGAATTCATCCTCTGGTGCGGCGACGACCCCGGCACGCCGATGATGCCGACCGTGGCGCGCTGCCGCGCCGAGGAGAATCGGGTATTCCTGGCGTGCGCTGCCGCGCCGGTGCCGAACGGCGCGACGATGATCGTCGACCCAAACGGGCGGATACTCGCGCAGGCGCTCGAAGGCCGCGAGCTGTGCGTCGCGGCCGACGTCAACCGGGCGCTGGCCCACAGCAAGCAGCGCGCGCCGGGCACGGACATCGTGCGCAACCGGCAGCCCGCCACGTACAGCGCCCTCACGCGCGTAGCGAACGCGACGCCATCGCTCGCGTAACCCGACAACAATTGTTGCGCGCGCCGCAATAGCGGTGCGTGCCGGCAATCGTGGCGCCGGGCGTCATTCGTGGCGCGCGCCGGCAATTCGTGGCGCGGGCTTTCAGCCCGCGTTCCGGACTGTCGTAGCTACGATGCGAGCCGGCCCATTCGAGCGCGCGGCCGAATGTTAGACTGCCCGCATGAAGGAATCGATGAAGGGACTTGTTATCTGCGGCGGCAAGGGCAGCCGGCTCCGCCCGCTCACCTACACAGGGGCGAAGCAGCTCGTGCCGATCGCCAACAAGCCGATCCTGTTCTATGCCCTCGACCACCTCGTCGAAGCGGGCATTCGCGACATCTCGATCATCGTGTCACCCGAGACTGGCGAGCAGGTCCGTCGCGAGGCCGGTGACGGCACGCGCTTTGGCGCGACCATCGATTACATCGAGCAACTGAAGCCAGGCGGGATCGCGCAGGCAGTCGGCCTGGCGCGCGAACGCATGGCGGGCGCGCCGTTCGTCACCTTTCTTGGCGATAACTTCCTTACGCACGGCATCGTCCCATTCGTGCAGGCGTTTGCCGCTTCGAAGGCTGACGCTGGGATCTTGCTGAAACACGTCCCGGACGCGACGCAATTCGGCGTCGCGCAGTTTGACGGCGAGCGCCTGGTGCGCGTCATCGAGAAGCCGCAGGAGCCGCCGAGCGACCTCGCCGTCATCGGTATCTACATGTTTACCAGCCGCGTCTTCGAGGCGATCGACAATATCGTACCCTCCGCACGCGGTGAGCTCGAGATCACGGACACCATCCAATGGCTGCTGGACAACGGCTCCAGCGTCCGCGCGGAAGTGGTCGAGGGCGCGTGGATTGATACCGGCAAGCACGACGATCTGCTCGCGGCAAATCGTATCGTGCTGGAGATGCTGACCGATGACCGCGCCGGAGGCACCGTTGACACCGCATCGACCATCCAGGGCAACGTGGTGCTGCAAGAGGGCTGCACGATCCTCAACAGCGTGATCAGTGGTCCGGCGATTATCGGCGAACGCACACGGATCGAGAACGCGTACATCGGCCCGTTCACGTCGATCGACCGCGACTGCGAGATACTCGAGAGCGAGATAGCAGGCAGCGTCGTGTTGGAGAACACGAAGATCCAGCGCCTTGGCGACCGCATCGAGCAGAGTCTCATCGGTCGCAACGTCGAACTCACGGGTGATGACCGCAAGCCGCGCGGCTATCAGATCGTTCTTGGCGACTTCAGCCGCGTGCGGGTGCCGAGATGAAGAAGATATTCGTCGCCGGCGGCGCGGGATTCATCGGCAGCAACTTCATCCGTCACGTCATAAGTGAGCGACTCGACGTGCAGATCGTGAATTTCGACGCTCTGACATACGCCGGCAATCTCGAAAACCTCGCCGATGTGTCAGACGGCGAGCGATACTCGTTCATCCAGGGAAACGTCGCCGACGCGGGCGCCGTCACGGCCGCGATGCGTGGCTGCGATGCCGTCGTGAACTTCGCGGCTGAGTCGCACGTCGATCGCTCGATCGAGGACGCAGCCGACTTCATGGAGACGAACCTGCGCGGCGCCTACAACGTGCTCAATGCCGCCCGCGATCTGGCCGTTGAGCGCGTGCTCCATATCTCGACGGATGAGGTGTACGGGCCGGCGACGGAAGAGAATCCACGTCGAGAGGGCGATGCATTCTTGCCTCGCAGTCCGTACGCCGTCAGCAAGGCCGCGGGCGACATGATGTGCCATGCCTTCGCTGAAACCTACGACCTGCAGGTGGTCGTTGCGCGACCGGCCAACAACGTCGGACCATATCAGTATCCGGAAAAAGCGATCCCGCTGTTCGTGACGAACGCGCTCGATGGCGAGCCGCTGCCCGTGTACGGCGAGGGGCTGCAGATCCGCGACCGGTTATACGTCGAGGACAACGTGCGCGCGCTGCTCCTGCTGCTGGAGCACGGCGAGCGGGGCGAAGCGTACAACATCCAGGCGGACAACCACGTCTCGAATATTGAGGTGGCGCGAGCGATCCTGGACATCCTCGACAAGCCGTACGACCTGATCCGGTTCGTCGACGATCGCGCCGGTCATGATTCCTGCTACTACATGGATTGGTCGAAGCTACGAGCGCTCGGCTGGCAACCCGCACATGACTTCAACAGCACGATCGAGCGGACGGTGCGCTGGTACGCGGAGCATCGCTCCTGGTGGGAGCCGATCAAGACGGGCGAGTTCTGCCGCTACTACGAGCGACAGTACGCCGAGCGCCTGGCGAAGGCGCGCCCGTACGCGCCAGCTTCGCAAGCCTGAGCCTCCATCAGCGCCGCGCTACAATGGTCGCGATGCGCATCCTGATCACCGGCGGCACAGGTCAACTTGGGCGCAGCCTGGTGCGCGCACTCGCATCGCACGATGTACGCGCGCTCGGCCGCAAGGACGTCGACGTCACCGATGCCGCTTCGGTCGCCGACGCCGTCGCACAATATGCGCCTACCGCGGTCATTCACGCGGCGGCGCTCACGGACACGGGTCGTTGCGAACGCGAGCCCGCCGTAGCCCGGGCCGTCAATGGCATCGGAGCAGAGAACGTCGCAAAGGCGTGCCGGCGTGGTGGCGCGCGCCTCGTGGCGATCAGCACGAATGAGGTCTACGACGGCACGAAGATGGCGGCATACATCGAATCTGACGCGACGGGCCCGCTGAACGCGTACGCCATCTCCAAGCTGGATGGCGAGTGGCTCGCCGCGGCAGCTTGCCCGGACACGACGATCGTCCGCACGTCGTGGTTGTACGGGCGCGGCGTCAACAACTTTGTCGAGAAGGTCAAGGCGGCTGCAGCATCGCGCCGGCCGCTCAGCTTTGTCACGGACGAAATCTCCACACCGACATCGACGGATGATCTCGCGGTGGCTATCCGTGAGTTGATCGAGTGCCATGCGCCCGCTGGCGTGTACCACCTCACGAACACCGGAGAAGCGTCGCGGTACGATTGGGCGGTCGAGATCCTTCGCCTGGCGGGGCTGGGCGATGTCATCGTCGAGCCCGTAACCACAACGGAACTCACTGCGCGTGGCTACCAGGGGCCGCGGAAGCCGCCGTACTCCGTCCTCGCCAACAACCGTGGCGCGGCACTCGGGATCACGCTGCGACCATGGGCGGATGCGCTGGCGGCGTATTTCGAACGAGCACAGATCGCCGCCGATGCCTGATACGGCGCCATCCGTCGCGATCATCGTAGTGAACTACAACAGCGCCGGGTTCATCGCCGAGTTCTGCACGTCGTTACAGGCCATCGACTATACGAACTGGCGGCTCATCGTCATCGACTCGGGATCGTCCGATGGATCGATGGCGACGATCGAGGCGTCGTTCGCGCAGTGCGCGGGGTTCGAATCGGTGCGTTTCGCGGAGAACATCGGCTTCGCGGCCGGCGCAAACGTGCCGTTCGATCGAGGCCTCGTCGACGACTGCGACTACACGCTCTTCCTCAATCCTGATACCGTCGTCGATCCGGCGTTCCTATCACGTATGGTCACGGCCGCCGACGAACGGACGATCGTCGTGCCGAAGATCCTGTACGCCGGCGATCATCGGCTCATCAGCACGCACGCTGGCGGTTTCGATTGGCGGCTCGGCGTGTTCCGAGACACGTACGCGGGACGCGAGGACGGACCGGAGACGGGCGTTCGGCGCGAGGATCTGGCCACAGCGAGCTTTTGCTGCGCGTTGGTGCCGCGCCAGGCGTTCAGCGATGCCGGGCGGCTCGACGAGCGCTTCTTCATGTACTACGAAGAGACCGACTGGATCCGCCGCGCCCAGGCGTGCAGGTATCGCGTGCGCTATGAGCCGTCCGCCGTGATCTACCACCGCGAGAGCGGTTCGAGCGGTGGCGGTTGGATGACGCCGTTCAAGCAGTACTATGCCACGCGCAATCGTCTCTACCTCGTCCGCAAGCACGCCCGGTCGCGCCTCGCTTACGCCTACTTCACGGCGTACTTCCTGGCGACGAGAATCGCGACCGCAGCGGCGATGGTCGCCCGGCGCGACTGGCGCTTGCTCCGGGCGATGACGCGCGGCACGCTCGACTACTATCGCGGCCGCATGGGCCGCACGGTGCAGGTGGGCGACCTTTGAGAATCGCTATCGACGCGACGTCTGTGCCCGTCAGGCCCGCAGGCGCGGGAGTGTACGCCATCGAGTTGGTGCGCGCGATGGCGGAACACGACCGGAGGGACGGTTACGCGCTCTTCGCGCGCGGAGAGACGTTCGACGCCGATGTCGCCGCGAAGCGCAACTGGCGGCTCCAGCGTGTCGCGGCCGCGTCGAGACCGTCTCGGCTGGCGTGGGAGCAGCTGCGGCTGCCTCGCGCGCTCGACAGGCTCGGTATCGACGTCCTCCACTCCACGCACCACACGCTGCCGTTCGCCGGGGTGCGATGCCGGCGTGTCGTGACGATCCACGACGTGACGTTCTTCCGCCTGCCGGAACGATATCCGCCGGTACGCCGCCTCTACATGCAGGCGATGACGCGCCTGGCCGCGCGGGTCGCCGATGCCATTATCGTGCCGTCGAACGCCGCACGTGACGACGTGCTTCGGACGCTCCGCGTTCCCGCCAGCAAGATTGCGACCGTATACGAAGCGCCAGCGCAACGGTTTGCGCCAATGTCCGAGACCGCGGCGCGAGCCGTGGCCGGCATCTACGGCATCGACGGGCCGTACGTGCTCAGCGTCGGTAGCCTCGAACCGGGTAAGAACCGCGGGCGACTGATCCGGGCGATGCGGATGCTCCGCGATCAGGGATTCGAGCATCGGCTCGTGGTCGTGGGCCAGAAAGCGTGGAAGTTCGACGACGAACTCGCCCTCGTAGCCGAACTCGGCATGCACGACCGGGTGCAATACCTCGGGTACGTGGACGACGAGCACCTGCCCGCCTTGTATTCGGCTTCCGCCGCATTCGCTTTCCCATCGCTGCACGAGGGATTCGGGTTGCCGATCATCGAAGCGATGGCCTGTGGCACGCCGGTGCTCACGTCGAACGTATCGGCAACCGCCGAGGTCGCGGGCGACGCCGCTATCCTGGTGGATCCGCTCTCCGTGGACGCGATCCGCGACGGCCTGCGACGCATACTCGAGGATCCTTCGCTTGGCTGCGAGTTGTCGGCTCGAGGCCGCGCACGCGCGTCCGAGTTCACCTGGCGCCGCGCCGCGGACGAAACACACGCACTTTATGGCCGAGTCGTCCGCGGTGAGCGACCCACGGTATGAGCATCGATGTGTCCGTCGTTGTCGTCACCTACAATTCGCGCGCTGTCGTCGGACGCTGTCTCGACTCGCTGGCACGACACGCGAGCGATCAGCGCTACGAGACGATCGTCATCGATAACGCCTCGCCGGATGGGACGGCAGACTTCGTGGCAAGCCACTATCCATGGGCGCGGCTCATCCGCCGTCGTACGAACGGCGGACTCTCCGCCGCGATTAACGACGGGGTGGCGGCGTCCGTCGGCACGCACATCATGCAGCTCAACCCCGACACGCGCTTCGAAGGCGACGTCTTGGCGCCGCTCGCCCGCTATCTTGCCGAGCACGCCGACGTTGGCGTCGTCGCGCCGAAACTCCTCAACGACGACGGCTCGTTGCAGCTGAGCTGCCGCGCGTTCCCCGGCTACACGACGGCGCTGTTCAATCGCTACTCGCTTCTCACGAAGGTGATGCCCGGGAACCGCTACTCGCGCGCATACCTGATGGCCGACTTCGATCACGACGGCGCACGAGATGTGGACTGGGTGAGTGGCGCAGCCTTGATGTTCCCGCGCGCACTCTGCGACCGTATTGGCGGTTGGGATGCCGGCTTTTTCATTTTCAACGAAGACGTAGACTTCTGCCGTCGCGCTCATAACGCGGGGGCTCGCGTCGTGTACAACCCCGACGTAGCGGGGTACCACAGCATCGGCGCGAGCCAGAGCGCATCGTCTCGGCTCGTCGTCGCACGCCATCGCAGCATGTGGCGCTACTATCGCAAACACCTGCGGGGCAATGCGGCACGTGACACCGTCACGGCTACAGGCATCGCGGCGCGATGCGCATTCGTCCTGCTGTCGCATCAAGTGCGCCGACTGAGAACGCGCGGATAGTGCCCGTTCAGTCCGGCGGGCGCGTTGCGCCATTGCTCGGCGCAAACACGCGCTGCCTCAACCAAACGATGCTGCGACTGTTCCACATCGTCAGGATGTACCCGAGACGAAGCAGCGTCACGCCGACGATCACCACGAGCGACGCCAACACGGACGCCTCCATCCACGTCTGAGTGAAGTAGTGGAGCAGGATCGCGCTCACCGAGAACAACAGCGCCAGACCCCAGATGACGACCAGCGTCCCTCGCGGGCCGGCGCCGTACGCCTCGAGCCGGTGGTGGATGTGATCCTCGTCGCCGATCATCGGGTGCCGGTGCTGGAGCAAGCGGCGCATAGGGGCCAGGACGCCGTCGAGGATCGGGTAGCCGAACGCCACGAGCGGCACCGCGATGAACACCTCGTTGGTTGGGCCTGTCGCCGCCCGGATGGACAGCGTGCCAAGAATGAACCCGATGACGTACGCGCCGGAGTCGCCGATATAGGCCGAAGCAGGTGGCAGGTTGAATGGCAGGAATCCCAACCCGGCGCCTGCCAACGCGACAAGCAGCAGTGCGACCGTCGGGTGCGACGAGTGTGCAGCGATCTGGGCCATCGTGACACAGGCGAGGATCCCAACGCCGAGTGATACGCCGTCGCGCCCGTCGATGAAGTTGACGGCATTGGTCATCACGTAGATCCAGAGGACCGTCGCGACGAACCCTGCGGCTCCCAGGTGGATGCTCGGCCCCCAGGGCAGGCCGATGTCGTCGATCCGGTAGCCGGCGACGTACGCCGCCGTGCCTCCCGCGACGAATACAGCTGATCGTAACGCCGGGCTGGTGAGCTTTATGTCGTCGAAGAACCCTACGAGAAAGACCACTGCCGCAGCGGCCAGCAGACCCAGAAAGCTGCCCGATTTTGGCGAGAAGAACTCGCTGGCGTGCGACGACAGCGCCGATGCGACGAACGGCGTCAGCGCGAACGTCGCGATGAACACGACGCCGCCCCATCGCGGCTTTTCAAGCGCGCCGCGGATGTGAAACAGCGTGAAGAAACGCTCGGTCCGGGACAATGCAAGCAACACCAGCGTCGAGCCGACGCCGATGGAGAGCGAGAGGGCCAGCGTGATCAGGTAGATGTCCAGCATGGGCCTCTGGCGTGCTTACCGCCGCCCTACTTTACCACCGCCGGGAAGCGAAGACCCACAGAGGTGCCTGCGCGTTATGTCACCCTAGAGCAGCTCGTGGCCCAGACCGCGTTCACCGTCGGCTCCCGCACGGCCGAGTGCCCACGCTTCCTGCGAGTCCGGTGCGTCGATGCGCCGGAAGCGATCGGCGCCGAGCCGCCTGACGAGTGCCCCGTACTGCTCCGCGAATCGCGACTCCCACGGTCGCAGGTAGCACACCTCCCGCACGTTCGCCTGCAGGATCTCCTTCAGGCAACCAAAGCACGGCTGGAGCGTGGTGTAGAGCGTGCAGTTCTCGATGGCGACGCCGAACCGCGCCGCGGCGAGCAGCGCATTCTGCTCGGCGTGCACGCAGATGCAGAGGTCGTAGCCTTCGCCCGGCGGATACGCCTGAGGGTTCGCGCAGCGGTGGCAGCCGCCGTCCTCGCAGTTGGGCATCCGCGACGGCGTGCCGTTGTAGCCTGTGCTGAGGATGCGGCGGTCGCGCACGATGATCGCGCCGACACGGCGGCCCGTGCAGTTGGCGCGCGCTCGCACGGCGAGAGCTATCCCCATGAAGTAGGCGTCGGGCTCAGGGCGTGGCATTGACGTTCGTAATGGTAGCGTCCTTGACCGGCAGATCGATCGTCCCCGCGGAGACGCTGTCAATGCGGAGCCGTCCCTTGGCGTATCCGACCGTTACCGCCTGTCCGTAGAAGCGTTCGAGCGTTGCCTGCGGGATCTGCTGGGCGCAATCCATCTTGCCCGTGATGAGTTGAAGGTTCGTCTTGACGATGAGATCGCCGTTAATGCAGGACACGGTGAGGAGCGTGATCACACTGGTCACGACCGCCGTGCCGCCAGGCAGCCGATCGATCTTCCCGAGGGTCTCGCCGTCCTTGAATGGCGCCGTTCCGGTCGATTTCTTGGACGCCGTGTTGAAGCTGCAACCCGCCGCGCCGACGACGGCGGCCGCAATCATGACCATGGCGATCGTCCGCATGATTTGTCCTGGCATCGAACTCACATCTCCCGCCGCAGGGCGCCCAGTGCGAGCTTGATCGCACCGATGACCTGCGCATCCTCACCCAGCTCTGAGATCACGACCGGCGTCCGCATCGGCGCGCTCCGGTGTACCATTTCTCGCACGGGCGCCAGAAACCACTCGCCCTGCGCCGCCATCACGCCCCCGCCGAAGATGATCGCCTCCGGATCCAGCATAGCGATGATGTCGGTCACCGCCATCGCAAGATATTCCTGAACCTCGCTCAGCCATGCCCGTGCCTCCGAAGCGCCGGACTTCGCCGCCTCGAACAAGTCCATGGCGTTCGCGTGATCGCCCAGCAACTCCCGTGCCCGGTGGGCCGCAGCTCGACCGCCGACGACGCCTTCGAGGCACTGCTGCCAGTTCCCGGCGCGAAGCTGCTCGCGCGTCATCGGAAAGAATGCCAGTTCGCCACCGAGCAGGTGTGCGCCCCGGTGCAGCCGCCCGCCGAGCACGATCCCTGAGCCGATGCCGGTGCCCAACGCGATGAACACGTAGTCGGTGAGGCGTTTCGCGGCTCCGAGCCATCCCTCACCGATTGCGGCCGCGTTGGCGTCGTTCTCGATCGCGACGGGCACACCACGGTGCCCGCCAAGCAATTGTGCGATCGGCACGTCATCCCACCCGGGCATGTTCGCGATAGACGACACCGTGCCCGTCGTAGGCTGCACCGCTCCTGGAAGAGCCACGCCGATGGCCGCTACCCTGTTGCCAATCCAGACGCCGCGCACGAGTTCATCTATCGTCCGGCCGATCCGCCCGAGCACGTCGGGCGGCGAGCCAGATGGCAAAGGCCCGGCTCGCCGTGCCTCGATCTCGCCGTCTTCACTCGCAATGACGACGCGAACATTCGTGGCGCCCAGGTCGACTCCGGCGATGAATTGCGCTGGCATCCCTAAGCCTAGCGACGGACTCCGTCTGCGGACAGCTATCAAGCGCGAGGGCGCACATGCCATGCGTGGTTCATGCGGCCGTGTGCCCTATAATCGGGCCGCGCCGCTCTTGGGAGCGTGCGAGAAACGGATGTAGCCATGTCCCTCACTGCCGGCGCTGCCGAGGTCGTGATCACGCCCCCGATCGGCATGCATCTCGACGGCTATGGAGCGCGGAACAGCGGCTCGACCGGCGTGCACGATGACCTGCACGCCCGGGCGCTGGTGCTCAACGATGGCACAACGCGGGTCGCCCTCGTGTCCTGCGACCTGATCGGCGTCGACCGGCGGCTCGTAGCACGCGTTCGCGATCTGGCGTCGAACGCGACGGGCATCCCAGGCGGCAACATGCTCATCGCGGCGACGCACACGCATGCCGGGCCGGCGGGGCTCCGGGCGGATCTCGACGCGTCGCTGACGGACACGATGTCGCGGCTCATCGCCGGCGCTATCGACGCAGCTTCGCGGCGGATGCAACCCACCGTGCTCAAGGCCGGGCGCGGCAGCGTCGATAGCGTGAGCCAAAACCGGCGCGATCCGGGCGGTCCCGCCGATGATGCACTGCGCGTACTCCTGTTCGATGCGCCGAATTCGCGCGACACTGCGGTGGCATCGATTCTCAGTTTCGCCTGCCACCCAACAGTGTTGTTCCACACGAACATGCAGATGAGCGCCGACTATCCCGGCTACGCGCTGGCTACCGTGCGAAAGATCGTGGGCGACGCACCGTCCCTGTTCTTCAACGGTGCGTGTGGCGACGTCAACCCGGCGTGGATTGAGCAGGATTACCACGAAGCGGAACGCGTGGGCTCCATCGTGGGGGCGGAGGCGGCGCGCAGACTACAGGAACTGCGTCCGCTAGGATCGCAGCAGAAGGTGTGGAACATCCGTTGGGAGGAGCTCACCGACAAGCCTATCCACGGCGACTTGATCGAGCCGCGGCTGCGGGTCGCGAGCAGAAGGATCGCACTCCGCCTTCGCCAGCTCGATCCGCCGGAGTCGTACGACGCTCGGGTCGCCCAGTTGGAGTTTCAACGGGCGAAGCTGGATCCGGGTGACATCGAGGCGCGCCGGCGCCTGATGGAGCAGATCACCCAACTGCGCGGCGAACACGGTGTGGCGTCGCGGCTGCGGGCGGGTGGTACGCACTACCTGCACCCCGAGATCCAGGCGATCAGTCTCGGCGCAGGATGTGCGGTCCTTGGCCTGCCCGGCGAGTTTTTCGTCGAGACGGCGCGCGAGATCCAGGCCGCCGCGGGCATTCGGCATCTGCTCGTCGCCTGCTATGCCAATCACCACGTCTTCTACGTGGTGCCGCGGCACGAATTCGGCCGGGGCGGGTACGAACCGGGCGTCGCGCTGCTCGATGAGGACGCGGAGGAGACGGTGCGCGCCGCGGCGATAGCGCTGCTGCGGGAGGTCTCAGCCTGAGCGGTTATGTCGCGCCATGATGATCTGCGCGCGCGGACGGGGTACACTGCGCCTTCGGCACGGATCTCGACGCACGCCAGGGACCAGATGAAGCGCGTACTCGTCTTTGAAGCGCACGGTGACGACATGGAATTCTTCGCGGGCGGCACCATCGCGAAGTTTGCGGCCGGAGGGCATGAAGTCTCGGTCGTCGTGGCCACCGACAACGACAAAGGGTCGTTTGAGCTGAACGCCGACGAGATGCGCGCCGTGCGCGATCGTGAGTTGCAAGGAGCAGCAAAGGTGCTTGGAGTGTCGCGCGTCATCCCGCTCGGCTACTCGGACGGCGACCTCGCCTACGACGTATCACCGAAGGAGTTGCGCGGCCAATTCATGCGGCTGATCCGCGAGTTGAAGCCGGACATCATGTTCACATGGGATCCGTTCACGTCGTACGAGGGACACCCTGATCATCGAGCCGTCGCGGTCGCCGCGAACGAAGCAGCCAGCTTCGCCCACTTCCCCAACTTCTACCCCGAGCATCTATCGGACGGCCTTGCACCGCACTACGTGGGCGAGCAATGGTATTTTGCGAAGGCGCCACGCGACCAGAGTAAGTTCGTCGACATCGATGAGACGATCGACAAGAAGATCGAAGCGCTGTGGCAGCATGAGGCGCAGATGGTGCTCACCGTCATGGACATGAAGTATCATCTGCAACACGCGGGGCTTAACGTTCCGTGGCTCGCGGATCTCGACCCTCACGACTATCGCGACGTGATCGCGAAGCAGATGCAAGCCGCCGGACGCGCGACGGCCGCGCGTTCGGGCCTCGGCTGCACATTTGCGGAGGGGTTTCGGCGTGAGCGTTTCGGCGGGATCGCATCGCTCGCCAAGGATCAGCAGATCGCGGAGGACGTCTAGTGAAACTCGGCTGCTCGTCCTGGTCATACCACGCCGCCCTGCGCTCCGGGCGTATCGATCAGCGAACCTGGCTTCGGCTCTGCGCTGAGGAGATGGAACTGGATGGCGTCGAACTCGTCGATGTCCATTTCCCGACCACCGACCCCGTCTACCTTCGCGATATCAAGAAGCTATGCATCGACCTCCAGCTGACGATCGGCGGCGTTGCGGTGAGCAACGACTTCGGCGCCGCCGACCGCAGGGCGCCCGAGGCCATGAAGGTCAAGCAGTGGTGCGATGTCGCCGCCTATCTCGGCGCTCCTGTGGTGCGCGTGTTTGCGGGCTGGGTACCAACGACGCGCCCGGAGGCAGCGACAGGCCGTATCGTCGGCGCGTTCCGGCGCGTGTTCGGCGGCGCGAAAGTCGATCAGCGCCGGCTGTGGTCTGATATGACGGCGACGCTTCGCGAGTGCGCCGACCACGCTGCCGAGCGGGGCGTCGTGCTGGCGCTGCAAAACAACCGCAGTCATGGCATCGTCGGCGCCGCCGCACAGCTCGCACAATGCGTACATGACGTCGGGTCGCCATGGCTGCGGATTTGCCTCGATCCGGCAGACTTCGGAACGGACACGCCTCTCGACTCCGCGCTGCCCGGTATCGTCCAGGTACACGCGCGTCTGCGTGACGTGCGGAATGACGGGAGCGACGCGCAGATCCACTGGCCGGGCATGCTGCAGACTCTGAAGCTTGGCGGCTACCGTGGCTTCGTGATGCTGGACTACACGGGCCTGGAAGATCCGGAGACGGCCGTGCCGCGAGCGGCTACGTACATGCGCGGACTGCTGCACCTCCTGCAGCGGCAGCAGTTACTTGCGCAAACTGCTTCACCGCACGCGGATGTCGCCCCGGTGCGATCGATGGACGACGCCCCGGCGTTGCACGAAGCACATACCTCGCTGCAGGCCGAAGCGTCCGTCACCGGATGAGGGTCCGGGCGGTTGTCTTCGATTTGGGTCACACGATCTGGGACATCACGCCGCAACCAGATGCCCTGGCGCGCGCCTACGTCGAGATGCGGGCCACGCTATCGCGGCGCCTCGGGCGAACCGATCTGCCGGAGGCCGCGGCGTTCCAACGGTCGGTCCGCGATGTGCTTCACGATGCCGCGAAGACGTACTTCATGGACGGTCCCGAGTTGCGCGAGCCGCCGCCGCACGAGTGGGTCGAGCAGGCGTGCCTCCGCCTCGGCGTCGAACTGGAGGCGCCGCTGCTGCGCGAAATCGCGCCGCCGCTCTTCGCGACCGAAATCGATGGACTCGTAGTCAGCGAGGGCACGCTCGAATCCGTTACGGCACTCTCGAATGCCGGGTACCGCCTGGGTTGCATCACGAATACTCTGGCCGACGCCCCTGCCATTCGGGCGATGCTGCGAAAGCATGGCTTCGAGTCGTTGATGGAAAGCGTCGTCGTCTCCACGGAAGAGGGCTGGCGCAAGCCTCACCGTTCGCTCTTCGAGAAGGCGTTGAACGATCTGGACGTGAAGCCGGCAGAGTCGCTGTTCGTCGGCGACAGCCCGGCCCACGATATCGGCGGTGCCAAGGCCGTGGGCATGCTTGCCGTGTTAACGCGACAGTACATTGAGCGACCCTATCCCGATCATGCGCCGCCGCCCGATGCGTGCATCGATCATCTGCGCGAGCTGATCGACGTGATCCCGAGACTCGACGCGCGGTAAGTCCTGGCGCCTGACTCAGGCGCGCAGGCGCTCGCTGGCCGCCCGTGCCAGCGGATTGACGCCGCGTGCGGCGTTGCCTCGCGTCCGCTCTTCGCGTTCCTGCTTCGCGGCATGGAGGTCGTTCTCGGCGCTATCGAGCAGATCTTTGGCTGAGGTGCCGTCCTCCGGGAAGCAGACGATAGCCACCGATGCTTTAAGCGGCTCGGGCGTTCCATCGTCGCCGAAGACGGAGACCTGCGAAAGGCTAGCAAGAAGCCGCGTCGTCACCGAAACAGCCGCCGCACGGTTCGTCTCCGGAAGGAGCACCGCGAACTCGTCGTTGCCAAGCCGCGCGACCAGCTCGGGAGGCGATACTGCTTCCGCAAGGCTCACTGCGGCGCTGCGGAGGAGGCGGTCGCCCATCGACTGGCCGTAGGAGGCGTTGAAGTGCCCGAAGTCGTCGATATCAATGACCACCAGGGAGAGCGTCTTCGCGTAACGTCCGCAACGGATTAACTCGTGCTCGATGGCCTCGCCAAGGAAGCGACGGTTGTAGACCCAGGTGACAGGATCGATGTCGTTGAAGCGCGCCGTATCTTCCTGCGTCGCGATGTCGCGCATCGCCAGCGTGAAGTGCCCGACCAGCAGCTCAACAATCGACGCATCGATGTCCGTCCGAGCGAAGCCGAAGACCACGACACCGTACGGCTCACCTTCGACAAGCATTGGCACCAGCGCGAATCGCTTGATGCCCAGCGTCGCCTCCGCCGCGCGCGCGACATCTGGCGCGATGGCGCCGTCCCAGAAGTCGACCAGAGAGTCGCGGATCACCACCTCGCCGCCCTCGATGACCAGGCGGCGGAAGTGACTGACCGGCAGATCGAGTTCCAGGACGGTCAGATCCTCCTGCAACGCGTCCATCGCGCGCTCAAGCAGCGGTTCGACGATGCCCTCGAGCGGTGACGCGGTGAGCACGTCCCGCTTCTTGTCGAGCAGCAGCGGGTAGACGAAGATCGACTCTGTGACGCTCGGCGCCTTCTCGAGGAACGCGCTCATCATCTCGCTTGAGCTGCCGGCGCTGTGCAAGAAGAGTGAGAGGATGACGAGATCGAACAGCCGCCCCTCGCGCCCTTCCGGGCGTGAGGTCTCTACCGACTCGATGGCAACGTGCGGGACCGGCTCTCGCGAGTTCCGGTCATCCTTCTTGGTCTGTAGCCAGCGCATTGGTGTACCTAGTCCTCCGCCAGCTTGATCACCATCGTCTGTTCGTTGTGCACTTCGACCTTGACCTCGCGGGCCATGGCGCGAGATACCGCATCCCCCAAGACGTCAGGGTCGATCTCGGCGGTCGCCTCCAACGCGACGATCGCCGTCCCGTTGCTGTAGCTTAGAAGCGACATGTCACGAACGCCGGCCATCCCCAGCAACGCCCTGTGGAGCGGCACCAAGTCGACGCCGCGCCGCTTGTCTTCCACGGTGATGCGGTAGGTCCGTGGTAGCAAGTCGAACCCACGTTTTGCATCGGGGGCCGCCGTCGCTGGCGCCGCCGATGCCGGTAGGGGCATCGAATTGTCGTCGTCATCGCGCGATCCTATCGCCGGTGTCGATGGTGCGTCACGCAGGATCGCGGGGCGCGGCGGTGTACCGATGGGAAAACGCGGCAACTGCGGCGCGTCGTTCCACTCATCGACTTCAGCCCCGTCCGGCGTCCCTGCCGGCGCATGGTCACGCGAAACGGCGGCCGTCTCCGGCTGCGGCTGCACCGAAAGCATCGCGTCGACACGGGCGGTCAGCGACGCCAGTTGCCGCCGGGTGTCGTCGAGATCGCGCCGCAGTTCTCGGGCGGCGGCCCTCCATGACTCTTCACGAGGCGGAAATGCAATCGGCTCTGGCCGGTCTCCCGGTTCGGATTGGACGTGCATCGCGCCAGGTGACGCGGCGGAAGATTCGGGCGGCGCGATCGCGAGCGCGCCGTCGGTTGCGCGCTCCGCCTGCTCTGCCTCGATGCGCCTGAGGGTGGCTTGGATCAGGCTCTCGTCCACGGCTGGGCGTGCGGCGTCCGAAGCGGGCTCAGGATTGGCGTCCGCATCGGTTGGCGGCACGATGTGCAGATTGGGCGCGCTGCGGCCCACCTCTGCTTCCTCATCGGGCGCGTCGGGCGACTCGTCCACGCCGGGCGGCAGATCGGGCAGGCGTGCGGCTTTCGACGCGGCAACGCGACGGATCGTCGCCGCGATCATGTCCTCATTGAGATCTCTGCTCATACGCGGCACTCCAAGCCGTCCGAAGCGGGCGGGCTAGCCCCTCACTTGATTCTCGGCATTCCGACTAGGCAGCTACACCAATTTTCGCAAGGCGGGGCGCCTGACCTCCCCTCACAGGTCAGCCGGCGGCTACAATGGCCCGATGCGACTTCTCCTGATGCACGGCCCGAACCTGAACAAGCTCGGTACTCGGGAGCCTGAGATCTACGGCACGGCGACATTGGCCGATGTCGAGCGGCTTGTCAGCGAGCGGGCAGCGACGTTTGGGGCCGAGGTCCGGGCCTTCCAGACCAACAGCGAAGGTGCGTTCGTCGATTGGCTCCAACGCGAGCAATCTGGCGCCGATGGTCTGATCATCAACGCGGGCGCCTACACCCACTACAGCATCGCGCTGCGGGACGCCGTCGCGGGCTGCGAACTGCCCGCGATCGAGGTCCACATCTCGAACGTCTACCGCCGCGAGGCGTTTCGGCATGAATCGCTGCTGTCCGCGGTCTGCAACGGCACGATTGTCGGGCTGGGGGTGTACGGGTATGTCCTCGCGGTCGATGCGCTTGCCCACATCTTGAGCGGGACGGACTGAGATGCCGGACGGCCCCGCCGAATGCATCGAACTGCGCGCCGCCGATCCGGACGGCGATCTTGCGTGCGACTTCGCCATCGCGCGCGATCTCGCCCGCGACGGCTTCCGTGAGCGCTTGCGGCGGGACATTATTGGCCCGATCCGCGCGTTGCCAGACGGTGTGGAAGTACGGTTCCGACTGGACGCGTGGGACAACGTGCGGCGGTACCTTGATGTGGAATCGCGATGTTGCTCATTCCTGAACCTGTCGGCCAAGGAATCGGCCGATGGCATCATCGTCACGGTCACGGGTAGGCCCGAAGCCCGTGACTTCATTCTCAACATCTTCACTGCGCCAGATCCCGGCCACGCTTGAGTCTCGAAAAGGACGAAGCATGAACGCACGCGTGCAGCGACTTCGACACACGTTCGAGAAACACGAGCTTGACGGCGCTTTGATCTCAAACGCGCAGAACCGCCGGTACCTCAGCGGCTTCACCGGTTCCGCCGGCTACCTGCTGATCACCGCTGATGACGCCGTCATCGCCACAGACTTCCGCTACTTCGAGCAGAGCGCCGCTCAGGCGCCTAACTTCCGCCTGCACAAGACGGTCGGCGGGTTCGACGCGTGGCTGCCGGCGCTCTTCGCGGAGCTTGCCGGCAAGAAGATCGCTTTTGAAGCCGCCGACATGACCTTCGCGACGCACCAGCAGATCAAGAAGTCACTGGCCACGTTACCCGAAGGCGAGCGACCGGCGCTCGTCCCGACGCCAAACCTCGTCGAGGCGCTGCGGTTGTTCAAGGAGCCGGCGGAGGTCGAGGCGCTACAGCGCGCTGTTGACCTCGGGGACGCAGCCTGTACGGCTGTGGCCGAACGGATCGAGCCGGGCTGGACCGAGAATCAGGTAGCCTGGGAGATCGAGAAGTATATTCGCGAGCGCGGCGGCGACGGACTGTCGTTCGACACCATCGTCGCCGGCGGGCCGTGGGGCGCCATGCCACACGCCTACCCGCGCGACCGCAAGCTCGAGAAGGGCGAGGGCGGCGTCATCGATATGGGCTGCGAGATCGACGGCTACATGTCGGACCTGACGCGGACGGTCTTCCTGGGTAAGGCCGACGACCAGTTCAAGAAGATCTACGACATCGTCCTGACCGCTCAACTCACCGCGGAGGAGATGGTGCGCCCAGGGATGACCGGCGAGGAGTGCCACATGATCGCGCATAACGTCATCGATGCCGCCGGCTATGGCGACACGTTCGGCCACGGTCTCGGCCACGGCATCGGACTGCAGGTCCACGAGGCGCCGCGGGTCGCGCGCACGTCCACGGACGAACTCAAAGACAACATGGTGTTCACCATCGAGCCCGGGATCTACATCACGGGCTGGGGCGGCGTCCGCATCGAAGACATGGTGGTGTTGGAGAACGGCAAGGCTCGTATCATGAGCAGGGCGCCAAAGCTCCAGTTCGTCAGCTAACCGCCTACAGAACGCGTCCCGAGCCTTCCGGCTCGGCTCCGATTTCGCTACGTTATGGCGAACAGATTGGAAGCACTGCGGCACGCGGCAAGCGTGATCCGTGGTCATACAGGAGGACATCCCACCCATGATCTCTACGGGTGATATGAAACGCGGCGCCACCATAGAGCTGGATGGCCGTGTGTACCAGGTGATGGAGTTCGCGCACATCAAGATGGGCCGCGGCTCCGCGCAGATGCGCATGAAGCTTCGCGATGTTCGACGGGGCGATCTCATCGAGCGTAGCTTTCAGGCCGGGGAGAAGTGGCCGCGCGTGCGGGTTGAACGCGTCACCATGCAACTCAGCTACGTCGAGGACGACATCATCAACTTCATGAACACGGAGACGTTCGACCAGGTGCCGCTGACGCGCGACCAGGTCGGCGAGGCGATGAACTTCATCGGCGAAAACGGCCAGTGCGACGTGCTGTTCCTGGGGGATGAGCCTATCGGCATCGAACTGCCTTCGTCGGTGGTCCTGACGATCACAAAATGCGACCCCGGTCTAAAGGGCGACACGGCAACGGGCGCCACGAAGCCGGCGACGCTGGAAACTGGGCTCGTCGTCAACGTGCCCCTGTTCGTGAACGAAGGCGACAAGATCAAGGTCAACACCGAGAGCGGTCAGTACCAGGAGCGGGCGTAGCGCCGTCCGCCTCCCATTGCGCTGATCCGCATATTTGTTCGAAAATGCGGGTGTGCACGTTTACGCCGTCCGCGAAATTACGACGTACCTTCGAGAGATGCTCGAATCGAGCCCGGTGCTCGGCGATCTCTGGATCGCCGGCGAAGTGTCGAACGTCAGCCGCCCTGCTTCCGGCCACGTGTATTTCACGCTGAAGGACGGCAGCGCGCAACTTCGATCCGTCTACTTTGCCTCGAAGGCTCCTCGCCGCAGTTCCACCGCCCACCTGATCCAGAACGGGCAAGCCATCGTCGCGCACGGTCGAGTCTCGTTGTACGAACAACGCGGTGATCTGCAACTTTATGTCGACTACGTGCAGCCCGAGGGTGCGGGCGCGCTGCAGGCCGAGTTCGAACGTCTGAAGATCCGCCTCGAAGAGGAAGGCCTGTTCGACGAGTCTCGCAAGAGGGCACTCCCCCGCTTTCCCCGGCGAATCGGCGTTGTGACGTCAGAATCGGGTGCCGTCTTCCATGACATCTGCCACGTGCTAGAGCGCCGCTGGCCACTGGCGGAGGTCGTATTGTCGCCTGCGCCGGTGCAGGGTACGGAGGCCGTTCCCGGCATCATCGGCGCGATTGAGCAACTGAACGCGCGCGGCGACATCGACGTGATCATCACGGGTCGTGGCGGCGGCTCGATCGAAGAGCTCTGGGCGTTCAACGACGAACTCGTCGCGCGCGCCATCTTCGCCAGCGTCGTGCCGGTCGTTTCGGCCGTGGGTCACGAGACTGACACAACGATCGCCGATTTCGTCGCCGACCGCCGGGCGCCCACGCCGTCGGCGGCCGCCGAGATCGTATCCCCTGATCGCGGAGAGATCGGCGCACGTCTGCGCATCCTGTTGGTCAGTATGGAATCGGCCGTTCGGCAGGAGATCGGCTCGCGTCGAAACAACCTCCAGAACGATCTGCATCTGCTCGAACGGCGCACGCCCGATGTCGATCGCCTGCGCCAAGGCGTGGACGACATCGCCCGTCGAGCATCGCGGGCGGCGGAGAACGCGCACGCGACTGTTGTACACGCGGTCGGGAGCTTTGTTTGGCGTCTGAAGTCGCTCGACCCGTTCGCCACACTTGACCGAGGCTACGCCATCGTTCAGCGCGACTCCACTGTGATATCGAGCGTCGGCAAGGCGAAAGCAGGAGAAGCGCTGGGCGTCCGCGTGAAGGACGGGACGATCAACGTGCGTGTCGACGGCGGTACGCCGGTGCGCAGGCGTCCGAAGCGGTCGGTGTCTGAAGCGCAGGCGCCACTATTTACGATGCCCGAATATCGGGCGTAGGAGGCGATCGATGCCAAAGGAAGAGAAGCGCGACACCTTCGAGCAGCTCTATGCGCGGCTCGATGAGCATGTCAGCAAGCTTGAACTGGGTGGCCTCCCGCTGGAAGGCGCAATCGCGCTCTACGAAGAAGGAATGCTCCTGGCACGCGCGTGCCAGGAGCGCCTCGACGCCGCCGAGTTGAAGATCACGAAGTTGCGTGAGTCGTTCGCGCCACTCCCTCAGCGCCACGGCGCCGCCATCCAGGATGCGCCCGACGATTACGAATACGTGGCGGCGACGGACGATGATGAGCCGTTCGGCTAAACGGTTGCCCGATCGTCGCGTGCGGGATACCGTGGGCCGTGGGCCAATCGCGCCACGGAGGGACGAGTGCTGCGTATCGGGTGGTTTTCGACTGGTCGTGGCGAGGGATCGCAGAGATTGCTGCGAGCCGCCATCGAAGCGATCCGCGAAGGCAGACTCGTAGCCGAGATCGCCTTCGTGTTCTCCAACCGCGAGCGCGGCCAGTTCGAGGCGACCGACACCTTTTTCGACCAGGTGGCCGGCTATGGTATCCCCCTGATCACGCTGTCCGACGCCCGCTTCCGCCGCGAACACGGCGGAACGGTGGCGCGTCTCGGGCAACCGCTGCCCGCGTGGCGCACCGAGTATGACCGCTCCGTGGCGGATCGGCTCCGGCCGTATCAATACGACATTGGCATGCTCTCGGGGTACATGCTGGTGATGACGGAGCCACTCTTCGCCAGCCACGCGATGCTGAATCTGCACCCGGCGGCGCCGGGACAGCCCGCCGGCACCTGGCAGGAGGTCACCTGGCAGTTGATCGACCAGCGCGTCGAGCAGGGCGGTGTCCGCATTCATCTCGTCACCGCTGAGCTCGATGAAGGGGCCATCGTCACCTACTGCACATTCCCGCTCCGCGGGCCAACCATTGACCTGCTATGGCGCGCGGCTGAACATCGCAGCATCAGCGACATTCGCGACGCGGAGGGCGAGGCGTTTCCGCTCTTTCAGGAGATTCGTCGCCGCGGCGCCGCGCGCGAGCTCCCACTGGTCGTCGAAACGCTGCGCGCACTCGCGGACGGGCGGTTGCGACTCGACGGCGGCGCCATCACGGCGGGAGGCGTCCGCATCATCCATGGATTCGACCTCACGCCGGAGATCGAAAGCTCGATTGCCGGGGGCACACTCGTATAGACATCATCCGGTCGGCGTGATTGACGCGTCAGGGGTCAAGCGCTAGGATGGTGCTCCATGCATATGTCTACTTGCCACGCTTGTGAGTTCAGCATCGACGCCGGCGATAACTTCTGTCGCCGCTGCGGCGTGGCCATCGACCGCGCGCAGTTGCCGGTCGTGCGGGCGAACGTGAGTCCAGCGTTGTGGCGGCCGCAGGCTTCGCCGGTCGTGAAAGGCGCTGCGGTGATGGCCGCTGGCACCGTCGGGCAGTTTGTATTTCGCCGGCTGATCGGCGGGCTTCTTGCAGGCGGCGGAGGACGATCGCGGAAGCACCGCGCCATTCGCATCAAGAACCCGCGCGGTGACGGCATGGTTGACGAAGCGCAGATCATCACCGAGACGATCATGATGCGCCGCGTGAGGATCAGGCGACAAGCCTGATCAGTGACTTCGCGGTCTAAGCCGCATTCCTTGCAGGACGCCCCGGTGGGCAGGACACCAGGACCGGCAGTCAATGGCTTTCATGCGGCGCCAGGCGCTCGCCGTTGGTATCGCGCTCGTTGCGGTCACGCTGTGCGCCGCGCCGGCCCGCGACGCCGCTGCCTTCGACTACATCACCAACGGCGGATTCGAGAGCGGGAGCGATGCGTGGAGCGCCTGGCCGAACGTCCAGCTCGACATCGTCACTGCGCCTGACGTGACGCCCGCCGAGGGGGTGTACGCGGCTCGCATCACACTTTCTTCCGGATCCGCGCCCGCGGCGATTCGACAAACGTCGTGGTCCGGGGCGCCCGCCGGCGTGTACCACCTCTCAGCCTGGGTGAGGACCACATCCCCTGCGACAGAGATATCCGTCCAGATCATCGAGAATCCATCGAGCAGGATGCTTCGCCTGTCGAGCATCGGCCCGGCGGGTCGATGGGCGATGGTGGAGGGTGACATCGATATCGTTGGCTTCAGCAACCTCGTGCTGACCATTGGCGCAGCCGGCGCAACGGGCGATGTGATCTACGTCGATGACGTGCGACTTGAGGGGCAGCCACCGGCAACGATGACGCCGACGGTCACGCCAACACCACAGCCGAGCGAGACGGCCACGCCAAGCGCGACGGGAACCCGCACGCCGACCGCAACCAGGACACCGTCCGCAACCAGGACGGCTTCCGCGACGAACACGCCCCGCGCGACGAACACGCCGCGACCCTCCGCTGCCGCGACGATTGGTCCCGACCTGCTGAATGGCGGCTTTGAGGATGCTGGGGCGGACGGCGCACCGATCGGCTGGCAGAAATACGGCGGCGCGCTCGATCTGACGACCGCAACGACACACGGCGGGAGTCAGGCCGCCGTGCTAGTAAGTGCGACCGTTTCGACGAAGTGGCTCTACCAGACCGTCCTCGTCGCGGGTGGCGCGTCGTACGCATTCAGCGCATGGATCGTCGACGATGATCCCGGCGTAGCGGCGGCATTCCTGCGCGTCGCGTGGTACGCCAGTGAAGACGGCAGCGGCGCGGCGCTCTCCACCGCCGATTCGACCGAGCGACTCACCGCGCCAACGCCGGACTATCGCTATCTGACGACCAGTTCGATCAGGGCGCCCGCTGACGCGCGATCCGCGCGCGTGCGTATTGTGCTGGCGCCCGCGTCAGCCAATCGGGCGACCATGTACGCTGACGACGCCTCCTTTGAACCGGTAGCCCCAGCCGAGGCGGTCGCGACGGACAATGCAGCTGCCGACAGCGTTGAAGCGCCCGTGCGACCTGTAGTCGGCGACTCGATGGCGCCACGACTTGCCAACGACGGTGCGGCCTCGAGTCGGATCGCATCACCCGCAACCTCACGGGATCGCCTGGTCATCAACGAAGTGATGTACGACCCGGATGGCTCGAGTCCCGACGGTGCGGCCGAGTGGGTCGAGATCTATAACCCGAACGACCTGCCCGTCAATCTTGCGGGCTGGGCGCTGGCGGATGCGGTCGGCACCGACCTGCTGCCTTCCGCGACGGTCGGCCCGCGGGGGTTCGCCGTCATTGCCGCTTCGGATAGCTTCTCCGCTCGCTACACCGGCTTCAGAGGCCCGCTTCTCGTACTTGGCGGGCGGATTGGAAACTCGCTCGGGAACGCTGGCGACCGCCTTCTCCTGCGCGACCCTGCCGGCACGGTTGTGGATGCGATCTCCTGGGGCACGGATTCGACTGTCTTGAAGCCCGCCATCGGGGCCGTCCCGTCGGGCCACTCCATCGAGCGCCGTGTACCCGGAGGTGACACGGACTCCGCAGCCGATTTCGTCGACAACATGCGACCGTCGCCGGGGGCGCCGTTTGAAGCTGCCCCGGTGGGGCGTGCGGGATCGCGATCGACAGGAGCACCGCAGTCGCTCGCGCAGGGGCACGAAACATCACTCGACTGGCTCCCGTGGAGCCTCGCGGCCATCGCGGCGACGGCGCTCGGGGTCGCGCTGTCGTGGCGCGCCGTGCCCGCGCTGACGCAACGCTTGCGACATCACGCGTGAAGGAACGACTGCAGAAGATCCTTGCTCGTTCCGGCCACGGCTCCCGCCGCGCCGCCGAGCAGATTATCACCGATGGGCGTGTGCGGATAAACGGCTCGGTCGTGCGCACGCTGGGAACGCAGGCCGACCCCGCTATTGATCTCATCGAAGTCGATGGCGTCACGATTGAGCTGGCCGCAACACCCGTGTACTTGGCGATGAACAAGCCGGCGGGCGTCCTGACAACGGTGACCGATCCGGAACACCGCCGCACAGTGATGGACATTCTTCCGCCACAGCTGCCGCCGCACGTGTTTCCGATCGGGCGGCTCGATCGAGACACAGAAGGGCTGCTGTTGTTTACGAACGACGGCGAGTTCGCGCACCGCATGGCACACCCCCGATTCGAGATCGATAAGGAGTATCTGGCGCTTGTGCAGGGTGCGCCGGAGCGAGCGGCTATGGAGGAGCTCCGTACCGGCGTCGTGCTCGAGGGCAAGCGCACGGCGCCTGCCGATGTGGAGATGGCGCGCTCGCCGGACGGGTTCACGACGCCGAGCGGGCACGCGTGGCTGCGCCTCGTCATCCACGAGGGGCGCAAGCGGCAGGTGCGGCTGATGTGCGCGTCGGTGGGGCATCCGGTGAAGACGCTGGTGCGCACGCGGATCGACGGCGTTACGCTCGCCCGACTGGCGCGCGGGAAGACGCGCCCGCTGGACGCGAGTGAAGTCGCCAACCTGCGGACGCTCGTCGGGCTGTCTGATTGACTCATTGTTTTTCCGCGATCCTCGGCTTCGTGCGTGGCGGCGAATCTGCGCGGACTGGTGTTCCCTCGGTCTCCGTGATTGATCGCGCCCGGATTTGATTGTTGTTGATTGAATGAGGTTCCAACAATCAAACGGCCGTTGTGGCGAGTGCGAGCATCTCGCGCAGACGCCCGTACCGCCGATGGGGCTGCGCCCGTGTTAGGCGCCGGCGAGCGCGGGCGCAGAGGGCTGTCTCCTTCGGCGACTCGGGAGCGCCCCTTATATCCGGGATTGCGCCGCATTCTGCTGACCTTCGGGCGAACGTGATGCCGGGCGTCATTCTCCCACGGTGGTCCAGCAATCTCGCCGGGCCGCGCGGCACTCAAACGATGGGGCGGGTACACTCGGTCGATGCCCACCGTAACGACTATTGCGATCGACGGGCCGGCGGCCTCCGGCAAAAGCGCCGTGGGCGCGGCGCTGGCGACCGGACTCGGGTATCGCTTCTTCGATACCGGTGCGATGTACCGGGCGATGACGTGGATCGCGTTGACCCGGGGGATCGACGTTCGCGATGCGGCTGCGCTCGCCGCATTTGCCGAGCGCGCGAAGATCTCCGTCCTCGATGCCCCACCCGGGACCGTATCGCCGACCGGCGTTGTGGTCGATGGCGAGGACGCGACGCCGCATCTCCGTGACCCCGACGTCGAGACGAGCGTGTCGCTGGTGTCGCGCGTGCCCGGGGTGCGTGCGGCGCTCGTGCGGATCCAGCGCGAGCTGGCGGCAGAGGGCGGCGTGGTGATGGCGGGGCGCGATATCGGGACGGTGGTGCTGCCCGATGCCGGATTGAAGGTCTACCTCGATGCTTCACGCGAGGTGCGGGCACGGCGCCGGGCGGCGCAGATGCGCGAATCGGGCCTGGAGCCCGACTTCGACGCATTGGTGGCGGACCTCGAACGGCGCGACGGCATCGACAGCAGCCGCGAGGCATCGCCGTTGACGGCGGCGGCCGATGCTGTGATCATCAACACTGATCAGTTGACAATCGAGGAGGTGGTGCGACGAATCGAAGCACTAGCACACGCATGATCTGGCGCGTCGTCCCAATCTCGTACTGGGCCGTGGTTGGGCTGATCCGCCTCTGCACCTTCATCTACGCGAAGGGGCCGTACGTCGCGGGCCGCGAGAACGTGCCGGCGACCGGCGGCGCCATCCTCGTCTCGAACCACCTGAACAATGCGGACCCGTGCATCATTCCCGGCGCTACGAGCCGACGCATCGTGATTATGGCGAAGAAGGAGATGTTCCGGTGGCCCGTGATCAGCCTGCTGTTCCGGCTCATCGGCTCGTTTCCCGTCGACCGGCAGGGCGCTGACCTCGCGGCGATCCGCGAGGCGCAGGCGGTGGTACACGATGGTCATTTGCTGTTGATGTTCCCTGAGGGCACGCGGAGCAAGGACCGGCAGTTGCACCAGGGCTTCGCTGGGACGGCGCTGGTCGCGTACCGGACGGGCGCGCCGATCGTACCGATCGCGATCACGGGGACGGATCACCTGAAGTGGCCGCTCCTGTTCTTCCGGCCGTTCATCGGGCCGCGCGTGACGATCACGTTCGGCAAGCCGTTCTATCCGCCGAAGGTCGAGCGCATCACGACGCAGGCGGCGAAAACCGCCACGGACGACATCATGCGCCACATCGCCGAGCTGCTGCCGGAGGAGTACCGCGGTGTGTACCGCGACGCGGTGGCGGCGCACGCCGCCGGCAATGCGGGGATGCGGGACACTGAGCGCGTACCGTGAGCGCACGCTCCCGATCGGACGCGCTTCTCACGCCCCTCATGTCCGCGAAGGTCATCGAGCAGTCGATTCATCTCATCCGCGACCAACGCGTGATCTTAGACGCCGATCTAGCGAGACTATACGGAGTCGAAACGGGCGCGCTGACCCGGGCGGTTCGACGAAACGCCGACCGGTTCCCTGAGGACTTCATGTTTCAGCTTAGTGCCGGCGAGCACGCCGACTTGAAACGCCAATTTGGCATCTCAAGCTCGTGGGGCGGGCGGCGTTATCCGCCTTATGCGTTCGCGGAGCAAGGCGTGGCGATGCTTTCGAGCGTACTGCACAGCCAACGCGCCGTGCAGGTCAACATCGAAATCATGCGCGCCTTCGTGCGGCTCCGGCAGATGCTCGCGTCGCACGAAGACCTCGCGCGAAAGCTCGATGCGCTCGAGCGGAAGTATGACGCGCAGTTCAAGGCGGTGTTCGATGCGATCCGCAGGCTGATGGCGCCTCCGGAGCCGTCACGCCGGCGCATCGGCCTGCGACGAGACGAGTGACCGTCGTGGCTGTCCACCATGGCGGGTACGTGGCGCGGAGCGCGGGTTCGTAGCAGTACTACTGGCGTGCTTCTAACGCATGGTTCCACCGCTTCGTTAGCTCGCTTGCAGAACGGCGATCCGCGGTTGACTCGCCGCACCCCGCCCCGACCTAACCCCCAGCCCCTTCCCGGCGCGGGAAGGGGAGCCCGGCTGCCGTTCTCAGCGTCAGGACAACGCCGCTCGGAGCACTTCCGCCGGCAAGCTATACTGACGTGCGGCGGGGACGGAGCTGAAGCTGCGTCCTTACGGCCTCGGAGCGGCGCGATGTATGCGAGGCGCCTGCTGCTGGCGCGGGGAAGTTTAGATGCAGGTGATCAAGGCCAAGGAACTGGGGTTCTGTATGGGGGTGCGCCGCGCCGTCGAGATGATGGAGGGCGCCGCCGACGAACTCGGGCCGATCACGAGCCTGGGTTCGACCGTCCACAACCCGCAGGTCGTCGACAAGCTGCGCAGCCGCGGCGTAGAGGTGATCGCGACGCTGGAGGCGATCGACGCGCGGCCCGTGGCGATCACGGCGCATGGCGTCGGGCCGCAGGTGCTGCGGGAGCTGGAGGCGCGCGGGGCGTCGATCGTTGACACAACGTGCCCGATCGTGACGCGCGCGCAGCAGTGGGCGAAGAAGCTGACCGACGAGGGGTTCGGCGTCATCGTGTTCGGGGATCCGGAGCACAAAGAGGTGCGCGGCATCCTCGGCTGGGCCAACGGCAAGGTCGTCACGATGAAGACCGAGTCCGAGTTGGACGCACCACTCCCCGATTGGATGCCATCGCGGGTCGGCGTGCTTTCGCAGACGACGGAGACAGAGGGGCACTTCGCTCGCTTCGTACAGCGGCTGCTGACGGTACACATGGATCGGATCAGCGAGTTGCGCGTGATCAACACGCTGTGCAACGCGACGACGAGCCAGCAAGCGGCGACGGCAGAGCTTGCCGCGGAGGTCGACCTGATGGTGGTCGTCGGCGGCCGGGAGAGCGCGAACACGCGTCACCTCGCGGAGGTATCCCGCGAGCGCGGCGTCGAGACGTACCACGTCGAATCGGCGGCGGAGATCGAGGCCGCGTGGCTGCCAGGACACGAGCGCGTCGGCGTAGCGGCGGGCGCGTCGACGCCGGATGCGGTGATCGATGACGTCGTGGCGCGGCTGTATGCGCTGGCGCCTTCAGGTTGAACCACAGAGGCACGGAGGCACCGAGGGGTGTAGGGGTGTGTCCGCGCGCCCTGGCTTTCGAAGACTGCCCGCTGGCGGCGGCCGGGGGCAAGTCACCCGGTCGAGGGCACGCCTTCGGGTTTGAACCACAGAGGCACAGAGTCACAGAGGGTTGTGGAGATGCGCACGCGCGTGTACGAGAGCACTCAACTCACAGCGTGGCGGGATGGCAGTAGATGACTGAGGTTGCGCGGACGGCGCGAGAGAAGGCCAACGCCGGCGGTGTCATAGACGCCGTGCGAGCGGGGTCGATCGCGGCGGAGATCGGCCTGGCGCCTGGCGATCGCGTCGTGGCGATCGATGGACGGGCGCTGCGCGATGCCGTCGACGTGCAGTTCTACGCGTCGGAAGACGCGATCGCGATCGACGTCGTGCGCGGATCCGAGGCGCTGCGGTTCGAGATCGAGAAGCACCCGGACGAAGACCTCGGCATCGCGTTCCAGGATCCGGCGTTCGACGGCATCCGCATTTGCAACAACAGCTGCTTCTTCTGCTTCCTCAAGGGCAACCCGAAGGGCATGCGGAAGACGCTCTACGTCAAAGACGACGACTATCGGCTGAGCTTCTATCACGGCAACTTCGTGACGCTGACGAACCTGACGGACGATGACTGGGCCCGGCTCGATGAGCAGCGGCTTTCGCCGATCAACGTATCGGTGCACGCGACCGAGCCGGATCTGCGGCGCTACATGCTCGGCAACAAGACCGCGCCGGACATTTGCGCGCAGCTGCGGCGGCTGGGCACGATGGGCATTCAAGCAAACACGCAGGTGGTGTTGTGCCCCGGCGTCAACGACGGCGCCGCACTCGACCGGACGATCGGCGACCTGTCCTCGCTCTACCCGGCCGTGCAGACGATCTCGATCGTGCCCGTCGGTGCGACGATGACGGCGGAAGAGCGCGTCGCTCGCGGCGCGCACAGCAGCGAGATCGAGGGCTGCACGCCGGAACACGCGCGGGCGATCATCGCGCAGGTCACGCCGTATCAACGCGCGTTTCGCAGAGAGCACGGGCACACGCTCGTGTACCTTGCGGATGAGTACTATCTGATCGCTGGCGTCGAACCGCCGGGCGCGGCGCACTATGACGGGTTCGCGCAGTACGAGAACGGCATCGGCATGACGCGCTCGCTGATAGACGACTGGCGGAAGGCGCGCCGGGGACAGTCCGGACGCCGACTCGGCGCGCAGGGGCTGGCCCGTGAGGCCGCACAGCCCGGGACGGCGCTGCCACATTCCGTCCCGGCGTTCGAGCGGGTGTCGATGGTGTGCGGGACGCTGATCGCGCCGACGCTGGCGCGCATCAGCGCGGAGTTCGCCACCGCAACAGGCGTTTCGGTCGAAGTTCACGCGATCGAGAACGCGTTCTTCGGGCCGCGGGTGAACGTGTCGGGGCTGCTGACGGCTGGCGACATCGAACAGCAACTCAGAGGCGTCGACCTCGGCGATCTCGTCGTACTGCCGCGATACGCGCTGGACTACACGGGCGCGCGCTTCCTCGATGACCGTACGCCGGCTGAGTTACAGGCTGCTCTGGGCGTGCCACTCGCATTCGCGTCGACGCTGCGCGAGGTCTTGCAAATCGTCGGCGAACCGCTACACTCGGACGTGACCGGCGCGGAGGTCGGCGCCACAGCCAACGGGAAGTCGTGGGTGGCGTTCGACGCGGCGGGCGTTTCGGCGAAAGGGAGGTGACGGAGAGCGACGAGGTGAGGTCGTGCCGGGCTGCGACAACAGCCGGCAGACAACATAGCGCCAGGCCCTGACGCACGCGGTCCATGTTTGGAGGGCGCGCGAATTGAGGTTCACGCTACGGACGTGAGCAACTGTTCAGGGTGACGAGGTAGAGGCTTATCGAACTACTCGGCGGATGGCCTCTCGGCAGCACAGTCGTTATGGACGGGACAAAACGCGGCGCGCAAGCGCCCGACAGAGACCGCTCCCATGTGCCCGGCTCGATGAGCCGCGAATCACTCTCCTCTCGCACACACAGCGACGTCGTCGGGCGCGCGGGCATGTCCGCCCGCGCGGGATCGATGTGCGCGCCGCTCCGCTTCGCCGCGGGCCGCGCGAGAGGAGATCATGGTTCACTTCAACTACACGTCAAGCGAGGGTAGAGCTGCCGGCACCGTCCCGATGGAGGTGCGCTGATGTGCGGCATTGTGGGGTACGCCGGCGAGCGCGAGGCGGCGCCGTTGCTGCTCGATGGCCTGCAGCGGCTGGAGTACCGCGGCTACGACAGCGCGGGCATCGCCGTCATCGATGCTGACGGGACGATCGCGATCGCGAAAGGCGCGGGCAAGCTCGGGGCGCTGCGGAACGGGCTTGAGGGCGCGTACCCGGCCGGACGCACGGGCATCGGCCACACGCGCTGGGCGACGCACGGCAAGCCGACGACCGACAACGCGCATCCTCATACCGACTGCACGGGCGAGGTCGTGGTCATCCACAACGGCATCGTCGAGAACTATCTCGAGCTGCGCGCGGAGCTGCGCACGCGCGGGCACGAGTTGCGCTCCGAAACGGATACGGAGGTTGTGCCGCATCTCATCGAGAGCTGGATGCGGGACGGTGACGATCTGCTGACGGCGTTCCGCAAGACGATCGCGCGGCTTGAAGGCGCACACGCACTTGTGGTGATGTCGTCGCGGGAGCCGGGACGGATCATCGCGGCACGCGCCGGCAATGCTGGTGGGGTCGTCGTGGGGTACGGGGAGCGCGAGATGTTCGTCTCGAGCGACCTTTCGGCGCTGCTGCCGGAGACGCAGCGGGTGGCGTTTCTCTCGGACGGCGAGATCGCCTGCGTGACGGCGGGTGGCGCGTCGTACGTGGCATTCGACGGGTCGCCGCTGACGAAGACGCCGCAGCATGTGCCCTTCGACCCTGTGTCTGCCGCGAAGGGCGCCTACAAGCACTTCATGCTCAAAGAGATCATGGAGCAGCCCGAGTGCATCGTGGACACGTTCCGCGGACGCGCATCGTTCGACCCACCGGGCGTCGAACTGGAGGATCTGCACGTCGGCGACGACGTGCTGCGATCGGTCTCGCGCGTCGTGCTTGTCGGCATGGGCACGAGTATGCATGCGGCGCTGGTAGGGCGCACGTACTTCGAGCAGATCGCGCGGCTGCCGGCCGAGGTCGACAACTCGTCGGAGTTCCGGTACCGCGATTCGCTGATCGGGCCGGAGACGCTGGTGGTATCGGTGGCGCAGTCGGGGGAGACGGTGGACACGCTGGAGGCGATGGCGGACGCGAAGCGGCGCGGGGCGCCGCAGATCACGATCTGCAACACGCCGGGCGCGCAGACGACGCGTGTCGCTGACGGCGCCGTGCTGACTCGCTGCGGGCCGGAAGTGGCGGTCGCGAGTACGAAGACGCTGACGGCGTCGATCACGGCGCTGTACTTGCTGGCGTGCCACATCGGCCGCGTGCGCGGCGCCATCGATGATGCCCGGCTGGCGGAGCTGATCGGCGATCTGGCGCATCTGCCGGGGCTCATGGGGCGCGTGCTGAAGACCGAGCCGGAGATCGCGGCGGTGGCGCAGGCGCTGTCGGGCAGTTCGAACTTCCTGTTCCTGGCGCGCGGGACGCAGTACGCGATGGCGATGGAGGGGGCGCTGAAGCTCAAGGAGGTCAGCTACATCCACGCCGAGGGCTACCCCGCCGGCGAGATGAAGCACGGGCCGATCGCGCTCATCGACAAGACGATGCCGGTGGTGGCGATCGCGCTGGACGACGGGACGCGCGAGAAGATGCTGTCGAACATCGAGCAGGTGCGGGCGCGCGAGGGCGTGGTGATCGGCATCGTGACGGAGGGCGACGACGAGATCGCTTCGAAGTGCGACCACGTACTGTCGCTGCCGCGCACGACGCCGCTGTTGTATCCACTGCTCAGCGCCATCCCCATGCAGCTGCTGTCGTATCACATCGCGGTACGGCGGGGGTGCGACGTCGATCAGCCGCGGAACCTGGCGAAGACGGTGACGGTGGAGTGAGGGGGGGGTTCACAGTTTGTAGTTTGTAGTTCGCAGTTCGCAGTTTTCCGAACGCCACGCGCCTCGCGACTAACTACGAGGCGCGTGGCGCTTTCGGAGGGCCAACGCTTGTTGGCTGTGCCGATCGGCATCTTCGGTATCGCCGCGCCTGGTGGAGATCTGCGCAAGCCCTTCGTGACACGCGGCCGCGTCGAGCGGACAGCGCTCGCGCTCTGCCCAAGCTATGCCGGATTCGAAGTGCGTGGCCGCCTCGTCGTCGCGACGGAGCCGCAGGGCGAGCGCGCCGCGCGTGTAGTGCAGCGCGCGCCCTTGCAGCGTTGAGTAGACGTACGCGCCGCCGCGCGTGCGCCGCTTGGGGTCGATCTGGCGATCGCACTCCGCGATCACGTCTTCGCCTTCCAGCGCGATGATCGCATCCACGGCAGCGGGCAGATAGTGCTCGTCCTCGCTCTCCGGGCGACAGTTCTGCAACATCCCCGCCAGTTCGGCGCGTGCCGCGCCATGCTCCCCCATGCGATACAGCACGCCGGCATTGCCGCTGTGGATCTGCGCGAGCGCGTCGGGGCCGCCGCCTGCGCGTTGCGGATCGACGATCAATGCTCGCGACGAGGCCGCATCGCCGCGTAGTTCCGCGATCCACATGCGGAACAAGTCCAGGCGGAAGTCCAGTTCGCCCGCCGTGGGCGCGAGCAGCCGCTTGCACTCGCCCCAGTCGCAGCGCGCGAACGCGGCGCCGACGACGTCCATCCGCGCGAGCTGTTCGTAGAAGCGAAGGTTGAAGCGCCCAGCGTACTCGAACGACTGGCGCGCCAACGCTTCGCCCGCGCCCAGATCGCCGCTCACCATCAACGAGAAGCCGATGTTGCGGAGCGAGCCGGACGCCGCCTCGAAGCCGCCGAGGCGGTCGTGCGCTTCGAACGCCTGACGGGAGAGTGCCTGCGCCTCGTCCAGCTTGCCAGCATCAATCGCGCGCCAGGACGCCCGCGCGATGCGCCACGCGAGCACGTCCTCATAGCCGTTGGCTTCGGCGATGGCGAACGCCTCATCGCCACGGTCGAGCTGCGAGAGCAGCCGCGCCCGCAGATACGGCTCGCTGTCGCCGAGCGCCGCAAGCGCGTCCTCGCCGAGCATCTTGTGCCGCTCCCACGGCCCCCAGATGCGCATGATCTCCACGGTAGCGCGCCCTTGCGCCGCCGCATCGCCGCGCTGCTTGCACGATGTGATCGCGCGCATCAGCGTCCGCCACGCCGGGCGTGCTTCGGCGTTGCGCCAGTAGCCGCGGCCGAGGGCGATCAGCAGGTCGGCTTCGGCCGCCGGCCAGGCGTCGCCCTCGCGCGGGAGCGACGACAGCGCCTCCTCGTAGAGGCGGATGGCCTCGGGCCAGTCGAACGCGGCTTCTGCCGCGCGTGCGGCGGTGGGCGCGGTGTGTTGGGGCATGATGTTGGATGATAGCAAGGCGACGGCCTCGCCTCACTCGACGCGGCCGTCAGGCGTCGATATGGAGCAGCGCCGTACCTTCGGCGAGCTGACGACAACGGCCTTTCGTATTCTCGCCTTCGATCAGCGAGTGGGCACGATTCTCAGGCAACGGATCATGCCGCACAGTAAGCCCAATGCTTCGCGGAAGCGCCGCTACGAGCGACCCCAGGCGGAAACCTGGGCGGTTCGCTGCTGCAAGGCTCTCTCTCGGTGTCGTGAACCGCGCGAGATCAACAGAGACGCTGGGATCCGGCTTGCCGCGCAATTTGAATGCCGCGGAGTTCACGCTGCCGTCCGAATTGATGTGTTCTGGTGCAAGCCGACGGTACAAGTCATCACCGTCGGCGATAGTTTCGAGATCAGCCAAGCAGTACGCCCATCACGCTATCGCGACAAGTAGCTCCGCAACGTCGCCGAGCGAAACGCTCGTGCGCTCTTCCCCGGCCGGTGACGAATGGCTGCCGCGTCCCACGAGCGCGCTGAGCGCTCCGGACGGACCAATTTCAATCTCGACAAACCCCGCCGTGCCCCGCCACTCGACTTGCACACCGCCGTCTGACAGAGGCGCTATGGCGAATGGGTAGATGTTTTGCGCACCATGGCGTTCGAGCGCTGCGATGGAGCGACAGAGAACCGTCCTCGTAAGACTGATCGCCTTCGGCGAGATTGGCGCCGCATCGTAAGAATCCCAGTTTCGCGTGAGCCCGCCCAAGTGATCGAGCCGCGCCTGCAAGTCGGCGGGGAGCGTCCGCTCATCCGTGTGATGCGTCGTCATGAAGATAGTATCGACGATTCACGAGCAGGTTGTCACGCCGCCCTTTAGCGCGCATTGACCGATTCGCGCTGCCGAGTTAGTGTACACATGACACTAAGTCCGCCTCGGCGGGACAGGCGAAGGTGGCACAGCATGGCGCAGCGGTTCGACTATGTGATCGTCGGCTCCGGCATCGCCGGGCTGTACGCCGCGCTGCTGGCGCGGGAGCATGGGTCGGTGTGCGTGCTCACGAAGGGCGGCATCGACGAGTGCAACACGAAGTACGCGCAGGGCGGCATCGCGGCGGCGGTCGGCAACGACGACGGGCCTGAGTTGCACCTGCGCGACACGCTCGAGGCCGGCGCGGGGCTCGTCGACGAAGCGGCGGCGCGCATCCTCGTCGAGGCGGCGGCGGACCGCATCCACGACCTGGTGAACTTCGGCGTGCCGTTCGACAGCGCGGACGGTGAAGTGGCGCTCGGACGCGAGGCGGCGCACAGCCGCAACCGCATCCTCCACGCCGGCGGCGATTCCACGGGCGCGCACATCGAGATCTCGCTGAGCGGCCTCGCGCGCATGTCGCGCATCACGATCAAGGAGTACACGCAGGTCGAGGAGATCGTCGTCGAGAACGGCGCGGCCGTGGCGTTGCAGGCGCTCGACACGCGCCCAGACGGGCGCGCGTCCCGGCGCACGAACGCCACGCACCGATTCGACGCCGGCGCGATCATCCTGGCGACGGGCGGCGTCGGCCAGCTCTTCCGCGTCAGCACGAACCCGGAGGTCGCGACCGGCGACGGCATCGCGCTGGCGTATCGTGCGGGCGTCGAGGTGCAGGACATGGAGTTCATCCAGTTCCACCCGACCGCGCTTCGCCTGCCGGGCGTGCCGATCTTCCTCATCTCCGAGGCCGTGCGCGGCGAAGGCGGCATCCTCCGCAACGCCTCCGGTGAGCGCTTCATGCCCGGCTATCACGAGCAGGCGGAACTGGCGCCGCGCGACATCGTGGCGCGTTCGGTCGTGTCGGAGATGGCGCGCACCGGCACGGACCGCGTGTATCTGGATATCACGCACCTTCCCGCGTCGAAGATCACCGCGCGCTTCCCGCAAATCTACCGCTACTGCCTTGACCACGGCGTCGATATCACGAAAGAGCCGGTGCCGGTGTCGCCCGCGGCGCACTACATGATGGGCGGCGTGCGCACGAACACCTGGGGCGAGACGACGCTGCCCGGCCTGTACGCCTGCGGTGAAGTGGCATGTACCGGCGTCCACGGCGCGAACCGGCTGGCGAGCAACTCGCTGCTGGAGACGGTCGTGTTCGCGAAGCGGATCATCCAGCGGACGATCGGCGGTGGCGGCGGCACGGCGCCGCTGACGGAAGACGCGCGGGCGTTGCCGCCGTTTAAGAACGAGGCGGGAGCGGCGCCTGACCGCGCGTCGCTCCAGGAGCTGATGTGGGATAAAGTTGGCATCGTGCGGGACGGCGACGGGCTGGCGGCAGCGGCGCGCCAACTCGCGTCGTGGCGTGCGGCGCTGCCGGAGCCGCACGACCGCGCGTCGCACGAGCTGGCGAACTTGTTGCTCGTGGGGCGGTTGATGGCGGAGGCGGCGCTGATCCGCGAGGAGAGCCGCGGCGCGCACTATCGCACGGACTTCCCATCGCCGCGCGAGGAGTGGCGGCGGCACATCACGTTTCGGCGGGGGTAACCACAGATTTTACAGATTTCACCGATTGATTGGGGCGAACGATGAGGATCCTCGAAGGGTTAGGACGTTAGCATGGCCGAAGGACTACAGCCGCCGGCGCCGAACGTCATCAACGCGATGGTGCTGGCCGCGCTCGATGAAGATGGCGCACACGACGACGTGACGACGCGGGCGCTCGTGGCGCCTGACCAGTGGGGCGCGGGCGTCATCATCGCGAAGGACGACGGCATCATCGCGGGGCTGCCCGTTGCCGCGGCGGCGATGACGGCGCTCGACTCGGAGGTGGCATTCGATACGCTCGTCGCGGACGGCGAACGCATTTCCGCCGGCGCTCGGCTGGCCGAAGTCGAGGGCAACCTCGCGTCTCTTCTTGTCGCTGAGCGCGTGGCGCTGAACTTCCTGCAGAGGCTGTCCGGCGTCGCGACGCTGACGCGCGAATACGTCGACGCCGTCATCGGCACGAAGGCGATCATCCTCGACACGCGTAAGACCACGCCAGGGCTGCGTCAATTTGAGCGCTATGCCGTGCGCTGCGGCGGAGGTCAGAACCATCGCTACAACCTGGCGTCGGGCGTGCTGATCAAAGACAACCACATCGCCGCTGTGCGCTCGCGTGGCATCGACGATCTGTCCGACGTCGTGACGCTGGCGCGGAACACGGCGCCGCACACGATGAAGATCGAGATCGAGGTGACGAACCTCGTCATGCTGAAGGAGGCGCTGGACGGGGGCGCGGATATCATCCTGCTCGACAATATGACGGTCGACGAGATCCGCGCTTGCGTAGAACTCGTCGCGGGTCGCGCGCTCGTCGAGGCTTCCGGCGGTGTCACGCTCGACAACGTGCGCGCGATCGCCGCGACCGGCGTCGACTATATCTCAGTCGGCCGCCTCACCCACTCCGCGCCATCGCTGGACATCAGTCTGGACGTGGGCGAAGGCTGATGTCGCAGATCGTTATCGTCAGCGGCCCTTCGGGCGCGGGCAAGAGTTCAGTGTGCGAAGCGCTTTGCGAGCGCTACGACCGGACCGTGCACATCGAGACCGACGACTTCTTCGCCGCGATCCGGATGGGACGGATCAATCCGATGGATCCGGCTTCCGACGCGCAGAACCGGATGGTTGCGCGCGCGGCGGCCCGGGCCGCGACGGCGTACGCGGAACAGCAGTACGGCGTGTTCATCGACGGTGTGATCGGGCCGCACCTGCTGCCGATCTACCTCGAAGCATTGCAGCAGGCCGGCGTTCCGGTCCACTTCGTCCTGCTGATGCCGTCGGTCGAGAAGACGTTGCGCCGCGTGGAGCCCCGCGAGTCGGCCAGGCGTATGGACGAGACGTTGCATCGCGAGCTGCACCGCCAGTTCGACGCCAATGGTCCGTTCGCCGGGTGGACGCTCGACAACAGCGACATGACGGCGGAACAGGCGGCGGACGCCGTGATGGAGGCGTGTGGGCGCGGCGACGCGCTCGTGTGGGCGCCGACGTAAGGGAAACAGGGATTACACGGAGGTGGTCGGAGGAACGCCGACGCTCCTCCGCGCGCGCCGGCCGCGGCGGCGGCGCTACTTCTCGTGCCGGGGCCGGTCGAGATCATTGCTGTCGACGACGATGGTGACGGGGCCTTCGTTCACGAGTGATACCGACATTGTTGCTCCGAAGACGCCTGTCGCTACGGGGACGCCGAGCGCTCGCAACGACGCGCTGAACGCTTCGACGATCGGGGCGGCGATCTCGGGTGGCGCGGCGGCCGTGAAGCTCGGGCGGCGGCCCTTCCGCACGTCGGCCAGGAGGGTGAACTGCGACACCACCAGCGCGGCGCCGCCCGTATCGAGCAGCGAGCGGTCGAAGCGACCTTCGTTGTCGGGGAAGATGCGCATTTCGGCGATCTTCGCGGCGACGCGCTGCGCGGTGGCGGCGTCATCGGCAGCCGCTACGCCTACGAGCAGCAGCAGGCCGCCGTCGATCTCGCCAACAGTCTCGCCGTCAACGGTGACGCCTGCACAACTGACACGCTGGACGGCGACGCGCACCAGTTATTTCGCCGAGGGCTTGTCGGTCGTCGTGGTTTTGGCTGTGGGCGTGGGGGTATCGGCTGCTTTCGTGGCGGGCGCTGGCGCGTCGTGCCTGTGCCCGCCTGCGTCGTGCGTGTGGCCGGCGCCGTCGGTTGCGGCCGCGGGTGTCTCAGATGGCGTGGCTGACGGCTTCTCGGATGAAGAATCGCCGGACGATGACTCGCCGGAGGCCGCGCCGCGGCTGTCCGTCTTGTAGAAGCCGCTGCCCTTGAAGACGACCGCCGGGGTGGAGAGCAGACGCTGGGCCATCTTGCCGCACTTCGGGCACTTCTGGCGCGGCTTGGCGTCGAAGCCTTCGCGCTTTTCGTAGCGGTTGCCGCAGCTCGCGCACGCGTATTCGTAGGTTGGCACAGGTTTTCCTCCGGCGATGCCTTGAATCTGGCTCAAGTCTAGCGCGTCGCTTTGGCTACGACGAGGCTGGGCCTGTTCGCCCGCATCTTGCGCGAAGCGCCGACCCCTTTCTGAACCGGGCGGCTGAACGCGGTCGAGCGGGAGCAACCTCTCGCGAGGCTCGCGGCGTATAGTTGTGTGATGCAAGATGCTCAACCATCGAGCCGTCCGCCGCTCGAACGTCCGCTCGTGCGAGCCGCGGTCGCCATCGTGCTGCTGGCGGCGCTGGGCGGCGCGGTGCTGCTCGCGCGATCGCAGCGCGGCGCCAGTGGCGGCGGGCCTGTGAGCATCGCGGGGGCGCCGCCGCGGCCGGCATCGGCGACGCTGGAGGCCGGGCTGGGGCCGCTGGACGGGCAGAAGCCGATCAAAGGGCAGATGGCGCCGGACTTCGTGCTGCGAAACGCGGAAGGCCATCTCGTGAAGCTCAGCGACCTGCGCGGGAAGGTCGTGTGGTTGAACTTCTGGGCGACGTGGTGCGTGCCGTGCAAGAAGGAGCTGCCGGACATCCAGAAGATCTACGACGAGAAGCGTGGCGACGGCCTCGAAGTGCTGGCGGTGAACTGGCAAGAAGACCTGGCGACGGCGCAGGCGTTCTTCTCGTCGCGCAACCTGCGGCTGCCGATGCTGCTCGACCAGAGCGGCAGCGTGTATGAGCAGTACCGCCTGCAGGGGTTACCCGACAGCTTCTTCATCGACCGAGACGGCAAGATCGCGGCGTTCCAGTTCGGATTCCTGACGGAGGCGAAGATGCGGGAGCGGCTCGCGGCTGCGGGGTTGCCGTAAGGGTCGGAACCGCAGATTACGCAGATTTCGCAGATCGGCGAACGGGGCAGGGTTCTCGGACGCGTGGTGGCGGCGGGCGGGCGGCGCGAACACGGCACCTGACAGTCACGCGGGACCGCCCCTACGCCGCTACATGATGTCTTTCACTATTGCGCCTGACTTCACGACGAGCGGGATGTTGCGCGCGTCGGCGAGGAGGGCGATATCGGCCAACGGGTCGCCCGCTACGAGGATCAGGTCGGCGTCTTTGCCCTCGGCGAGGGTGCCAATGCGATCTTGCAGGCGGAACAGCTCGGCGTTGGTGCGGGTCGCGCTGACGATGGCGCCCATGGCGCCGACGTGCTTCGCCTTCTCGACCAGCTCGGCGGCGCGGCGGCGCTGGCGCGGTCCGAGCAGGTCGGAGCCGGAGCCGATATGCACGCCGGCCGACTTCGCGATAGCGACGCTCGCGGCCATCTCGCCGTGGACCATGTTGAGCTTTGCGCGGCTGAAGTCCGGCAGGTCGGGAGAACGCGAAAGCAGCTCGATGATGACGAGCGTGGGCACCAGGTAGGCGTCATGGGACGCCATCTTCTTCGCCGTCTGCTCGTCGAGGATGCTGCCGTGCTCGATCGAGCGGACGCCGGCGTCGAGCGCATTGTTCATCGCGCCGGACGTGTGGCAGTGCGCCATGACGTACTTGCCGAAGGCGTTCGCTTCCTGCACGGCGGCAGCCATCTCGTCGACCGTGAATTGCAGGCTCTCGATCGGATCGATCGGCGACATGACGCCGCCGGACGCCATGAGCTTCACCTGCGTGGCGCCGCGACGGATTTGCGTGCGGGCGGCGCGGCGCACGGCATCGACGCCATCGACGATCTCGCTGTGCGCGACGAGGCCGGGGATGGAGGCGGGCGCATCGTCCGACCAGCGATGACGGTGGTCGCCATGGCCGCCGGTGATCGAGAGGAACGAGCCCGACGGGAGGATGCGCGGCCCGGGGATCTGTCCCGCCTCGACGGCGAGCGCGAATGCGGGGTCGAGCCCGCCGGCGTCGCGGACGGTGGTGAATCCCTCGTCGAGAGCGATGCGGATGTTCTCGACCACCTTCAACACGTAGCTGACGTGACTCTCCGGCGGATCCTGGTCGCTCGTGTTCGTGAGGCCGAAGTGTACGTGCGCGTCCGTCAGTCCGGGCATCAGCGTCCGGCCGGCGCAGTCGATGACGCGCGCGCCGTCAGGCGGAGTGATCGCGCCCGCCGCGGCGATGCTGGCGATCCTGCCGTCCTGCACGAGCAGGCTGACATGCGCGCGCGGATCGGCGCCTGTCCCGTCGAAGAGCGTCGCGTCGTTGAGCAAGAGCGCGGGCATGTCTTCTCCTACGACCCCGGCGGCTTTGCCGGAAAGACGATGCGGTCGTCGTTGATTGCGATGCGAAACTCGGCATCGACGAGTTGCGCGTAGTCGATGCGCTGTTCGAACAATGGAGCGCCGGCCGCATCGGTAACGCGCAACGTCTGCGGGAAGTCACGCTTGATCGCAAAGAGGGTCTGCGACTGGCCCGGGTTGAAACGCGCGGACTGACCATCGTCCAGCGTCAGCACCGACTGGGTGCTGCGCAGATTGATGATCACGAGGCCGCGCTGTTTGCCGGTGGAACCGCCGAAGATCAGCCAGAGCAGCAGCACGCCTATGGCGATGACGAAACCGGCCATGCCGCCCACGAGGGGCATCCACCTAGGCACGGGCGGCCGTGGTTGGGCTGTTCGACACGATTCGCACGGCTCAGGGTATCGTGGCCCGCGCGCTCGGGCGATTCGAGGCGGCGCCGGGGCGGGTCTGGGGACGTTTTCTTCGCGTCATGCATTGTTATCTGGCAGTTAACAGTCGTTTAACAGGTTGCGCCTAGGATGGTGTTGTAGGGCTTACCTCTCGTGATAGATGACCTCCTGCACGAGGGAGTTCCGGTCGGGGCCAGGACGCACAGACACTCGTGGCGAGACAGAAGAGCGTCCTGGCCCGGCTTTCCAAGCACCGGTATAGCGATGATCGCGGGCGCCGACGGCGCCCGCGATTCCTTTTGCCCGCCGCCCACACTAGAATCCACGCATGCCCTTCGCCGCCGTCAACGGCATCGAGCTGTACTACGAGTCGCATGGCTCTGGGCCCGCGGTTGTCTTCGCGCACGGCGCAGGCGGCAACCACCTGAGCTGGTGGCAGCAGATCCCGGCATTCTCGACGCGCTTCCGCTGCATCACGTTCGACCATCGGGCGTTCGGACGAACACTCGATGGCGACGGCGAGGCGCGCAAAGGGCGCCGTGGGTTTCATGACGACTTGCGCGCACTGCTGAATCTGCTCGAGATCGACGACGTGCGGATCGTCGCGCAGTCAATGGGCGGGCGGACGGCGGTGGGGTTCTCACTGCTGAACCCGGGGCGCTGCAAGGCGCTGGTGCTCGCCGGCACGACCGGCGGCGCGATCGACGACGACGTGCGCGAGCTGCAAGACGCGTATCGCGACACCGAGATGGGGCAGCTCCCGCTCGGCAAGCGGTCGGTCTCGCCGGCGCTGATCGAGCGAGCCGCGGCGATGGAGTTCCTCTATCGGTCGATCGGGCGGCTGAACCCGGCGCGGCCGAAGGACTTCCTGGCGCCGATCGCGGGCTATCGCGGCAGCTCGGCCGAGCGGCTGGCGCAGGCCGACTTCCCGATCCTGTTCCTCGTGGGCGATCACGACGCCGTGACGCCGCCCGAGATCATCGAGGCGTGCCATCGGGCGACGCCAGGGTCGGAATACGCGGTGATCGCGAATAGCGGGCACTCGACGTACTTCGAGCGGGCGGATGCGTTCAACGCGGCGGTGATGGGGTTTCTGGTGGGGACGCTGTAGGCGCCGACGGTGGCTGGCTCCTCCGCGTCCCGCATCCACGTGTCGCGTGTCGATGGAACGCGAAGGCATACGGCTCTTATGCGTGCAGCCGGGCTTGACAGCGCCACGCGGCGCGCTTCACTATAGTGAACAACGGAGGTGAATAGATGCAGATACGCACTATCGCGATTGACGACTTCCTGTAGAGGGGGAGAGCAACCGAGTGGAAATCACCAGCGGGATCGTACTTGTCATCGCGACGGTTGGCTACGTAATCATCACGGCGTTCATGTATCTGAACCTTCGTCAGCAGACGGCGTACATTGCACGCCAAACCGACGCGGGTGAGGCGCAGATGACGGCCGCGAAGGTTCAGGCAGACACGGCACGGGTAAGCATGATGCAGACCGTATTCAACCTGATGGAGCTATCGCGCCCATCCAGAACGGCGCTACGGGTGTACGTAAACGAACGGAAGAAGCGTAAGGCTCCAACCGACGAGATTCCGTTCGACACTAGCATCATGCCTGACATCGAGGAACACGCCAGTAATGTATGCCGTGCCTTCGACCTCTTGGGTTTCCTCGACCGCCACCATTACATACCGCAGGAGATAGTCGATGAGTTCTACGCACCGCCCCTCGTGCTCTTATGGGGACAGGTATTGGGGACGTACGTCGATGCCCTTCGCAAGCCCATCAGTGAGGGCGGACGCGGGCTGACCCATTTCTGGGAACTGGCTGAACTCTACAAGCGCGTTAAGTGTGTCGAACAGAACCATCCCGGCATAAAGAACCTCAGTGAATGGCCTAAGAACCCACGCGAGTGCAAATAGGCCACCGTAGGGGAAAATGTGGCGTAAGTCGAGGCTCCCCTCATACCTGTCGCTCGCGCACTAGAGCGATACCACTGCGTATGGGACAAATCGTCGAAAGAGGGTGGCCTGTGTTAAGTGCCGAAGACAAACGACTGCTCATGAATCATCTCGCACTGGTAACCAACGTGAAGGATGCGGCAGCCGTTGCGATCCAGACGGATGATCGTCAGACGTTGCGTGGTGCGGCCGAGCACCTTGTCGCCGCGTCTCGCCAGTTCGTCAGACAGTTTCATCGCCTGCTTGGAATGGACGAGGCCGACGCAGAGGCAATCTGCGTGGGTGGAGCCAACCACGAGTTCCTCGTCATCTCTGATCCAGGCCGTCTCGCTCAGATCGAGGCCGACTTCCGTCAGGATGTGAGCGACAGAGTGCTGGGACGGATCGAAGGTCAGCGTCTTGCGCGGCTACAGCGGTGCAGTTTGTGCGGGATGCGCGGCGAGTACATCTGGGGACCGATGACGACTCCCTGACCGAACGCAGTGCCTTGCATATTTCCTTGGCGAGCACCGCGAATCGAAGGAGGCCACATGAGTCCTGAAGGGTGGGCCGTCGCTGTCGCAACTGCGGTCTTGGTCGTGGTCACGGCCTATTACGCATGGCAGACGAAGCGCATGGCCGAAGGTCAAGAGCAGATGCGGAAGGACGCCCTCCGTCCGATGATCACGGGTGACCTCGCGCTGACTACCCAGGTAGGTACGGTGCCTAATCCGCGGGTGAAACTGCACAACAGCGGCACCGGGCCCGCGTCCAACGTGGGAATCCGCTTCGACAATCCCGCGCATCGGTTCAGTGAGGAATGGTTGCCCGTGCTTGCAGCGCACGAGGAATCAAAGGTAATCGATCTCCACTACCGCGCTGGCGCGGAACTGAGTGAAGGCCACATGGACGAGATCAGTTCACTTGTGGTTGAGTACGACGATATCTTTGGTGGCAGCTTCAGGACGACGTTTCGCACTCAACAAGAACTCCTCGGCTGGCAGCATCTCGACGTGACGACAGAGACGATCGCAGCCCGAACGATCTTGGCTCCCGTCTCCACAGGTTGGGAGACGGTTCGACTGGAGCGCGAGCAACGGCAGCAGTCCCGATAGCTGCTACCCGACGCCGAGGAGCTCCACGTCGAAGATCAACTCGGCGTTCGGGGGGATGGCGCCGCTGGCGCCGCGCGCGCCGTAGCCGAGGTCGGGCGGGATGATCAGCTGGCGCTTGCCGCCGACCTTCATCGACATCACGCCTTCGTCCCAACCCTTGATCACCTGGCCGACGCCGATGGAGAAGACGAACGGCTCGTTGCGATCGACCGAGCTATCGAACTTCTTGCCGTCCGTCAGGCGGCCCGTGTAGTGCACCTTGACCGACTTGCCTTTCGTCGGCGCATCGCCTGTGCCGACGACTTCGTCGATGTATTTCAGCCCGCTCGGTGTGGTGACGGCATCGGCCATGTTGCTGCTCCTTGCTTGTTCGTGCGTCCGAGTCCGAATGGCACCGGCGCTAGTTGATCTTGATCAGTTCGACGTCGAAGATGAGCGTCGCGTTGGCCGGGATCACGGGCGGCCGGCCATTGGGCCCGTAGGCGAGCGCGCCCGGGATGATCAGGCGCCGCTTGCCACCGACCTTCATCGTGCCGAGGCCTTCGGTCCAGCCCTTGATGACGCCGCTGAGCGGGAAGGTCGCGGCGGCGCGACCCGGATCGCGCGAGCTATCGAACTTCGTGCCGTCGGTGAGCCAGCCGGTGTACTGGACGGTGACGCTGTCGGTGGGCTTCGGCGAAGCGCCGTCGCCGACCTTCTCGTCGACGTACTGGAGGCCGCTCGGTGTGGTCTGGACCTGGCCGGTCAGGGCCGGGATGCCGGGTGCGTTGCCGTCGCTCGCCACGGGGGGCGCGGCCTTCGTAGGCTGGGGCGCGCCAGGCGTGGGGTTCGTTGCGGCGGACTGCGCGGGCTTCACACCGCTCGAGGCGACGGTAGGTGAGCCGGACGGCGTCTTGGCCGCGCTGTTCGAGCTGCTGCCGCATCCGGCGAGCAGTACGCCTGTGACGGCGAGCGACGTGATGAGCGTGAGTTTCATGCGTGGTGTCTCCTTCTGACCGCCACATTGTGCGGGGTGGGGTGGCCGTGGGCAAATGTGCTTGTTATCTCACCACAGAGGCACAGAGGCACAGAGAGTTTCATTTGATGGTTCGTGCGGCTCTTGGATGCCAAGGCCTACGAGCGAATCAGAAGAACCGCCGAAGCGGAACTGAGCAGCAGCTTGCAGGTGCGCCAGCGGGCCTGTAAGCCGAATTCTGTCCCGCCGAAGCGGGGGTGACCATCTATCTGGGCTGCCGGTTACCCGGCAGCTCGAGCGGCTTACCCGGGACGCTCGGACGGGCCGTCCTTAGCTCGCCGAAGCGAGCGCGGTCCCCTATGTAGCCTTGCTCCGGGTGGGGTTTTCCCGGCGGAGGTGTCTCCACGCCGCCGGTGCGCTCTTACCGCACCATTTCGCCCTTACCCGCCGAGGCGGGCGGTATGTTTCTGTGGCACTTTCCGTCGCTTC
>ORMF010080344.1_pt1 | contig 49685 bp, 50 predicted proteins | sample 1779871 | NCBI WGS metagenome assembly ORMF01 (sample SAMEA104232316, study PRJEB22302) | groundwater metagenome | biome: forest; feature: aquifer; material: groundwater | place: USA | collected 2011-08-07 | depth 5.4 m | reverse complement strand
TCTTCCTGCGGTATTTGATTGGGCAGACTAAGTGGAAGATTAATAACGTCTTGTTGTGAGATTTAACAATGTGTTCAACCATTACTCAATGGTAACCTAACGGTGCCCTCGCAGTAAACTGCGGGGTAAGATGTGAATCTATCCGGCTTATTTTAGCCGCGTTGTATTTTGCACTGTATTTACAGAATTTTTTAGTTAGCAATCAGATCTTCAAATTTTCCAACAGTATTCTCGTATCATTTTCTCGTGCTCCATATCGCGCGCCAAGAATAATAAAAGCGATTGGCTGATCGGCAATGTTCAAAATAGTCATCATGGTTTCCCCCGCCTCTTCGGTGCGCCCAGTTTTGCCGCCAACAAATCGTGGATCATTCACGAATGGATGTGTACTAACAAATTGATGTGAGCCATGTTCTGTCGTCGTTGCAATTGACGCCATTGGCATACGTGTCATGGTTAGAATATCCGGACGATAATACACAAGATATTTCGCCAAACCGAAAAGATCTTCTGCAGACGCGACATTCTGCGGACTTACTCCTGATGGATCAGCAAAGAAACTATGAGGCATACCAACTTCCCATGCGTAACTTCTCATTAATTCCAAAAATGCCGCTTGATTTTCTGTTGAAGAGATGGCTTCAGCCGCTATGTTCGAAGAATTGAGTAATAACGGCTGAAGTATCTCTTTCAGGGTGAAATGCTCGCCTACCATGAGGTTGCTACCATCTGGCGGTGCCAATACCGCTTGTTCAGTTATAGTGATTGTCGATGTGGCTGAAAAAACGTCAGTTGCCACAAAAGCTGTCACCAGCTTTGACATTGAAGCCACCGGCAGAACGCGATTGCTATTTTTCTCAAGGTATATTTTTCCAGTTTTGACGTTTCCTACTAAATACGCAATGGCTGTCACACCAGGAATGCTAGTCTGTCCAGAAAGGCTAGCTGATTTTGGTTTTTCTACTACCGCGTTTTTCTTTTGATTTTCAAGAAAATTCGGATCTGGTTGAGACGGTACATTGGATTTTGACGCTGTCGTTACATCTGATTGGATCTGCGAAATATTTCGAGAATCTGAAAGCTGTCTATTTATTTTAACCGCCGCAGAAACTCCAACCAAGGCCACACAAAGACATAATATAAAGATGAGGTTCCGGTGATTTGATATCATAATCCCATCTATGGTATCACAATCATCTTGTCACCGATATAGTCGGAGTCAACTCCCCTGTTGAGCTTGCTGTAATTCTTCCATTAGCATCACGAAATAGTTCGTAGCCAGTATTGTAGTCTGTAACACTCGTAAAATGCGCGCCGACAATTGATGGGTCATTTGGTAATGAAGATAAATAATCGGGAACAACGCATGAAGCTATATCGCCAGGATCATTTGGCGTAACACTACTTTTTATAACTGTCGGCGTATTTGGAATATCGCGCATGGCACCTCCACAAACGAAAGTTCCACGATGTTCAGCCATATTTTGATGGACTGCATTCAATAATGCGTTTACGTTGCTAGTACGCTGTGAATCTCGAGCAAGCTTAAATTGACGTGCAGGATTGACCGCCACTAACACGACTGCCGCAAGTACTGCTATGATTCCGATAACAACCAGAACTTCTATCAAAGTAAAACCACTGAATGATCGCATGTGTGAGTTGTGAAATTCAAGTAACGATTGCTTGTTTGGTCGCTGGTAATGTGATTTTTTAATTACCTTAATTTTGCGTTGGTAGGTATTTTTCATAATGTGATTCTTATACGCCTCATGCGAATTGTGTAAATTGTGTGTATTCATATATTTAATATGCTCTATGATGGCACAATGCGATCTGTGAGCTTATATAATTAACGCGCTTTTTAATAATGAAGATACTGTATCAAATCGGAATGAAGAAACGCTGAAGAAACGATAAAGAAGTAATGAAGAAATTCTCCACAGGTTTTCCCCTTTTCCTATATTTTATCTTCCTGCATGTTGCCATGCTAGAATATACCCATGAACACAGCCTCCCCTTATTTCAAGACCAAGGACTTGAAAATACCTCCACAAAACATCGAAGCAGAGAAGGCCTTGCTTGGCTCTGTTATGATTCGTGGAGAAGTTATGCACGATATTGTTGACCTAGTTGGCGAATCCTCTTTTTATTCAAATCAACACAAATCAATTTGGGGTACCTTGTTTGAACTTCATAGCAAAGGAACACCGATTGACATGCTTTCCGTATCTGCTCGCCTCAAAGAAAAGAGCCTGCTTGATCAAGCTGGCGGTATGAGTTATCTGACCGAGATCGTCAACTCCGTTCCATCTTCAACCAATGCCGAACATTATGCGGAGATTGTCCAGAAAAAATACACTATGCGCGAATTGCTCCGCGCGGCCGAACATATCACAGGTCTTGGATATGATGAAGAAGCCGATCTTCACGATATTCTAGAAAAAGCTGAGAAATCGCTTTACGCAGTCACCAACAAGACTGGCTCACACAAGTTCGTGGCGCTCAAAGATACCTTGCACGAAGCATGGGAACGCCTCGATCATTTGCACAAAACCAAAGACGAACTCCGTGGCGTACCAACAGGTTTCCCAGAATTAGACAATAAACTCGCTGGTTTCCAAAAATCCGACCTTATCATTTTGGCGGCACGACCTTCCATGGGTAAAACTTCCCTTGCTCTGGACATTGCCCGAAAAACCGCCGTCAATCACAAGATTCCCGTGGCTATATTTTCTCTGGAAATGAGCTCCCAACAACTCGTAGATCGTATGCTTGCCGCCGAATCACAGGTTGATTCATGGAAAATTCGCACTGGTCACAATCTGTCAGTGGAACAAGATTTCAAAGCCATCGGTGAAGCTATTGGACGTCTATCTGAAGCACCTATATATATTGACGATCAAGCTGGCAACAATATCCTGAAAATGCGCGCCGTAGCTCGTCGCCTCAAAAATGAAAAAGGTCTTGGTCTTATTGTTGTTGACTATCTGCAACTCATGGTTCCAACCAATACAAGGAACAATGGCGACAATCTGGTTCAGCAAGTCACGGAGATTTCACGTTCCTTGAAGAATTTGGCGCGCGAGCTCGAAATTCCAGTTTTGGCTCTATCCCAACTATCCCGTGCGGTGGAACAACGTGGCGGCAAACCTCGCCTCTCTGACCTCCGCGACTCTGGTTCTATTGAGCAAGATGCTGATGTTGTTATGTTCATTCATCGTGAATCAGACGTTGATGCCGGTGGTCGCAAAGAAGAGACCGAAATCCTCATCGAAAAGCACCGCAACGGTCCGACTGGTGTTGCCAAACTATTCTTTGATAGTAAGAAGACGACATTCTTGAGTATGGATAAGGCAGATTTTGGCGGGTTTGAGAAGATTTAATATGGACTCCCTACACCACCTCGAAGAACTATTCGCAAAATTTCCAGGCATTGGTCCGCGCCAAGCCAAGCGTTTTGTTTATTATTTGTTAAATAAATCGCCATCTTATATAAAAGAATTCATACAGTTGATTGAAGAGGTGAAGAAGTCAACAGATGAATGCGCACAATGCCATCGTATTTTCGTGAGTAACTCAAATCAGAAATCTAAAACCGCACTTGTTTGCTCAATTTGTGCGGATAGTTCACGTGACACTTCCACGCTAATGATCGTCGCTCGTGATTCAGATTTTGAAACGGTTGAAAAAAGTGGCGCTTATAAAGGGTTGTATTTTATTCTTGGTGGAACTGTGCCTGTATTAGATAAGGAGCCAGATAAAAGAATTCGGTTGAAACAGTTGCTCGAAGAAGTTTCGGAAAAAGGTTCAAAACTAAAAGAAATCATTTTATCTCTGAACGCCACACCGGATGGCGAACATACCGCCACTATAGTCAAAGATGCTCTCCAAAGACTCGACATAGCCAAACGCAACTTTGTCGCGTTTACAGTACTCGGACGCGGACTATCAACTGGTGCGGAACTAGAGTATGTCGATAGTGAGACGATAAAGAATGCGTTGCAAAATAGGCACTGATTTTGGGCACATAAATACACATATAAAAACCTAAACAAAAAAATCCCTCACTAGGGACTCTTTTTTGAATTACTTCAGCGCATCAATCTTCACCTTAAAGAATGGCTGTCTATGACCATTTTTCTTGTAGTAACGACTCTTTTGTTTGTAGTGAACAACCAGAATCTTTGGAGCGCGACCAATCTCGGTAATAGTACCAGTGACTGAAGCCTTGGTTATGTAAGGTGTGCCAATCGTAGTGTCTTTGCCATCATCCATCAGTAGAACTTTATCAAAAGTTACCTTGTCACCTTCCTTGTGGGCGTCAGAAAGCTTCTCAATGGCGATAACATCGCCCTTTGAGACCGTATACTGCTTGCCTCCTGTGGTGATAACTGCGAATTGCATAGTCAGAACATTATACACGAAATCTTGTTTCGCGCAAGTTTTTTGGGTTATTTTAGGACTATTTTCAAATCTTCATTACTTCTTTATCGTTTCTTCAGTGTTTCTTCATTTCGGTTTGATAGAGTTATTGGCATGGAAGATGAAAATCTTCCGGTGGCCCCGTGAGAAGGTCTTCAACCACCACCTCATCAATGGTGGTCTGTGGGTTCGATTCCCGCCGGGGCTACTATCAAATAAATTTGTGCTTGACTTTGGGTTTGAAATAAGTATACTTATTGTATTGATGAGGTGGTGGAAGACTGTACTTCAAGACTACACAAAATCCCGCATTAGAGCGGGATTTTGCTTGCTTAAAAGTCATATTTATTCCTCCTCCCCCTCTGGCTTCTCAATCATCGCCACTTCAATACCAGGAGTCTCATTGGTAATTCGTAACACATCCTTATCAAGCTTCTTGAATTCTTTATTGGAATTATTGTAATGGTTAACCACGGTTGAAAGTGATGTACCGAGTTTCGAATGATACTCCTCGTATTTCTTCAAATGGCTTCCCAGCTGACCAACATGCTTCACGATATCCTTGGCAGTTTCTTCAATCTGCATAGCCTTCAAACCCTGTAAAACAGTCTGTAAATAGGCCAAAAATGAGGTTGGCGACACTATTATGACCTTGTACTTGCTAGCGGCACGCTGGATCAAATTGTCTGTTTCTTCAGCCACTGCACCAATTTTATTGACCAAAAGGTCATAATAAATAGCTTCATGCGGAATAAACATAAAGGCGAAATCCATAGTATTTTCGGCTGGACGAATATATTTGGCAGTCTCCTGAATACGAATTTTCAAATCACCAACAAAAGCTTTTTCCAGTTTCTCTTTTTCAGCAGGATTCTTTTCTTCTACCAATTTATTATAATTTTCCAGCGAAAATTTCGAGTCAACTGGAATAACTTTATCTTTCACAAACACCGCCGCGTCGACAACTTCCCCATTTTTGAAAGCATACTGCATAGCATATTGCCCAGGCGCCAAAACATTTTTCAATAATGTTTCTAGATAATATTCCCCAAGAATCCCACGATGTTTCGGATTCTTCAGAATGTCTTGCAAATTTTGCAATTGATCTGCAAAAGAAACCACCTGTTTATTGGTCTCATCAAGCTTAGTCAAACCCTGCGTGACTTCGCGAATAAGTTTAGAGGATTCAGAAAGTTGCGTGCACATAGACTCCTGCATCGACTTCGAGGACTCATTCATCTTATTATCAACCGTCTTGGTCAAATCACCCACCTTGCGATCAACTGTGCGCGATATTTCATTCATTTGTTCAAGAATTAGTTTCAGGCCAGTATCGTCTTTCGGCGCCTGTTCCGGCGACTTTCTGCGCATGAAATATACAACAATAAAAATGTTGGCGAGAATGGCGAGGACGATCAGCGAGATGAGGATGGTGGTCATGGGATTATTTATATTTTTTCCTGTTTCATTTTCATCTGATTATAATCAAATTCCAACAGAAAAAGATTTATAAGTTTATAGGATTCTCCGTCTTTGTACATAAAATATCCTTGTGCTTTGTTCCTCCAAAAAGGCATTGGGAAATCCCTCCTATTTGCGGTAAGTAATAAGGCACTTTTGTGATAAATCATCGTACCGGAAATAATCAAATCAAACGACTCGATTTTCTTTGCATCCTGAACATTTCGGTCAAGATATGTATGATAAAGAATATAACTGTCTTTAATTATCTCTTCAGTTATTGGAATGTTATGGAGATATTTTATTAAAGAAAAATAATAATCACGGATTTTTTGATCACGAGCATTTTTTATAAGTTCAAAGCAACTTGCATGAGAAACAGCCAAATCATTTGATCCGTTTTTTAGAGTCCTTAAAAGAGTTTTTGCCTGATATCCAAAATCTTTGTTGCCACAATACACCAGAATGTTTGTATCAACTATGACTCTCTGGTTCTGGATTTTCTCGAACTGTTGTATGTTTTCTTTCATTGATATAATCTTCCGGCATTCGTTCTACCTTATCCGGCGTAAGGACAATCTTGTTATTCTGCAGAAGAAGCTCTAGAGCATTGATGTTTGTGCCCTTACCCCATGTCTTATCAGTAATTTTTTCTACATAGATGGTGTTCATTGCCAAATAATTATAGCATAAATTTAAAAAAATCAAGATTGACAATAAATCATTATTACTCTGCTATATCAATTATTTTTCCTTGATTGTCCTCGTAATATTCAGGATACTGATCTGGCGCAACTCCACGTTGATCAGTCATATGAGGCAATAATTCATACTCATCTTTTTTCGTCTCCTTTCGTTTTCCTAAATATTTAACATCAAATCTATGTCCATCACCAAAATCAAATATAAAACCAAGTTTGGGATTTTTAGTATAATCAATATCAGCAATTCTGATACAATTAGTTTTGTAGGTTGGATGCGGATCTTCATCAAAACCTTGTGATTCAATGTTGTAGGGCGAATACGCAAAAGCATAATTGCGACCTTTTCTCTTTTTGGGAAGAAAAAAGGCGTGTAAATGATCATTATCCCAATCCATTGAGGCAATAATAGCCTCAGCAAACTCCTCAAATGTCTGACAACCCTGAATATCAAATTCTCGCCATACTGGTTTCTTCAAAATATAATCTACACGAAACCTGAATACGTCAAAATACGCTTCTTGATCTTTTGCGAATGAATCATGCATGACTGATTTATAATTTTCATATTCAGTTATCATACCTTTGAAATAATCCACATGCTCTTTTTGAGCGATTTGCTTATTCATTAACTCATAGAAATCGGCATCGTCAATTTGTGGACCTATGTGTTTTTTAGATGATATTTTTTTAATCATACAGATATATTAAGACTTTGTTCAAGAGAGGTCAACTACTTATAAATAAAAAAGGGCCGGATGTAACTCCGGCCCATGAATGTACAATTTGCTGTTATTTTAACCCTGCAGCCTTCAAGACATTCTTCCAGTTCTTGAAACGCCAATAGAAAGATCCTAGACTCCCAACTTTCAATTTACCTTTCTTGCGCAAACGATCCATGTCTCCGGTAGTTGGCGCATGTCCGAGAATACTATTGGCTTTTTTCACATCAGCCACCAACTCCATCTCGGTATAACGTTGTATCTCCACCTTTTTATCGGTAAGGCCAGCTTCCCACAGAGCATTGTTCCAAGTTTTGAATCGTTCCCGAAAAACGGTGTAACTCGCCGTCTCCTTTTGCGCTGATGCTTCGATTAGATCCTTAACTGTCGGAATTCTTTTGATCTTCTCCTTCAGCTTCTGAAGCTGACCTACGAGCTCCTTCTTAGTGAGTCCGACTTGCCGACTCGTCTTTCTTCTGTTTGATCCGATGACGGATGCCGATAATGCGCCCATTCAGGGGCGTTTGACTGCTAGTCGCACTCGTTGGCGCGACCTGTTCCACTGTTTCTGTTTTCATTCGTTACTTGTCTTTCTATCGTTTAAGGCCCGTCGGCCATGGTTTGTGTTTACTACTTCACCTCACTTGAGGCAAATTACTAGGCAGAGTTACATACATCCAAATACGGATAAGGATCACTACGCCTAGAACCTCCTTGCGGAGGAAAGTTTGGGGCAATAACAGAAGCTTTCTAATCAAAGAAAACATAAATGTACGCCCCCATCCACCTTTCGATGGAAATTTTGGCAGATAAGCCTTTCTACACTCAATCGAGAGTATCCAAACAAGCATCTGCCACCCGCCGAAGCGGGAAATTTGCGCGCACAATCAATAACACTTTCATTGAGAAAGTAGCTGATCACTCGCGCGCCTCCGTTCAAGAACGGAAAGTAAGGAGGGAAATTGTATTTGTCTCGAATTGCTTCGAACATAAACTAACTTCCCTCCTACCAGCGTTAGCTGGAAAATTTTCAAAGAACTAAAAACAAAATATGCTGTGGCAAACACACTTACATTTCCAAAGAAATATTGTGACAATCGCCACAGAGAGGTCTCTTGCGATCCCTCTTCAAGAAAAATAATTTGTCCAAGGTCCGCTTGTCCCGAGGAATTCAAGGGGACCTTGGCATTACATTACTTGAAGAGGGGGTGAGTAAGATTATTAACGCAACTTAATGCAGTGTTGGTAACACTCACCCTTCACCTTGCGGTGAAATTTAGAGGAATAAACGGAAACGACACCTGTAATAAGGTATACTCGGGTTCTCTTCCCCAAGGTCTTTCGACCGAAATTCAAAAGAAGAAATCATACTAGCGCCTATAATAAGGCATGAACACAATCTCTTCTTTTAGGTCTTTCGACCAAGATGACATTACGAATCAGAACCATCGCCAGTTAAGGCATTATCGTTTTCTCGTAATGTAGTCCGCCGAAGCGAACAAAGTAAATTCTCAGGAAGCAGGCGGCCATACTCATCACAGATGTAATCTGCGATGAAAGTAAGCTCACGCTTCCCGAGAAAAATTTCAAATATCAAATCAAAGAGCAGGTACAAGGAACTGTATTTCACACAGGTCAATTTATGACTCGTAGTAAAATTTACTCCTTGTACCCAAATTCAAAAATACATTAGCATATTGTATAAATACTGTCAACTTGCACAATTATTGTATACTTGTTAGTATAATTCTACACAGATATGTTACTCCGAATTGTCACCGTACGGTGGCGTGGTTGGAAAAACCAACATAGGATAATAATCGAGAAAACCCCCATCAAGGGGTTTTCTTTTACCACTTGATGTTCCATTCATCTTCAATGTGTTTCTTAAAAAGATTTTTATATATACTTTTGTCGTTTTTTTCTCTTTCGCATGATCTTCGAATGCCCCCGGCAATCATGTCCGCAAGTTGAATAAGTTGGTTTCCTTTTGAATCAACAAACTTTATGTTGCGGATTATTATTTTATCTTCTTGATTAAGCTCTTTTCTTAAATAGGAGAAGAAGTTTCTTTTGAATATCTTATCACCGCCTTTTCAAAGACTTAATCGCAACGGCAGTTTTTTCAACTTCCAAGCTGTCATCATAAATAATAGCAACTATGACGAAAAAGTTGCTTGACCCTTTGTCAAACTTAAAACCAGCATCGCCTGATTCATCCATAAAAATAAATCTCATGGGCACTATTATACTATTTCTACATAGAATTAAACTCTAGAAAACGATTATTAAACATGCTTGACAAAAATCAAATTATAATAACTTCGCTTATCGTTTATGTTGTGTTACAAATATTGTAATTAATTGTTGAACTCAGGAGACTACCAATTGAGAGACAATCCGAGAAATGCTATAGTACTACCCATGAACCCCCCAACCAAATCTCTTCAACACACTCGCCACACGCTCGCCCATCTCCTCGCGGCGGCAGTACTTGAGCTCTTTCCCGATACCAAACCAACCATTGGTCCAGCTATCGACAATGGCTTTTATTATGACTTTGAATTCAAGACGCCGATCACAGAAAAGGATCTCAAAGATATAGAAAAAAAGATGCGCAAACTATTACCATCATGGAAAGAAATAGTCGGCAAAGAAGTTTCGGCTGATGAAGCGCGTGAGGCATTCAAAGGCAATCAATACAAACTCGAACTTATTGAAGAAATTCTTGGCAAGAATGAGAAAATTACGTTATATACCGCCAGTCATTTCACTGACCTCTGCCGTGGTGGTCATGCCGAAAATCCTGCCAAAGAAATTCCATCAGACTCATTTTCTCTTTCACATATTGCCGGAGCATATTGGCGTGGTAGTGAAAAAAATAATATGCTCACTCGTATTTATGGACTCGCCTTTGCTACAAAGGAGGAACTTGATGCGTATAAAATTATGGTCAAAGAAGCCGAAAAAAGAGATCATCGCAAGCTCGGCAAAGAATTAGACTTATTTGAATTTGATGATGATGTTGGTCCAGGACTTCCCCTTTGGTTGCCAAATGGTGCTGTTTTAGTTGAAGAATTAGAAAAACTCGCCAAAGAAACCGAATTCAAAGGCAATTATGTTCGTGTTCGAACACCTCATATTGCAAAAGAATCAATGTACAAAAAGAGTGGCCATTTGCCCTACTATGAAGAATCCATGTATCCTCCAATGGAATACGAAGGTGGTAAATACTATTTGAAAGCCATGAACTGTCCGCATCACCACAAGATTTACGCCGCACGCCCAAAGAGTTATCGTGATCTCCCACTTCGCCTCGCTGAATACGGCACTTGCTATCGTCACGAAAAATCTGGCGAACTATTCGGTCTGATGCGCGTCCGAACTATGCAAATGAACGATGCTCACATTTACTGCACTGAAGAACAATTTGCCGATGAATTCCGCGCCGTCAACGAAATGTATATCAAATATTTCAAGATTTTTGGCGTTGACAAATACATCATGCGCTTCTCAACTCATGATCCGAAACGTCTTGGTGAAAAATTCGTCAATGAGCCAGCATTGTGGAAGAAAACCGAAGACATGGTGCGTAAAGTTCTAGTCGATTCCAAAATTCCATTCATCGAAGTTGCCAATGAAGCCGCTTTCTATGGACCGAAAATTGACGTGCAGGTTTGGTCTGCTATTGGCCGCGAATTTACTCTAGCAACGAACCAAGTAGATTTTGCTGTGCCAGGTCGTTTTGGTCTGACTTATACCGACAAGGATGGTATTGCCAAAACTCCGTTATGTATTCACCGCGCTCCACTCGGTACTCATGAACGCTTCATCGGTTTCTTGATTGAACACTATGGTGGAAACTTCCCTCTTTGGCTTTCACCAATCCAAGTCCGCGTCATTCCTGTTATGGAAACTCACTATGCCGCCGCGCAAAAAGTTCATGACGCGTTGCGAGGCGCCATGATTCGTTCGGAAATTGATCTGTCAAACAACGGTTTCGGTAAAAAGATCCGCAATGCGAAAAACGAGCGCGTCTGTTACACGATTATTTTGGGTGATAAAGATATTGAGGCTGGTAAGGTTACGCTTGAAAGTAGAGATAAAGATTCCTCCTTCGCTAAAGCTACAGAGGACAAGCATGGTGTCCAATTGAGTATTGAGGAGGTGGTGAAGAAGTTGGAGGAGGAGATCAAGGAGAGAAAATAGTTTATTTCTGTATTTCCTTTGAAATAGAAAAAACCCTCCGCTAAGTGTGGCTTATAAACCACGGGCCGAGAGTCTTTTCATAGGATAAGTATAACTAAAATATTATCCATGTCAAGCAAAACCCCCTATTTCTAGGAGGTTTTGCTTGATTTACTATTAAACATTTAATTTGGAGTCGCACCCGTCGCTTACTAATCTCTCGCGCTTCTTTAAATCTTCGGACGATTGAAGATCAGATATACCACTGTGGCAAAGAGAACGAGAATAACGAGTATTGCAACCCAGCCCCATGGAACGTTCTTGAGTGAGAACAGAGCCGCAGCTGACAAACCATTGTCCTGTTGCTGTTGAGGCGCTGGCTGTACTGCTGGCTGTGCTGGAGTTGCTGGAGCAACTGATCCAGCGCTACGAACAGTCAATGCTGTAGAACATGCACGAGTAGCTGTTCTGCCGTCGGCAGACTTTATTGTAACAATAGCGCTCTTTTCACCAACTGAATCATAATATTTGATGAGAGTACTGTCGCTACCTGAAAGACCGTTGGTACCAGTCCATGAATAAGTATATGGGGCGACACCACCAGTCACTTCAGCTCTCCATGTGGCAGGCTGATTGACGCGAGCAGTTGTAGGGTCTGAATAACATGCGACGTCTAGACCATTGTTGTTATTGTTGTATCCATATCCACCAACATTCACTGTTCCACAAGCTTGTGTTATAGACTGACCATTTGAATAAACAGTTACATAAGCATACTTCGAACCAGGATTTGAATAGTTGAAATAAACTGATTGATTTGATCCATAAATACCATCTGTACCACTCCAACTATAACTGTATGAACCATTACCGCCGGAAGGATACGCATTCCAAGTAACGGAATTGCCATTATTGTAATTGGCGTTATTTGCATTACAAGTAACACTCAATGGAGAATAATAATTGTAGTTTTGAGGATAATAATTCTGATTGTAATTATAGTTTGAATTATTGTAAGACGTATCACCGTATACATTGACTGTTCCGTCACAGTTCTTTGAAACTGTCTGTCCACCAGAAGTGACACTAACACTGGCACTCTTGTAGCCAGATGAATAGTAAGTCTTGCTTATTGAAGATCCATAACCAGACAGACCATCTGTTCCAGTCCATGTGTAATAGTATGCGTTGTTACCACCATAAGCAGAAGCAACCCAACTAATGGAATCACCTGTACGAGCCGAAAGTGGCATCGGATAACATGAAACTTGGAGCTGTCCATAGTTCTGTTGAGGATATTGGTTGTATGAATAATAGTCGTAATTATAAACTGGCGTAGTATACGCAACTGTTGGTGCAGGTGTATTGCCTGCATTAACGTTAGAACCAGGACTATTGATATTGCTGTTTACGTTATTACTATTGGTATAAGTGTTGCTATTAGTAACCGTTTGAGGGTTGCTATTATTGTCAGTATTCAAACCTGGGAGTCCAGGTAGCGCTGGAAGTGCTGGCAATGCTGGGAGTTGTGGCAATTGCGGACCATTCTGTATCACACAAAGCGGATCGAGAAATCCAAGTGCCTTGATACATGCATGTGTCTGTGTTGGTGCTGTAGAAAGCACACCAAACATGAGCGCAAAAGCCATGATTCCAAGAGTGATGTATTTGATTGGCTGATTGATGTTTTTCATAAAAAATAATTCACACCCCCAATCAAGTGGCTAATTAAAGCCATAAAATAGAGGTATAGGTTTGTATATTTATAATGCCAGTATTGTATACTAAAATAAGAAAAAAGTCAAGGGGCGCGGTAATGTGCGCGTACAAGATGACGGTTTATCCTATTTTTTTCTTTATTATTGCGCTACAATGTCCCCATGTCAAAAGACATGAAAAAATTATCGACTGACGCCTACAAAGGCGTGCGTGACTTCTTCCCTGCTGACATGGCTGTTGAGAAGCGAATTTTTGATATCTGGAGGAAGACTGTTGAGAAGTATGGCTATGAAGAATACGGCGCGTCTGTGCTGGAACCAGCCGAACTCTACAAAGCAAAATCTGGTGACGAGATTGTTAATGAGCAAACTTATACTTTCATCGACCGTGGTGATCGTGAAGTCACTCTTCGTCCCGAAATGACCCCAAGCTTGGCGCGCATGGTAGCCGCTCGCAAGCGTGAGCTAACTTATCCTCTTCGCTGGTATTCTATTCCGAACCTATTCCGTTATGAACAACCTCAGCGTGGACGTGTCCGTGAACATTGGCAACTCAATGTGGACATCTTCGGTGTCGAGTCCATCTCCGCTGAAATAGAAGCCGTAAATATAGCCTATGATATTACAAGCGCTTATGGACTCAAAGATACTGACTTTGAAATTCGACTCAATAACAGAAAAGTCATGAACTATGTGACTCATGATATTTTCGGCTTGGATGAAAGTGCGGCACAGAAAATTTCGAAATTAATCGACAAAAAAGACAAGGTCAAGCCAGAGTGGTTTGAAGCGGCGGCAATGGAAGTTCTTGGTGACAAAACCAAGCAATTTTTAACTTTGCTAAATTCCAAAAACTTTGAAGAATTCACAGCCCAGTTATTACAAACCAAAGAAGAACATGTTGGTATAAAAGAAATTCGTGATGCCATCGCAGGATTGGAGCGCCTCGGCATTACAAATGTGCGTTTTGATCAGACACTGATGCGCGGTTTTGACTATTACACCGGCATTGTTTTTGAAGTTTTTGATCTCAATCCGCTCAATCGCCGTTCAGTCTTCGGTGGCGGTCGCTATGATGACCTGCTTTCACTTTTCGGCAATGAAAAAGTTCCTGCCGTTGGATTTGGCGCTGGTGATGTGATAGCGCGTGATTTGATGGAGACTTATGGAAAACTTCCAAAACAAGGTGAACTTGGTGGCATTCCCGCGCCAGCTGATTTGGCATTATGTATTGTTGGTGAACAAAATACGCCGTATGCACTGGATTTGGCGCAATCATTACGTGATAAAAATATTCGCGTGTCAGTTGATTTATCAAAGAAGAAAGTTGACGATCAGATCAAAAATGCCGACAAACGTGGAATTCCTCGGATTATTTGCATTGGTGATGAAGAAGTCAAAAATGGTAAATTAAGAATGAAGATTTTGGCGAGTGGTGAGGAGTTGTCTGGTAGTGAAGAGGAAATTGTTAAACTGATCAAGAGTTAAGGAGAAAACTTCAAAACCAACCAGAGCTTGCCTATTTCAAAAAAACTTGGTACATTTTGGACGGCAGTGATGATCTTTTGATGACCGATCTAGTTGGTTTTGAGACTAACGTTTCGCGACTGACTTGATGTCTATGACGCCAGCAACCTCGTTGCACGGTGCACGACCTTACGAGATTCATAGATTATCACTGCCATTCTTTTTTCAAACTGCCCATTTTGGGCATTTTTATTTGTATTTCAATTGGACCTTTTCTTTGTATTTCCTTGCCCGCAACCCATTTCTCATTTACAATACTCCCTATGCGCGTCATCACTTTCGACATAGAAACGAAAAACTTATTCCAAGACGTCGGTTCCAATGATCCTGCCGATCTAGATCTTTCAATCATCTGCATTCATGATTCGCTAACAAATGAATTCACCAGTTACCTCGAGGCTGATTTTAATAAGTTGTGGCCCATTCTTGAACAAGCTGACGCTTTTGTGACGTGGAATGGCGATCACTTTGATATTCCCATTCTGAATAAATATTATCCTGGAGATTTAACTAAAATAAAAAGTATTGACCTGATGCGTGAAGTTCAGCTTGTTTTAGGTCGTCGTTTGAAGCTTGATAGTGTGGGCGAAGCGACATTGAATCGGAATAAAAGTGGGCATGGATTGGATGCCATCGAGTGGTGGAGAAATGGTGAGATAGATAAAATTATCAAATATTGTATCGAGGATGTTCGTTTGACACGCGACCTCTATGATTATGCGGTTACCAATAAACATCTAAAATACAAAGATCTTGGCGGATTGAAGGAAGTAAAGTTAGATACAACCAAATGGGAAATACTCGAAGCAAGTGCTTTGACGTACACTTTGCCATTTTAGGAATTTAGGAGTTAGGAGGTGCGACCTCCGTAGATAAAATCCAGCCATGCGTGATTAAATTGGGAGATTGTTTCATTGGCATGGTACAATAAACCTATTACTTTTTTAATTTATCCTCATGGAAAATAAACCACATCCCCTCACTATCCCAGGAGCCATCATTATTGCCGCCGCTATTCTGGCGATTGCGATTATTTATGTCAAAAAACCAACTCCAGTATCTGCGCCAACTACCGAACAAAAACAAAAAGTAGAAATTTCATTAGCTCCGATCACCGCTACTGATCATATTCTCGGCAATCCGAACGCGCCGATCCGAATCGTGGAGTTCTCTGACCCTTCGTGCCCATTCTGCAAAGCATTCCATCCAACTATGAAATCACTCATGGATCAATATGGTCCAAGTGGAAATGTCGCTTGGATATATCGCTCTTTTCCTCTTGATACGCCAGATCAGCAGGGTCGCGTCCTTCATCCGAACGCAGGTCATGAATCTCAAGCTTTCGAATGCGCGGCTGGTCTCGGTGGTAATGACGCTTTCTGGAAATTCGCCAATCGACTTTATGAGATTACACCATCAGATCAAGGAGTGAGCCTTGATCAAAAGCAATTACCTGTTATTGCAAAATATGCCGGTCTGGACGTCGTCTCCTTCAGCGACTGTCTCGACAGCGGACGTTTCAAAGATAAAGTTCAAGCGCAATATCTCGATGGTGTGAATGCGGGAGTTTCAGGTACACCTACAAGTATTATTGTGCTTTCGAAACCAACTCCAGCAAGCATGGATGCGACTATCGCTGATCTAGTGATAAAGTTTCGTATCCCTCCAATCGTAATATCTGATGATCGTTTGAAAATTGTTATGACTGGCGCCCTGCCTGCTGACTCTATAAAAGCGGTTATTGATGCGGTGTTGGCGGGGGTTAAATAGCAATTTGACTATTTGGTTAAGTAATTAAGGGTGACCGATTTAGGCAAATGATTACCTCCGAACCACCCTCACCCCGCACCACTCGCATTTCATATCATCACATTTGGTGCGTGCGATTTCACCACTCCATACCGAATCGATCAGCGATTGAATTTCTTTTTTGACTCGATCAATGTCAGTTTGCTCGATCGGCAAAGTAACCGTTGGGCATCTTCCTTTATCGTCAGGAGAAACGAATACCAACGCCGGCACGATTTGCCTCGAACGCCATCGCGAATCATTACTCAAAAGCATTCTATAGAAAATAAGTTGACGAAAATAATTGCCACTAGAATCACTTTTGGTTTCACCTTTGATAGCATTCACCGACATTGCTTGACGAGTTTTATAATCAAAAACGTAGACAGTATTGCCAGTATCTACAATAGCATCGAGTTTTCCGTGGAGTGGGATTCGAATTTCTGCGCCGTTGTAACCACCCTTTAATTCTGACTCGACCCACGATTCGGTAAAAACTACAGAATTTTCCGGTTGGGCAAAATGTGACTCCAGCGCTTTCGCCACAGCTGGCACATCCGCGAGTAATTCCTTCTTCGCTGATTCTTTTTCCAAAATTGGCAAGAATGAACTTTCAAAATATTCAGCAATTTTTTCATTAAGAATGATCTCAATCTCCGCCGATGTTTTCTTCTTTGAATTCCAAACACTATCAAACGCCGCATGCATGGCAGTTCCCTTTTCCGCTGGCACAGACGGCGCTTGTGGTAATTTCAAAATACTTTGATAGAGGAATGTATTTGGACATTCAAGAAAATGATTGAGTGCGGTGACTGATAAGCCTTTTTCGATAAGTGTATGTTTGGTAATGTCGATAAGTTTTTGAGATGTAGAATCATTCCGCGCTAAGGTTGAGATCAGCTTCTGATCCGCCTTATTATTTCCTACTTCCATCTTATAAATTTCATCAACACCAATCCTTGGCAGATCCACATGCGTCACATGCTTAATATCCAATTCTTCGATGAACCGCAGTGGCTCCAACATTTTTCCATCTGATTCTTCAAGCGCTGTCAAAACTGTTACATGCTTTCGAGCACGAGTTAAAGCCACATAAAACAATCGGCGAATGTCACGAATATCACTGTCATTTGTCCTCTTTTTTGGCAAAACAAACGAGGCACCTTTTGGTCGACCAATCCAAGCTTCTTCGGTGGCGTATGGAATGAAAACATAATCAAATTCCAGACCCTTACTTCCATGAGCTGTCAAAGCTTGAATAGGTACATCTGGCGCGCCAACTGAAACTTTCACTGTGCGAGTTTCTGCCGAAGTTCTATATGCCAACATGTTCTTGATGAGTTCAGCTGGATCACGAATATCACCTTCACGGGTCAATGATTCGGCCAGCGCCACAATCCCACGCCAGACGTGAATATAGGACGGATTTTGCGCTACTAAAGCAGTAAAACCAGATAGTTCAGCGGCGTGAATAATAAAACCAACTGCGCCGTCATTGAGCATCATGCGTTGAATTTTTAATAGATTCGGAATTTCATCAGACCAAGACCCAGCTCGAATCTCTTTAGGTGAATTGACTTTGGAATTGCCTAACTTTTGTCCACTTCGCAATGCCCGAATTATTTCCACACCTTTTTCAAAAGGAATATTCCACATGCCAGCTATGACCGTTCGTGCAAGTGCATCAACTTTTGATGAATCGGCGAAATATTCAATCAGGTCAAAGAAAAGGCGGCCAACCGGATGACTAAAAATGTCCACACTTCTTGCTGATGAAACTGGGATGCCGTGCGATTCAAGCAAACGAATAATGCGGTCGAGATCACGATTTCGGCGCACTATTATAGCGGTGGTCGCTTTTGGTTCACGTTCGGTAAGTGTCTGCAATTCTTTGACTAGGTGCAATTCGATGGCAGAAACATTTTCTCCTGTCACTACTTCTACCATTTTATCCCCAGTTTTAAATTGCTGAATTCTTTCTATATCACCTTGTTTTCCATCTTCTTTACTCTTACCACTCTTCAACCGAATCCTCAAATCCTTATGCTCTCCTTCTTCATAATTCTTCTCAATCATTCCAAAACTGGCATCCAAAATACTTTGATGAGATCTATAATTTGTATCAAGTGAAATCAGCTTCATGGCCGGCCATTTCTTTTGCAATAATAGAAAATTCTCAACTGACGCACCTTGGAAACGATAAATCGCTTGTTTCTCATCACCTACAATAAAAATGTTTGGGGTGTCGAAGAATTCAGCTATCAAACCGATAATAAAATTCTGGGCATCGTTGGTGTCCTGATGTTCGTCAACATGTAAATATAAATAACGTTCCTGAATAAGTCTCAAAAGTAATTCATCGTGTCGCAAAGCAAGGAGTAATTCAATGATCAAATCATTGAAGTCCATTTTCTTGGCTTCACGCTTTTTTGATTCATATAATTCGTAGACATCCGCAAAAAGAATAGTGCGACCAAATTTTTCAATCATCTCTTTTGCATCAGCTTTTAATTGTCCCTTCGTTGCACCGCGTGTGGAAATAGATTCTTCGTCATTTTTTATGCGCACAACTTCATCTTTGGCAAAAATTCGCACCATTTCTGGAGTCAGAGCTTCACGTTTGGCGTCATCAATACTGCGAATAATTCCTGAAATATAAGCATCTGGTTTCCCTGCAGGTCTCACATCAGAAAATTTCGGATCAGAAATAATGACACGAATGAGCGACTCTTGTTCAATGTCACTCATCTGTTTCAGGTCGCTCAAATGCAAAAAATGATCTGGGTATTCTGCAATCACGGCCGAAGCAAATCCATGGAATGTGTGAATTCTCACATCGTGCGCGCGGTCACCGATGATGCCCTGTAACTTGGTGCGCATCGCCTTAACTCCAGCATCGGTATAAGTGATAGCTAGAATGCCATTTGCGGGCGTATCAGTGCGTTTCAAGATATTGGCAATACGCAACGTCAGAATGGTCGTTTTACCCGTTCCTGGACCAGCTATGACCATAACTGGACCTTCGATGGAGTCGACGGCCTCTTTTTGGGCTTTATTCAAGCGGCTATATTGTAAGCTGAACACTTTGTCTGACATGAAAAGATTATAACACTACATAAATAAAAAGCCCGACATTTTAATCGGGCTTTTTATTTATGTAAAATTAATAGTTTTTGAGTCGATTGATCTTCTCATGCTGTCGTATCTTTTCATGCGCCTTCGCCTCAATCTGACGAATACGCTCGCGAGTAACACCGAACTCCTTACCAACTTCTTCAAGAGTGTGAGTAATGCCATCATTCAAACCGTGGCGCATCTCTAGAATCTTGCGCTCTTTTTCAGAAAGATCGCCGAGAATCATGTTGACCTGATCACGCAAAATTCGACGTGAGGACTCTTGATCTGGAGAAAGAATCTTATCATCAGGAATGAAGTCCTGGAGAGTAGACTTGCCATCATCACTATCATCACCAACTGGACTTTCTAGCGAAATCACATCCTGCTCGATTTTTTCAATCTGATATATTTTTTCTACAGCCATATCCATTTCTGTGGCGATCTCATCTGGCAAAGGTTCGCGACCAAGATCATGAGAAAGGCGACGTACAACTTGTTTGTATTTTGCGATAGTTTCTACCATGTGCACTGGCACACGAATAGTACGTGACTGATCAGCCAGCGCACGGGTGATAGCCTGGCGAATCCACCATGTGGCATAAGTTGAAAACTTATAACCTTTGGTCCAATCGAACTTATCAACTGCGCGGAACAAACCGAGGTTACCTTCTTGAATCAAATCAAGCAGAGTCAAGTCAGGACTTCGACCAACATATTTTTTGGCAATCGAAACAACCAGACGGAGGTTGGCTTTGGCTAGCAAATTTTTGGCTTCAGTATCACCAACTTGAATACGCTTTGCTAAATCTTTTTCATCAGACGCTGTAATAAGCGGATACTGACCGATCTCTTTCAAATACATCTGTATGGAATCATATGCGGAATCAGAACCTGTGCGTGAATAGTGTGTGGCGGCTTTCTTTGGGTTGAGATCCTCTACTTCGAGAAGACCACCACCTTCAAGCACGTCAACATTGGCAGAGGTGAATTTACTGTACAATTCATCAAGGAACATGATGTCATTTTCAATCTGTGGAAACTCTTTCAAAATCTCATCGTAGGTAACAAAACCGCGATCACGACCTCTGGTGATGAGTTTATTGGCGCGTACTTCAAAATCCTTGGCCTTGTCGATTTTTGACATAGGCTTACTGGACTTTCCAGATTTGCTTGAGCCACCTGCTTTATTCACACCTTTGGCATTTCTACTGGCCATTCTGCCTGACGATTTTGATCCCTTGTGCGCGCCGCTTTTTTTTACGCGAAATGCCACACGCTTCACAGAACGCTTACTACTACTATGAGCTTTTGAGGCTCCTTTTTTAGGTTTTCTCATGATGAGATTTGGAGAAAATATTAATTAACTTGATGATTGTAAGGGATTTGGTCGTTGTATGCAAGGGGGTTGACAGACGTTTATTATCATGACTATAATATACATAACTAAATAATTAATAAACATGAATAACATAACAACAATCATGACAAACTTTTATATACTAGGTGCTTTACTCGTCATCGCGGCGGCTCTGGTTATATTGGTAGCTAAAAAAGAGAGTTAGATCAATTTCTTCTCCTCTTCCCCACCTCCGCCTTTCGCACCGACAATACCTGACACTTTTTCGCTAGTTCAGCTACACGATTCACGTCACCTGATTTTTCAGCGGATTTTAACTCATTCATAGACGCAATGAGTTCCTGATTGATTACATCTTCTTCAAAGTTAATAATCAACTCTTTCATATGATTGTCCCAATGTTTCTGATCACCACCAAAGAATTCTTCTGCTTCAAAGGTTAGATCGCTAATCATAGGTTCAATGTGCGTAATTCGGTCTGCGTATGATTTATCAGCAATTTTTTCTATTTCCGCGCGATATTTTTGCGCAGTCGTTAGAGAAGATTTTTCTATAAGTGTAAGCAGTCCGAACATCCGGCGTTCTATCAAATCCAAATGCGTGCCAACTTCAATTTTCTTAATTTTCAATTCAGTCCCATTTTTATTTTCATTAATCGCACTTGCCTGCTCAATCTTCACATTCTTCAAATCATCCCAAATTGCCGTCTCTACAATATTCGTCTTATCAGAAATCATTTTCACAAAATGTGCCTGATCCATGCGACTTTCTATTCTTGCCAAAAATGGGAAAACTCTTTCACGAAGCGCTCGCGGAAGTTTACGTGGATCTGGAATGTCGCGCATAACATTACCTAGTTCAAATTCAATAATCGGCTTTGCCGCACGTAGAGCTTGTTTCCAGTCTTCAGGATTGTGTAAAACCAGATCAGCTGGATCTTTGCCACCAACCAAGTCAGCAATCTTCACATCCATACCCATTGAAAGCGCAATGCCAGACGCGCGCATAGCCGCTTTCCTTCCAGCAGAATCTGAATCAAAAGCTATAATAACATTTGGTGACAAACGACGAACCAAACCTAGATTGCTGATAGCACCAGTTTCACTAAACGATTCATCAGTCAGCGCCGTACCAGAAGAAGCCACCGTATTCTTGATCCCCGCCTGATGCGACATGACCAAATCCATTTGACCTTCAACCATAATCGTATAATTCATCCGCCGAATATCACTTTTGGCTTTATCAAGACCATAAAGCACCAAGGACTTGTCGAACAGTGGTGTATCTGGGCTATTCAAATATTTCGCCGATTTGCCATCATCTTTGAGAATGCGCCCTGAAAATGCAATCACCCGACCACTTGAATCAGATATCGGGAACATCACACGTCCACGAAAACGGTCATAGTAATTATCAGATGTTTTATTCGCGTCACTAGCATGCATTCGCGTATTTACATCGCCATTATCTTTATTCTCTTTTCTTTTTATAAGCCCAGCTTTTTCCATAATCAGATCATTCCACCCTTTCTTCTTGAGATAATCACGCAAATGACTCCACCCTTCTGGAGCCCAGCCAATGCGGAATTCAACGCGTGTCGTATCAGCAATGCCACGTTTCTTCAAATATTCTTGGACTTCTTTTGCTTGCGCCGACTGCGCGCCAAGCTGTCCCTCAAAAAATTTCGTAGCGTCTTCAACTATTTGAAAAAGTCGATCGCGCTCACCATCTGCTTTTTTGTCAAAAGTAAGTTGCACTCCGGCACGCTCTGCCAAGACTTTCAAAGCACCTCGAAAATCCAACCCTTCGAATTGTTCAACGAATGTAAATATGTCACCTTTTGCGCCACAACCGAAGCAATAGTATCCGCCACGGTCTGGAGATACGAAAAATGACGCGCTCTTTTCATTGTGAAAAGGACATTTTGCCTTGTAAGAAGCGCCAGACTTTTCTAGCTTGACATACTGACCGACGACTTCATTTATTGGCAATCGTTCTTTGATCTGTTCAACGGAAGTGCGGTTCATGAAGCTATTATAGCGCACAACCCCTAGCCGCACACACTACAAGAAAACAACTCTGTAAGCGCGAGTCTACGATCGAGCCTGACACGTTTAAACTACATCAACTTACTTGCCAAGAGTGACATCAGTTTAGCCGCGTTTGCTTGGGCATCTTTACTATCAACACTTGCAATGAAAACTTCCCACTGTTTTGTTAGGACAGGATCATGAATCTGGCGAATGTCATTCTCCAACTTGACACGATCTTCATAGGAAATAGTGCCTTTGGTATTAATAACAGTATCAATAAAAAACTTGAGGAAACGAGAAGTCTGGAAACGAGTGTTGCCGTCTATTTCATCTTGAGTTTTTTGTTGAGCCATAAAGCGAATATTCTCCGTATACTGAATACTAAAGTAAATGTTGCCAATAACAAGAATTAACATCAAGATGTTTGAGACTAAGCGAGTCTTATCTAGAATACCTGTTTGGAATACCATTTGATTTGAATTATTAAATTTAATTATTAAAACTATACCTATTAAATGATTTCGTGACTATAGTATACCATAACTGATTTATCATAAAGAATGTGTATATGTTAGCTGTGCATAACCTAAAAGAACTTGGTTAACCATGAAAATATCTTACCGAAGAAACCCTGCTTATTTGCTGGGGTTTCGGAAGTCTGTGCTGGAGCAGTCACATCAATAGCCAGAGTCAACGATGAAGCTGGAGTAGTCAAGAAGTATCGTCCTGGAGTAGTTGAGGCTGTAATACTTGTTGAAATACGGTCTTGGTTCTGAACGAAATTAATAGTTCTGCCATCAAAAATACCAGTAAATTTACCCTTGCTTGGTGGAATCAAACTAACAGCAAGCTTGGCACCCGGAGTAGTCTCTACCATTTCTACAAATAGATGCTTTGGGTCTGAAGCAAGGTATGTAGTGAGGCGAATACCGTCATTAGCAATGATGAATAGTCCTGGCGGATCAAATTCTAGGACAGGTAGTAGTATTGGGTGACGAGCCAGGTTCGCTAGGTCTTGAGCTTGATTGAAACCAACTCCAGCTAAGTATCTGCCTAGCTTATCATTCTTTTTCAAAATCTTTTGAACCGAATCAGGTAATGGTTCGAATAGGAAAGATGAAAGCGGTTGAGCGAATGAAAAAGCTTTCAGAGAAAGTTTCAATTGCCCCGGAGAAGCCACATTGTCTAGCGGATTACCAAGATCGGTTGATCCTGCTTTCGGTGAATTATTACCAAGAAGATTGAATCCTGGAATTTTGATGAGTCCGAGCGCGGCAAGCTGATTCACAGTGAATATACTACTGCCACCAGAAGAAGAGTTCGAGGATTGACTGCTGGTATTAGAACTAGAAGATGGTGCAGGAGCAGGAGGTGAAGTGTAGATAATTCTACTGCCACTACTTCCTGAACTTCCAGATGATGGTGGTGAAGGACATAAACCAGCGCCTATTGTCGTCTGATCGCTTCCTGCATTTACAGTTGAACTGGTATATGTAACATCCGTTAAATTCATACTTCCTCCACTACCACCATAGCCACAAACGGTAGAATTGCCACCATTGGCAGAAAGAACTGCACTAGTAGTAGTCGAAATAGTTAGAACACCTCCTCTTCCTCCAGTAGTTGCTCCATTACCTCCGTTTGCTGAAACATTGCCTGTAGTTGAATATGAAATAGTAGTAGTACCCCCATTTCCGCCAGTAACTGTTCCAGTGGAACCATTGGCTGTGACCGAACCACTAACAGTGATATGGTGAATGGTGAAAATGTGACCATTTACTCCATCACCACTACCATTACCGTTGACGCCACCAGTGAGTGTATGATCAGCACCATTCAAAGTAACGTTGTCATTTCCAATCGTACAAGTAGCTGTGGTATTAGTGGAAAGTGTATAAGTCAAATTTCTTCCTAGAAGTGGTGCGCCACAAGCAGTTGTAATAGTTGCAAAAGAACCTCCATTTGCAGTGGAGAAAGTAGTTGTAGTGTCGTATGTAGTACCAGAGACATTTACAATTGCTCCATCGGCAAGAACTGTCCATGCGCCACCAGTAGTTAAGTTTCGAGTAGGACTGATTGCGGTGGTGTAACGACGTGTTTTTGTACCAGTAACTGTTCCTAAATTTTCTGATGCATCAGCGTTGAATATGGCATTGCCCGTAACTGTAGCACCAGATTTATTTTGACTTGAACCGTTGAAAGTAGTGGTAGCTGTGCTCGTAACATTACGATTGTTGTAACTTGTTTCATTGAAAGTTGTGACTCCAGTACTTGTGGCATTGTTGTAACTTGTACTGTTGAAAGTAACTGTGCCTGTAGTCGTACCATTATTAAAACTATTATTATTAAAAATCCACGAAGTAATGACGGCGTTATCACTACCAACAATAGTCGTGGAAGTTCCACTTCCCCATTGCATACCTGTGGTGAGGGTATTGATACCTCCAGTTGCAGAAGAGAATGTTGAGGTGCCTGTGACCGTGCCAGCGTTGTAACTGGTACCATTAAATGTGGAGCTACCAGTGACTGTACCTGCATTGTAACTCGTACTGTTAAAGATGGAATTACCAGTAATAGTATTACCATTGTAGCTCGCGCCATTGAAAGTAGTTGTACCAATTATATTTAAACCTGGTGAAGATGTTGCAGTACTTGTGAAAATAATACCCGTTGTACTGGCATCAATACTTAAAGGTTTAACCCATGTGGCTAGATCCACACTTGGACCTGTTGTGCCCAGAGTAGCGATGGGGTCGCTGGCAGTTGGTAGAGCTGCAGCTTGAGAAGTGTGATCTGAATACGCCCACCAGTTTCCAGTGAGAGTAGTCCAGTTGGTATCTGCTCCAGTCTTGTACCAATATCGAGCTGGGCAGGTGCTGGTATTGAAAGAAACAATAGAACCGAAACCTGTTCCAGCAGAGTTGGTGGCATAGGCTCTAGCATAATATGTGGTGTTGCAGATGAGTGAGGAAATATTTCCAGTGAATGTGGTTGTAGCAGAATATGTGCCATTTGTCGTTGTCGCGGTGGAAGAAGTTACGGATAAATCAGTGGAAGTGCCATAAGCAAAACCATGCTGTGTGCCAACACCGACCATTGCGCCGGTATTTGTAATGTTTCCATTCAAAGTAGCTGTATTGTATGTAATTGATGAGGTGGAAGAAGCGGTGACAGTTGGAACTAGAATGAGTATTGTATATGTCAATTTCACTTGACCTTGAGCGCCTGCACCTCCATTTTTGTTCAAACAAAAACCTTGTACCTCACCCCCTCCACCCCCTCCACCAAGAGTATTCCCAGGACCACCAACACCACAGCTCGGACCGCCAGCTCCTCCAGCTCCTCCATCTGGACTTCCTCCAGAACCAGCATTATAAGTTACCGCGACACCACCATTTCCCGCACTTCCAGCTCCACCTCCTCCAGCGCCTGAATAATTATTCGTAGCACCTGCCGCGCCATTTCCTCCATTATAAATAACTGTCCCTATCGCTCCAGTTGTTGTTGCTCCGCCTCCACCAGTTCCACTTCCATCAGTTCTACCACCACCTCCCCCTTTAGACAAAACCGTTGCGGATGAAAGAAACCATGAATCTCCACCAACTCCACCATTAGCGCCACCTGCAATTCCAGCAGTTCCTCCAGCTCCAACATAATAATTGTATGTTGTACCAGGAAGAACTGCCACTGTAGTTGAAGCAAAGCCTCCTCCTGCGCCTCCACCAGGAGCGTTAGCATAAACACTTGAACCGCCTCCTCCACCTCCTCCCGCCCATGTATCAACAATTACAGAAGTAACTCCGTTTGGCGCTGTCCAAGTACCAGCACCTGTTGTGGAAAAAATCTCTGGAGATACCGCATTAACGCTAGAAATATTTATTGAGTAAATAAATATTACAAAAAAGAATATTAAAATTCTAGAGATTTTCTTTTTCAAGATGGGGATATTATAACATATAAATGTTAATTTTTGGCTAATTCGTTGGTGCCGAGACCCGGGTTCGAACCGGGGACCCCCGCTTCTTCAGAGCGATGCTCTACCAGCTGAGCTATCTCGGCATAAACTATTTATATCTGCCAAGACAGCGTACCTTGGCGAATAGATATAAAACGAAAGAACTACTTCAACAAATCCCTTAATGAACTCGCCGCATTCTGCGCGGTATTCATATTGCCCTGAATACCCTGCAAACCACCCTGCACTTGACCATATGCTCCAAGCATTGTTTCCAAATATGGCTGGATGAAATAATACGCACCAAAACTAAACACGATAATGAGCACCCAGTATGAAACCCGCATCACTGTCGAAAAGCGATTTGATCGGCGAATCGAGTGCAGTATTTCATTATTTTCCTCGGCGAGCTTGTGCGTCCGCTCGAGTAAAGAACGTTCTTCTGGGGTCATGGATAGAGTCTAGCAGAAACTTAACAGTTCAAGCAAGGAGGTGCTACCTACTTAGGTAGCACCTCCTTGCTTGATGGTTTACAGTTAATGGGTATTAGTTTACAGTTAAGCGACACCGCCCCCGTAGTTCAACGGATAGAACGAACCGTTCCTAATGGTTTGATGTCAGTTCAATTCTGGCCGGGGGCACAAAATATTCTTACTCATCTACCGTATGTCGAGCAAAAAAGACTTTGTCTTTGGGGAAAAAATTAAGCGCTATGTGATATATACTGTAAGTAATGAAGAAGGCCGAGAAAACATCGATTGTGTAATGAAAATGACCCATCAAAACAATAATGCCGAAAAATATTGCGGACAGGACAAACAGGTAGCGCAAAGGTTTTGAATCCCAAAAAATAAGAGCCAGAAGAAACGGTAGTCCTGTGTGACCCGAAAAGAAAAGATCAGCGCCATATGAAAAAAAACTTGAAAAAATAGAGAGAGTTGGATCAACTAAAGGGATTGTCACAAATGTGCCTATATGCGTCATGCTTACAAAAGCAGATCTAATGACAACAAATAGCGCGATACTTTTTAAAGTAAATGGAATTTTGTTTGGATATGCGAAAAATAATAAACCGACAAATGCCCACAAAACAAGTGGTCCATACGTAAATATTCCATCCACATCATATAGACGAATATTACTCAAAATGATGTCCGTAACGGGACTACTCACTCGTTCGGCGGCATATATACTCGCGTAATAATTTACAAAAAAACTAACCGTTAATAAAGCAATAGAAATAATAAACGAAATGATAAATTTCTTTTCTTTAAAAATACGATATCGTAACTTGATGCCTTTCGCAGATAATGCCATTGTTTTTTAGATAGGGCTTAAATTGTACTATAGAATAGAGTATACTAGCAACATGCAAGAATGGCTTATCCAAGTCGCCCACACGCATCAATATATTGTTTACGCGATTATCGTCGTTCTAGCATGCGCTGAAGGACCGATATTATCAATGCTTTTTGGAGTGCTTATCAAACTCGATTACTTCAGCTTATTGCCTGTTTATGCCGCCTTGATGATTGGCGACTTGATCGGTGATGTTATCTGGTATTACATTGGTCGTTATTGGGGACACTCATTCATCAAGCGATTTGGAAAATACTTTAGTATTACTGAAGAAAGCGTAGCCAAGGTTGAGAGAATATTTCATAAATATAAACATCCCATTTTATTTATATCAAAAATCAGCAACGGCTTCGGTTTTGCCTTGGTAACACTGATGACCGCTGGCATGGTGCGTATTCCTTTTTGGCGATATTTGAGTATCAATATTATCGGGCAATTCATCTGGTCAGGATTGCTTATTGGCGTCGGATACTTCTTCAGCAATCTGTATCTTCAAGTAGATAGTATTCTTGGACGCATAGCTGTTGTCGCTGGATTTGTGGTGGTATTCGCGGCATTTATGGGATATAAAAAATATCTCAAAACAAAAGCTGAACAATTCAAAATATAGTCAATATTCATAAACATGATATCAATAATTATTCCAACCTATAATGAAGAAAAGTTAATCGGACAATGTTTGTCTCGCCTGAAATTGCTGACACTACCAAATGAAATTATCGTCACCGATGACAAAAGTACTGATAATACAGTTGCTATTGCAAAAACATATACAGACAAAGTGCTCTGCCCTACAGCAAAGCATGCGACAATAGCTCAAAATAGAAATGCTGGTGCTCGTACAGCTATTGGAGATATTTTGGTATTTATGGACGTGCAATCATACATAAAAGATCCTGACCAATTCTTCACACGTGCACTGGAAAATTTCAAGAACAATCCAAAACTTGTGGCATTGACTGGAGTTCTATGGGTATTACCAGAATTGGAAACGCGCACTGACAGAATCGTATATACTATATTCAATTGGGTACATCGATTTAAAAATAATGTCATGCATTCTGGAGAAGCATCAGGAAAGTTCCAAATGATCCGTCGTGAGTCCTTCGAAAAAGTCGGGGGTTTTAGAGAAGATCTGGTTACATCTGAAGATGGTGACATGTTCAGCCGATTATCAAAAATTGGCAGAACATTATGTGATCCAGAATTAGTAATTTTTCACCCGGAACGTCGCGCGCATGCACTGGGTTGGCCACGCCTCTTGTGGATATGGATGACGGAAAGATTGTGGTTTACACTTTTTAATAAAAGTATTTCAAAAGAATGGAAAGCTATACGTTGATTCTTAACTTGTATAAAATATTACCACTATGAAAATCTCACTTGTTATTCCAGCCCACAACGAAGAATCCCACATCGGAACATGTCTCGAGTATGTCATCAAACATTCACAGGGAAAACTCTATGAAATAATAGTCATAGATAATGCTAGCTCGGACAAAACTCGTGAGGTTGCTCTCCGTTATCCAGGAGTCAAAGTAGTATATGAATCAAACAAAGGACTTACCAAGGCGCGTGAACGAGGACTTCGAGAGGCACAAGGAGATTATATTGCCTATATTGACGCTGACACGCAAATGCCAAGTCAGTGGATAGAGATTGCTGAAAAAACACTTGCATCTCATCCTGAAATCGTGTGTTTGAGTGGTCCATATAGATATCACGATGGTTCTTTTTGGATACGAAATGTTATGACTATTCTATGGTATATTTCCGCACCTATAATGTATCGACTTGTTGGTTATATGGTTCTTGGAGGAAATTTTATCGCCAAAAAATCAGCTTTGATATCCGCGGGAGGTTTCAATCCAGCTATAGATTTCTATGGCGAAGATACTGATATAGCTCGCCGTCTTCATACAGTTGGAAAAGTGCTCTTCCGGATGGATTTTTTTATTTATTCTTCGAGTCGCCGTTTGGCAAAAGAAGGTCTAATCATGACAAATATCCGCTACGCTCTCAATTTTATCTGGGAAGTCATATTTCATCGTCCATTTACCAAAAAATCCACCGATATCAGAATCAAACACTAATCCAATATGCCCAAACTCACCCCAAAGATCAAAACTGTAGGCACAACAATTATTTTTTCGCTTGCGGGAATATCTGGTTTATTATTTTTTACTAAAAACATCTATACTGCTTTACCATTATTTATTTTTTATATAACCATCACCATCAATACCTATTTTTCAATACGTCTATTCTCAAGCATTGTGCCTCATGACAATACCAAACAAAATATAATAGACGGGCTTTTATTCTGCTTGTATATTGCCCTCGCTTTTGATTTTAATAATCCAAATATTTTTGTATTCCTCTTATGTATTCTTTTTGCCATAGCCATAATCAAATACACCCATTTGCTAGGAGTTATAACTCATATAAAATTATTGAAGAAGAAAATCATTATCGACACACTCGGAGCTTTAATGGCACTTCTATCATTTTTTGGAATAATGTATGAAAATCAGACATTGAGTGTCTGGTTGCTTGCAATAGTTTTCCTTCTAGCAAACATCATTCTGCTTGTAGTAAAACCGATGTATAAGATTATTGATTAATAATTAATAATCTCCTCATCCTACTCATTCCCCATCCTCCTCATTGCCAGTTTTCCCCTCCTTCGCCAAGGCTTCAGAGAGCAGGCCCGTCTTTTCAAACTCTTTCAACGCCTCCGTAATTGGATCAAACTTCCCTGCCAAAATAGCAGGTAGATTGTGCCATGACTGCTTGATACGATGATCAGTTACGCGATCTTGTGGAAAATTGTAGGTACGAATTTTTTCTGAACGACTGCCAGTGCCGATCTGACCTTTGCGATCAGCGGCAAATTTCTTTGCTTCTTCTTCTTCTTTGAGCACTTCCAGCTTCGCCGTCAAAATCTGTAGAGCTAGCTCACGATTTGCGCCTTGACTACGTTCTGCTGTTGAACGCACGTCGATACCTGTCGGTTTGTGAATAAGGCGAACAGCGGACTCAACCTTGTTAACATTTTGCCCACCTTTGCCCCCAGCACGAGAAAATTCCATTTCGAGGTCAGCTGGATTGATCACAAATTTTGATTTTTTACGAATCGGCATGATAGCAACCGTCACTGTCGAGGTGTGCACCCGACCCATTTTCTCTGTTTCCGGCACACGCTGAACACGATGCACACCAGTTTCCCAACGCAGAGTTTGGAAAGCGTCTTTACCTTTGAATTCAAGTGAAGCTTCCTTGTAACCACCTAAGTCGTTTTTTGATTCATCAATAATCTTGATGGTCCAACCTTTGCTTTCACCATACCGTTTGTACATATCCATTAGTTCAAATGCAAAAAGTGCCGCTTCATCACCACCGGCACCAGCCCGAATTTCCAAAATCATTTCTTTTGGTATCTCTTCTTCAACAACATCAGACGCAATAATAGCCGCCATCTCTGTTTCCAGCGACTTTTTTTGCTCAATTATAGAAGTGAGTTCAACATCCGCCATTTCTTTGAATGAAGGATCTTTCTCCATCATGCCACGCACTTCAGCTTCATCTTTTAGCAGTTTCTCATACAAACCTGCCATGAATGAGGTTTTTGGGTTGTTTTTGTAGATTTCGAGATTCATGTGATTATTATAATACGAACAGGTTCGATTCACCTATTCAACAAATGCACGAGCACCAGAAAATGGCACACGTGCATTCATCAAATTCGAACGACGCTATTTCTTTGTCGCCTTTGCCTGTCTCGTCTTGAACTTCTCCACACGTCCTGCAGTGTCGATAGTCTTTTCTTGATTGGTATAAAAAGGATGCGAAGCACTGGAAATTTCAACATAATGAACTGGGTATTCCTTGCCATCAGTCCACTTGGCATTTTCCTTGGTAGCGATAGTTGAAGGTATCAGAAATTTGGCACCGCTAGAATTATCGGCGAAAATTACAGATCTATAGTTGGCTGGGTGAATGTCTTTTTTCATAAGTAATAATCTAACATAAAGAAAAATTTTAGACAAGTTGTGTTATAATACTCGCAAATATATGCCCACCCCAGTCGTTTCCAAAAGTCACACAATTTACACTATAGCCGTCATCGGTTTCATTTACACACTGCACCTAGTATTACCAATGTATTCGAACTCCAGCTTTCTCTCTCTTTTTGCTGATGAAAAGACACTCGGACTTATTTACATGCTCGGCGCCGCCGTTTCCATACTAGGCTTTTTGATCGCGCCACATATTATCCGCCGCTTTGGTAACTACGCTACGACTATTGGACTTGTCTGCATCCAAATAGTCCTTTTCTATTTTCTGATATTCTCATCATCACCTATTGTTATTGCCGCGATGTTTATTTTGCAAACGGCAATAATTTCACTTATTGGACTAACTCTGGACATATTCCTTGAAGTCTACACCGACGGCAAAAGTACTGGGTCTGTTCGCGGACTATATAACACAACTCTCAACGCATCATGGGTTATTGGTCCCCTCATTGGCAGTATGCTCATCAATGGAACGAACGACTATCGCAATACTTACATTGCCGCTATGGCAATGCTCTTTCCTCTTCTATACTTGGTTTACCGCAATTTTCCTAGATTCAAAGACCCAAACTATATTCATTTGTCGCCGTGGCAGTTGATCAAACATATTTCATCCAATAAAAACTGGACCAAACTATTTTTTGCCAACGTTATCCTGCAAACATTTTATGCTTGGATGGTCGTCTATAGTCCGATTTATTTGAATAAAATCATCGGCTTCAGTTGGGAGGAAATCGCGATCATTCTCACGATTATGCTTATTCCATTCCCACTCATCCAATACCCACTCGGCAAATTGGCTGACAAAAAATACGGGGAAAAGGAAATCATGGCAATCAGTTTCGCTATTATGGGAATAGCTACAATAGCTCTTGCATTCATTGATATCAAAAACTTGGCACTCTGGGCACTCGTACTATTCATCACTCGTATCGGCGCGGCTTCAGCGGAAATCATGATGGAAACGTATTTTTTCAAAACAGTTTCTCCGCGCGATTCCGCAGTCCTCGGCTCATTCCGCGTGACTCGTCCAGTCGCCTACTTCATCGCGCCACTTATCACTGGTTTTGGGCTCATATTTATGACCCACGGAAGTCTATTCGTACTTATCGGTGTGATTTCGTTGATTGGGTTGTATCCAGCGCTGACGATTCGGGATACGAATTAATTGTGACAAAAAAATATTCTGAAATACTTTTCGCAATTTTTCAATATTGACTGCGGACTTTTTTCTGCTATCATTTATACATGAGAATTGTATTTAATCAAAATCAAACAAGAGCTATGTCGAAATATCTTGCTGATATTTCTAAGATTATTTGTGGCTCTGTAGTAATCAACTTTTTTGTCACAAGCGCAGATTCACAAATTACTCCAGCGCTGTTTATCATTGGATGCGTTCTAACCTCAATTACTCTTGGTTTTAGCCTTCATTTATCAAAATAACAATAAAAAAATATGACAATCAATCCACAACAAGGTCTTCTCATGTTCTACATATTTATGGGTTTGTTCTCCACAATCCTATATATTTTAGTTGTTCGTGGACAAAAGAAAAATCCATAAATGATTCAAATCAACGATACAATATTAATTATCGTTTCAAGCATCGTAATGATTGCTTGCGCATTGGTTGCTCTATTTTATCCTTGGCCTTTCGGTAAAAACAAAAAATAATTTGTGGGCAATTTCTTTCTTCTCAACCTTTCCTCGCCTCCAAACAAATAAACATTGGAATCTCTTTCCTCATCCGATCTTCTTCAGCCGCACGCGGTCCAGCCTGACTTTTTTTATGTGAAATCCATTCTTCCAGACGTGTTACTGCAAATCCTGACTTACTCAATATTTTAAAATATGATTGCAAAGGTCGATGAAACGAAATCGTGAACTTTTTCTTTGCCGGATTTTTTTCACCTGGTGTCATGTCTATTCTTATTTGATCATCTGACATGTAGGCATCCAGTCGGCGATACATTACAAATTGCCCATCTTTATTTACTTGTTTCTTATTCAGTAATGATTCAGTCAAATTAACTTCCATCTTTCCTTTTTCAGTTTTTTCTTCACTCCACCCCCAACCAGATCTCTGTGGAATCCGAAATGCCGGATGGTTTATAACCATCACCAATCGTCCACCAGATTTAAGCACACGCGAACATTCTGCAAAAACACCTTGGATGTTTTCAATATTCTGCAATGCAAGAATAATTGTCACCACGTCAACGCTTTCATTTTGCAAAAATGGCAAGCTGTCGGCTGGAGTGACGTGGAATTCGATCTTGTCCAAGGTCAGACCTTGGACAGAAATTCTCTTTTTTTCTTGCTCCAATGCCAACGCAATTAACTCTTTGGAAATATCATAGCCAATAACTTTGGCACCATTTTGAAAAAATGCGCGCGAGAAATACCCTTGTCCGCAAGCAAGGTCAAGAATGGTCATACCCTTCTTTGGGTCAACAATGCGAATTAGATTCGGCATCAGAACGTTCTTCTGGAATGAATCTGGGTTCTGCTCCAGCATATCGTCATACCAGTCAGCCACGCCGTCCCATGAGGTTTTTGTGGGGGTCATAGGTATTAAAGTAGCATAGAAATAGCTAGTAAACAAAGAATTACTTAGGGTAGAAAAAATTATGCTTAATCATGACGTGAATAAAAACCAACACATATTTAGAATATCTTGACTCAATTCGTACGCGTCAGCATGACACATAACCCCAATATATGATTTCATCGAAGCTTGAAATTTGGATTCTGTAATATCGTCATTCTTGTATTTGATGATTCGCTCACGCAATCTCCGAATCATTCTGTGTTTAGTTTTAGTTCGAAGTTTGATATGGTATGGCAAAATAACATATCCAAGAAAATCAATGCCACGGTTATATTTTCGGATTGTGACTTTTTTAGGGTGAAGTTCCAGATGTAATTTTGATTTCAAAAAATCACGTATGGGTTCAAGTAGCTGTCCAAGATATTTCTCATCATCCGAAACAATGATAAAATCATCCGTATACCGAACATAATTTTTTACTTTCAAAACATGTTTAACAAACTGATCAAACTCATTCATATAAATATTGGCAAAAATTTGAGAAGTCAGATTGCCAATTGGTATTCCTTTTTTGAAAAGTGGCAGAGTTTTACTCTCTCTCTCTCTCTCTCTCTCTCTCTCGTAAGCGCACTAATATCAGAAGTGTAGCTTGCTATAATTTCTTCTATAAGCCACATGGCTTTAGAGTTTTTGATTCTTTTTTGGAGAATAGAAATGAGAGTAGTGTGATCAACAGTATCAAAAAATTTCCGTATGTCGCATTTCAAGGCATAACATGGATGAGTATAGTTTTTGCTCACTGTTCGAATCACGTTCGCCACTTTTTTCATACCCTTATGGGTTCCTTTGCCGACTCGACAAGAATACGAATCATTGATGAATGTAGGTTCAAATATGTGATTCAGAACAGCAAACACCGCATGATGCAACACCCGATCCTTGACCGTCGCCTTATGAATTCGTCGGAGTTTTGGATCATGAATCCAAAATCCCTTGTATGGTCCGTGCTTATACGTTCCATTTTTTAAACTTCTATATAGATCGAAAATGTTCCGCTCAAGATCATGTTCAAAAATAGCAACATCCGGTTTATTTCGTTTGTCTGATTTGAATACATTCCATGAGCGAAATAATGTACTAGGTGAAATTATTGACCAATATAAATCTTTATAAATTTTCATTAAAAAAATTATGAACGAATTAGATATACCAATCTTTAAAAAATCTTACAATCTGTACAAAGAATTTTATGAATTACGTCTTTCAGTACCCAAGCAAGATCGATATACTCTCTGGCAAAAATGCGAAAATCTGTTGATTGAGATTATAGAGGGCATACTTCTTGCAAGCCAACAGTCAAAATCAGAAAAGCTTCCTGCACTAGAAAAAACAAGCGTCAAACTTAATTTCTTGCGAGTCTGCATTCGTCTCATGAAAGACATCAAAGCAATTGACACCAAGAAATACATCGTTATCGAAGCGAATCTCGATGAAATCGGAAGAATGCTTGGGGGGTGGATAAAATCAACAAAAGAACGTTAAGTCATATTTCCTAAAATTCCTGTTAGCACTTTCAACAGAAACTCCCAATGATAAATGGGAGTTTCTGTTTGGATAGAGTTATGACTGCCTGGCAGCCGACAAACCGATATTGGAATTCGGGTTATCGTTCCAATTGTTGTTGACGTTGAGACCCTTGGCATTGAAATTGCCGACGTTAACGCGGTTACCGTCCGAATCGAGATATTGCCCATTCCCATCTGTGTCACCGAGAATCGAGGTTTACCACCTTTGCAGGTCTATATCCTCCCATCTCTGAATTTTATTCAGGAGATCAGCTTCCTTTCGAAAACACCTCCACCAGAAATGAGCAAGAAGTTCTCTCTATCCTTAATCGCACTCTGCTGTAATCCGTGGACTACTGGCACTCTGGCGATATCTCAAGGCGAGATATCTCGCGAGCTTGAACCGTGATCCAAGCTACATTAGCAAGATGAAAATATATTAACTTCATTTGTATAAAAAAGAAAGAGCCCCCGCAAAAAATTGCGGAGGCTCAAGTGTTCAAGAGGGACAAGCCCTCAAGGGATCAAGAATCACTTCCTGGCAGCCGACAAACCGATATCGGAATTCGGGCGATCGCTCCAATAGTCGTCGACGTAGAGACCCTTGGCACCGAAATCGCCGACGCTAACGCGGCCACCGTCCGAATCGAGATCGACGCAACGAACGTAAATCTTCTCGAACAGACGCTCCCCAGTGGCGAGGAAGTGACCGACCATGGTGTAAACCACGATTCGAGCAGTCGGCGTTTCCTCGTCTTTAGACAGGAGCGCCTGCTGATCATTCCACGTCTTTGAGGTCGAGTTGGCGATCGGTTCCTTGCGGACCAACTGCCAGCCGACTTCGCCCTTGTCCTTGGCGAACGCCTGCTTGTCATACCAGTCCTGTGAGTAAAACAGGGTCCGGTCGGACTGCTTCTTGGCGATGCCACGGATATCGAGGATCGACAGCGGGAACATGGCGACGAGAACGTGAGTGTCCTTACACTCGTGCATTTCTTCCTCTGAAATCAGACGACCTTTTGGTGTCCGAATTTCAGCGAGCGTTGCAAGTTGTTGTTTTGAGGGGTTAACCCCGAAATGCTTGATCACTTCTTCGATACCAAAGAAGTTTTTGCCCATGATCCTACGAGCACAAAGCCATTGTGGATTCAGGCTCGTCATCCGCTTGTCTTGCATTCCTGCTTGAAACACAATGTAATCTGTGATGTTAGTCACGAACACGGGATCAGTGTTGATGCGGGTTGCGACCTCTTCGGCGTTATCGCCGAGCGCGACCCACAAACGTTGTTCAGCACCTTTAATTGTGCCTGCGGAAGTTTCTGTCCAATTTTTCATAATATGTATCTTTTCTGTTAGCCTTTTTGAAATTATCTCGAAGGCGACTGGATTTGAGCATACGATCTCAAGATTACGTCTTGTCCAAAACAGTGATTTCTTGTTAAAGAACGTGTTTATTCAAGCTTGATATATTATACACCCAAACATATAATGTGTCAAGTTGGTATTATTATAGACCTATGTTACAATCTCTCCACTATGATAAATGCAGAAGTAACCCGTAACGCAAACGAGAACGCCCTAGGCGTTATTCGACGTTTTACTAGAAAGGTCCAGGGATCAGGCATCATTCAGCGCAAGCGCGGATTACGGTTCGCTACGCGCGTCCAGTCTCCTTATAAGGTCAAACAGCGCGCACTCAAACTCATGAAGCGTCGTGCCGATCTCGCCGAACTCGTCAAGCAAGGCAAAGCTCCAGTAAAACCAGAACGTGGTGGAAAGAAGTAAAAATGATTAACGAAGCACGATTCAAGAATCACGATTCACGAAAGGACGCATCTAATTTCAATATAATAAATGAAACCGACAGCTCAATTCCAGCTGTCGATTTTGTTGCAATAAAAAATTCTGCGCTCGGCGTAAAATATTCCCTAAACCTCATCTTCACAACTTCTGCCAAAATCAAAAAACTTAATACTATATATCGCGACAAGGAATGTGCCACCGACATTTTGAGCTTCCCTCTTTCTGATACTGAAGGTGAAATTTACATTTCCGAAAAAGAAGCTCGCACCGAAGCAAAAAAATTCGACCGAGTCTACGACAATTTTATCGCATTCCTATTTATTCACGGTTGTACCCATTTGAAAGGACATGACCATGGGGTTATAATGGAGAAGTCAGAAGAAAAGATCAGGCAGAAATTTGGGGTTTAAATTAACCTATTTCTATTTGGTCTAATTTGACCTAAGAAACTCCAAATGGCCAGAAACATCATCACCGGTATCGACATCGGCACATATTACGTCAAAGTAGTTATTGCCAATGCCAAAGAACGCACTGAACGCGGTTTTCCAAAGATCGTGGGCGTTGGCGTAGCCGAATCTCGGGGCATGCGACATGGTTATGTCACCAATATGCGTGATGTGGCATCAAGTATCCGCAAAGCTGTTGCCCAAGCCGAAGAAAAATCTGGCCTCAAAATCAAGAAAGCTTTTATCGGTGTCGGTGGTATAGGCCTCAACGCAACCACAGTCACCAGTTTCGTAATGACATCCCGAGCTGATGCAGAGATTACCGAGCTTGATCTCACCAAACTCCATGAACAAAATGAAAAGGACATTCCTCCTTCCGCTAGAGCTAACCGTAGAATAATTTATGATATTCCTCTGCAATACAAAATAGACAACTTTCCTTCACTCGGCGCGCCTATCGGACTTACCGCAAATAAAATAGAACTCAAAACATTATTCATCACCTGCCTTGATCATCATGTGACCGATCTTATTGCCGCCGTCAATGAAGCTGGCGTTGAAGTTGAAGATATCATGGCCGCGCCGATCGCCGCTAGTTTTGTGACATTATCCAAAACCCAAAAGATAGCTGGCTGTGTTCTGGCAAATATTGGCGCGGAGACAGTTTCGATTGCCGTATTTGAAAATAATATTCCTTCGTCGCTCGAAGTTTTTCCGATTGGCTCAACGGATATCACCAACGACATCGCTCTCGGTTTGAAAGTTCCACTTGAAGAAGCAGAGCAAATAAAAATTGGCGCAATTACTGGTTCTTCATATCCACGCAAAAAACTTGAAGAGATTGTCAGCGCGCGCCTTTATGATATTTTTGAATTGATCGAAGCACATTTGAAAAAGATTGGCAGAAACGGTCTCTTGCCCGCGGGTATTGTGATAACTGGTGGCGGTTCAGGTTTGAATTCAATCGATGATCTCGCCAAAGCCGCACTGAAACTTCCTTCACGTATCGGCTCGATCGGCAGTGTCGACGGCAAATCTTCATTCAAAGACAATCCACTTTCTGTTGCCTACGGTTTGTGCATCTGGGGTATTCACGCCGAAGAAAGTCCAGAGATTGACGCGACTGCTGATTTCTTTAGGAAGTCTTGGAAACGAATCATTAGAAGCATCAAGCAGTTATTGCCGTAATAATTCAATACATAATACAACCAAAATCCACGCACCCGTCAACTTGCACACTTTTGAGGACTTGTTATCATAGTACAGTTATCTGAACATTTGCATTGGAATACATTTGAAGTGGCCTCAAGCCGCTTTTATGTTTATATGATATCCATAACCATACACACTTTTCACTTTTAATTTTTCAATGTAAACTATACCCATGCCCAACATCACTCCTGACATCGAAGCTTTTGCCCGCATCAAAGTTCTTGGCGTTGGCGGTTCTGGCGGCAATGCCGTCAATCACATGATTGCCTCCAAAGTACGCGGCGTCGACTTTATAGCGATCAACACTGACTCCCAAGACCTTCACCGATCCATAGCCAAGAAGCGTATTCACATCGGCAAAAATATCACTCGCGGTCTTGGTACCGGCATGAATCCAGAACTTGGCAGACGCGCAGTCGAAGAAACTCGTGATGAGATCCAAGAGATCGTCAAAGGCGCGGATATGGTTTTCGTCGCTGGCGGACTCGGTGGTGGAACTTGCAGTGGTGCTTCCCCGATGGTTGCCCGCATCGCCAAAGAACTTGGTTGTCTCACGGTTGCCGTTGTCACCAAACCATTTTTCTTCGAAGGACGTCAGCGTTCACGTATTGCCGAAGTCGCTCTCGATGAACTCCGCAAAGAAGTCGACGCTATCATCGTCATTCCGAACGACCGACTACTTTCCGCTATCAGCAAAGAAACCACCGTCAAGAATGCTTTCGCTATGTGTGATGAAATTCTCCGCCAAGCAGTCGAAGGTATTTCCGACCTCATCACCACGCCAGGTCTCATCAACATCGACTTTGCCGACATTCGCACAGTCATGGAAAATGCCGGTTCCGCCCTAATGGGTATCGGTTCCGCTTCAGGTGAAAATCGCGCCATCGAAGCCGCCAAAGCCGCTATCAACAGTCCGCTCCTCGATGTTTCCATCACTGGTTCCAAAGGCGTGCTCTTCTCTATTGCTGGTGGCGAAGACCTCACCATGTTCGAAATCCAAGATGCCGCCAAAGTCATCACCGAGTCCATCGATCCAGAAGCCAAGATTATCTTCGGTACAGTTCGTGATGATAAGCTCAAGAAAAATGAGATCAAGATTACTGTTATCGCCACTGGTTTTCCAGAGAGCAACATTGCTACACCTCGTCCATCTGCTTCTCCTGTTTCCGCCGAGCCAACTATCGCTGGTATCATGAAAAGTGTCGCCGAAAAAGGTGGTGAGCGTGGCGACAAATCAGATCGTGGCGAACGGGGTAAAATCTTTAATTCCATGTCTGATATAAAGCGTGATGCTGTGCCTGTCAATGTAAAAGTTCCTGAGAAAAAAGAAGAAAAGAAAGATGATGACGATGATTGGGGTGCGATTCCGGCGTTTTTAAGGAGATCAAGATTGAAATAGAAAAATTAAAAAAGGACCACTCAGGTTCTTTTTTAATTATCTATAAAATTATGTTACAATACTTTTACTATGACCTACGATCTCGCAATCATCGGTGGCGGACCAGCTGGAGCGGCGGCGACAGTTTATGCCGCACGCAAACAATTGAAAAGCGTTTTCATCACAAAAGACTGGCTTGGACAAAGTAATGTTTCAGAGAAAATAGAGAACTGGATCGGCTCGGTTGCAATTTCTGGTTTAGAATTGTCAAATAATTTGGAAAAACACGCCAAAGCTTATGCTGATGGTGTCATTGATTTCAAAGAAGGCGAAATGGCAATCAAAATCACAAAACAAGAAGCAAAAAACGAAACTGGAAGAAGTGGTGCAAAAAATGGCGCGACAAGCAACGATACTTTTAGCATCACAACAGACAAAAACACCTACGAAGCCAAGACCATCCTAATAGTTTCAGGTAGTCGTCGTCGCAAACTTGAAGTTCCTGGCGCGGACAAATATGAACACAAAGGTCTCACCTATTGCGCTTCATGTGATGGTCCAATGTATTCTGACCAAGATGTCGCTGTTGTCGGCGGAGGCAATGCTGGCTTCGAAGCAGCCGCTCAATTATTGGCATACTGCAAAAGCGTAACTTTGTTAAGTCGCAGTGAATTCAAAGCTGACCCTGGCACAGTTGAAAAAGTTTTGAGTAATCCAAAAATGAAAGCTCTGCAATTCGCTATTCCAAAAGAAGTTAAAGGTAGTCAGTTCGTGACTTCACTTATTTATACAGAAACAAAATCCGGCAAAGATATTGAAATTCCTGTTACAGGAATATTTGCAGAAGTTGGTTCATTACCAAATACTGATTTTGCCAAAGACCTCATTAATCTAGACAAATTCAACCACGTCATTGTTGATCCAAAAAATCAACGCGCGTCTATTGCTGGCATCTGGGCCGCAGGAGATTGCACTGATGGTTTGTATCATCAGAATAATATAGCGGCTGGTGATGCAGTGAAGGCCGTTGAGGATATCTATTTGTACGTGCATGCGAAGTAGGGTTGACAAGGACGATTTTTTTGCTATACTTATTTTACTAACGGTTACCGGATGGGATGGGTGTATGTAACCAACCGAGGTACCCTTCTAGGAAGAAATTCTTGGGATAAAGGGAAGCCGAGAAGCCCCATGAAGATGGGGCTTTGAAATTTACAGATACTGCAAAACTGCAATAAACTGTTCTTTTACTCGGATTAATTCGGGATCAGGGATTTTCTTCACAAAACGCTGAAGTCTTTTTACGCTTATCAAACGTGTTTGTGAAAGTATTGCAAATCCTGTATCAAGAGGAACATGACTGGAAGTCTGCTTATTCATCGAAGTTAATGGGATAATTATAGCCATCCGTTCATTAAATTTTCTGAGTATCAAAACTGGACGTTCGAATAGTTTATTCTTTCCGTCTTGTTCACTACCAAGATTTAGCCCCAATGAACACCACCAAACATCACCTTCATCGTAAGCAACTTCATCTCGTGCTGTTTCTTCAAGTATCTTTTTCAACTCATTCCACCTATCGAAATCTTTAATAATCATATAGGTTTTGACAGATTACTTATCGGCGACTCACACACTCCCCATAAACCTTCCTTCGCCTCTTTCGCCATTTTTTCTATACCCCTAAACTCCTTCTGAAACATATATGGGGTGCCATACGTATATTCGCGTGCAAAACCTTGCTCCAGCAAGTTTTCATTCACGAACTTATCGCCAAGATAAACATACGCCAAATAACGACCATACTTATCCTTTTCTTCCCTGTTTGGGTTAAGTTTCAGCCGAACCGTTTTGCCAGTCAATAAACTCTTGGTTTCATCTGATGCCTCTTTTCCATAACATTGAACCGGTTTGCGTGGATCAACGGTTTCCGGCGTATCTATTCCCAACATGCGAACTGTTTCGATATGCCTGCCAATTTTTACTTTGAATGTATCTCCATCTGTAACATAAGTAACTGGATATGATTGATTCTCATCAATCGATACCGCAGTAGCCACGTGAATAATGTAGTAACCCAAGGTGCATAACAAAAGCACTACGACCGCAATCGCTATAATTTTTTTGTATTTCATTTTCTACTCACGATGACAGAATGATGCAGGTATCTTCCAAATAATCTCTTATATTTTTATGAATTTGTGACGCTCGTTCGCAGGCGTTAATAGGGTAACATATTCTCGTCAACTATAATAATTTATTTTGTAGCCCTACCGGGAGTCGAACCCGGCTTCCTTGCTTGAAAAGCAAGTGTCCTAACCGATAGACGATAGGGCCATGAATAACACTATAACATTTTTTAGAAAAAGGTAAAGTAAAAATAAATTTTAACATTTATCAATACACTTAATTGAACCCGATCAATAAGTAGTATACAATATATCAATGAGTTCAAATAAACACCTAAAAGAAAAAGCTATTTCACTTAGAAAAAGTGGAAAAAGCTACAATGATATAAGGAAACTTTTGGGTATCAGGTCAAAAGGTACTCTAAGTCATTGGTTCAAAAATTTGGCATTATCAAAAAAATCTGTAAAGCTTTTAGAGAAAAACAACAAACTCGCTTACGAGAGAGGGCTGTTTACCGCTAACAGAAATAGAAATATTAGAATAGAAAATGAAAACCTTAAAGCTCATGCTGATGGATTTAGTCAAATAAGTAATATATCGAAATATGAGTTACTTTTGATTGGTGCCGCATTATATTGGGGAGAAGGAACGAAATCAGAAAAAAGTAGGAGTCCGTCGCTTGTATTCAGTAATTCAGATCCGCTCATGGTATCAGTATTTATGAGATTTGTTAGAGAAATACTTATGATTCCAGAAGAAAAAATCCGAGCCGGAATTCACATATATGCATCAATATCAAAAGATAAAGCCAGAAAGTTCTGGTCATTGACAACAAAGCTACCAGAAGATAGATTTTACATTATTAATCAAGTAAGTAGAGCGAGCCAAGGTAAAAGACCGTTTAATATCTTACCCTATGGAACTGCTGTTATAAGAGTCAATAATCGTGTACAATTCCATAAAGTTAAAGGAATGATAAATGGGGTGATTAAAGGATTGAAAACATCAAATATCAACTAATCATTGGAGAGGTGGCAGAGGGGTTGAATGCGCAACTTTCGAAAAGTTGTAGGGGCGCAAGCTCCTCGGGAGTTCGAATCTCCCCCTCTCCGCCAACACGAGTTAGCTCTATTACCTCGTTGAAGCTTAAGATATAGAATATGAAAATTACATCTCAACAAAAAGAAAATGAAATATGCGTGTATTGTTCAACTCCTGAGATAAAAGATCGAGCGATATTTGAAAATGACCTAATTTGGGCTTTCCCTACTAATATTCCAATAACAGAAGGACATACACTTATCGCGCCAAAACGTTGTGTCAAAAGAATAGAAGATTTGACTCAGAAAGAAAAGATAGCCATATTCGATGTTTCTGAATTAATAATGAAAGCACTCCGTTTATCTTATAATGCAGAAGGATTTAACTGTGTATGGAATCAAGAAAAACTTGCTGGTCAGTCAGTTCCGCATTTCCATTTACATATAATTCCTAGAAAAAAGGGAGATGCGGGTCTTTTGGGATATGATCCAAGAAGTATGTTGTATCGTACGGGTGATAGAGAGCCTACTAGTGAAGAAGAATTGTTGAAAGTCAGAGATACTATACGATTAAACATAAAATGAAATATCCTAAACATTACACTTCCGGTAATTATTTAAAAAAGGTTCGGCTACACGACGAACCGTATTTTGCAGAAATTGCAGAACATAAAATAATTATCTACCCAAATGTTATGTCTCCAAAATATGATAGATCTGCACAAATGATGATTTCTATGATGCCGAACCAAAAAGGTAAAACTATTCTAGAGATTGGCTCTGGAACTGGTATTTTGTCATTATCAGCTTTATCTCAAGGAGCGAATAACGTGTTTGCGGTAGACATAAATTCTCACGCAGTTAAAAATACAGAGAAAAATCTTACTATGTATAAAAACAAAAAAGTTCTACATTCTGATTTATTCGAATCTGTTACAGGTACTTTCGACACAATAATATTTAATGCTCCATTTCATGGCAATAAAGCAGATGATGTATTAGAACTTGGTACATCAGATTTTAATTATGAGACACTTACAAGATTTATGTCAGAAGCTAAAAAATATTTAAATAAATATGGGGAGATTCAACTTGGATTTGCTGATATGGGAGATAATGACCTCCTAAAAAATCTCATAGAAAAGAATGGGTATGTAGTTAAAAAATTTCAGACATATCCAAACGGTGATTGGACTATGTATCTATATACTTTATCTTATGCTCAAGACGCGTCGACGTGATATCATAAAAAGCGTCCGAAAAGCCTTGTGGTGCAATGAACCAAAAGGTTCTAACTCGAGACACCCCGCACTTGAATATTTGCTATAATACTATCATTATGACCATCACCAAACTTGGACACTGTTGCCTCCTCATCGAAGTTCGCGGAACTCGGTTTTTGACTGACCCTGGTACTTATTCAACTGCGCAAAATACCGTGAAAGGCATTCATTATGTCGTCATCAGTCACGAACACACGGATCATCTTCACGTTGAATCATTGAAAATAGTTCTGGCAAATAATCCTGAGGCAAAAGTTATTTGTAATGATAGCGTTGGAAAAATTCTTGAGAAAGAGTCGATCGCCTACACAAAAATCGTTGATGGCGATTCACTAGAATTCGGCGGGGTTATGATCGCTGGGTACGGTTTGAAGCATGCGCCGATTTACAAGAACTATGAACAAGTAGAAAATACCGGTTACATGTTTGATGGAAAATTATTTTATCCGGGTGACTCATTCCACAATCCTAGCATTCCTGTAGACATTCTAGCTTTTCCAGTCACTGGTCCATGGTGCACGATTTCTCAAGCAATAAATTACGCACTGGAGGTAAAACCTCGCGTCGCCTTCCCTGTTCATGATGGCAACTTGGTGCGCCAAAATGGTATTACTGTACGTTTACCAAATATTGAATTACCGAAAGCTGGGATCAAATTCGTGGCACTTGAACTCGGCAAAGAAAACGAACTTTAAACATGTGAATACTTACACTCTGTAACTGAAAGCATTTCAATGTTATAAATAGGTTATATGAAATCGCATAGCCCTATAAAAATAATCCTCACCACACTACTTGTGGTCGCTTTTGGTTGGGGTTCGATGTATTTGGTCACAAAAGGAATTGACTCTATAAATCCAAGCACGGTTCTGGTAAAAACAACTGCGCAGAAAGCGCTAACTCTTGAGGCGACTGTGGTGAATCCTGATGACCAAAATGATACCGCGACGCCAGTAATTTCTGCATCAAAAAATCCTAAGTCATCAATTTCTGCACCATCAGACAAAATCCAACTAACTTCTGTAACACCAAAAACTCAATCATCCGCATCTCCAAACGAACTCACTATCATGGTTGGCGGTGACGTAACATTCGATCGTGGCATCCGAGCAGTCGGTCAACGAAATGGATATGACTCGCTGTTTGATTCATCCATAACATCTCTGTTCAAAAAAGCAGACATCGTCGCGGTCAATCTCGAGGGTCCCATAACTTCAAACCCGTCAAAAACGCTTGTTAATGGAAAAACCACTGACAGCTTCACCTTCACTTCTGCTACCGAAGGAGCTCTGGCTCTGGCTCAAGCAGGCGTCACCATTGTAAGTCTGGCGAATAACCACACAGATAATTTTGGCTTTTCAGGATTCACCGAAACACAAAAATGGCTGTCCGAGGCTGGTATACAATGGTTCGGCAATCCATGGAATAGTACCTCAAGCAAAATGAGTACAGTTGAATTAGTCGATGGTAATTCACCTATAGCTACGCTCGTGCACAAAAATGGTTTTACGGTTGCTTTCGTAGGTTATCATTCATTTCAGCTTGGAATAGATCGGGTTGTGGCTGAAATAAAACGAGTTTCTGGTCCAGATGTTTTTACCATCGTCATGCCACATTGGGGTGAAGAATATATTTCAACATCTTCTGAACGAATGAAGTCACAAGCTCGTGCTTTCATAGCCGCTGGCGCTGACGCGATCATTGGTGCGCATCCACACGTCATCATGAATCAAGAATGGGTCGGTGCTGTGCCAATCTACTATTCCGTCGGCAATCTACTATTTGATCAATATTTCTCGCCAGAAGTCATGAAAGGAAATTTGGTTGAGTTACATTTGATTAAAGACTCTTCTGGACCACATCTTGATCATGTTGAGGTTCACGATATTCATCTTAAAATCGGAAAAGGTGTGGTTGGTGAGTAAAATGACTGTGCAAGTTGAAGTATGCCAGCATTTGATGCGCGGTGGCACATGGTGGATTTTTTTCTAATTTCTGCTATAGTTTTCTGACGCATTGAAACAAATACGCGCGGTTAGCTCAGTTGGTAGAGCATCCCCTTGACGTGGGGAGGGTCACAGGTTCGAATCCTGTATCGCGCACTGATCTGAGCCCTAGAAAGTAGACACGGAAACTATGTGTCTGCGAAGGTGAGTACGATGTGAAGCCTATACCGTTCCTGTAAGGAAAGAATCCTGTATCGCGCACAACATTAGGTCACTACTAGCGAGCCAACTTCTTGGCTTACTTTATAATACTTTACTCGCTATCCAATTGACAAAATTAGTAAAACCTTGAAAGACATTTGTAATAAATATCCCCGCTGGTGATTTTTCTGAACTTGTGGATGTGGGGATAATAGTTGTTTCTTGAACTGGAACATCTAAAGATTGATTAGCTATATCATAATTTAATAAAATAAGTGTAATATTGTCTAAATTTCCTGATGGTATAAGACCTGTACTAGACTTACTTTCTTGGTATTTCATAAGCGCATCAGAAGTCTGTTTATCAAAGATAGAATTTTCTGTATTTATATATCCAAGCTTATTAAGAATATGCTGAAGAAGTAAAACGTCACCACCTTTATCATTTAATTTTAAATTGCGATAAAGCTTCTCAATAATAGTTGGTTTTGATAATTTTGTATTTGTTACTGTTGGTTGGTATTGAATATTTGATGGAGTATAAGCAGGCTGTATGGTTTCTGTGATTGTAGGAGGATTATTATCTTGTAATTGATTTGGATCAATTGTATTTATATTCTGCACCATAATAGCTATAGATTTTGGTAAACTTATACCGCCAGATCCATTACAGTAAATTGTATAAACTGTATCAACAATTGGTGCAACAGTCTCTGTTCCAGAGATAGATTTTACACCATTAAACAGCACACCTTCTCCAGTGCATGATGTAGCATCATTTGAATACCACGATATTGTTGCTGATTGACCTGATTTTATATAGTTTGGGGTCGCTGTAAATGATACTACCGTTGGAATGTTTGGAATTATTCCTGTAAAAATTGCACCGACACTAATATTATCATCCAAGATAAATGTACATGTAGTATATGTAGAACAATTATCAACTCCTGTCCATCTAGTAAATACTGCATTAGTATCTGGAATTGCTGTTAAAGTCACTGATTGACCTGATATAACTGTTCCTACACATGCATTACCACAATTAATAGATCCGACACTACTAGTAACTTTTCCTAAGCCAGATTTTGTTATACCAATAGAATATGAATTTGGTGGAATAAGAGTAAACGTTGCGGTTGTACTTCCTGCAGAAGTTAGAACGCAAGTTCCAGTTCCTGTGCATGAACCTGACCATCCAGTAAATGCTGAATCTGTATTTGATACTGCAGTAAGAATTACTTCTGATCCAATATTTGCCATGCATGATACTGGATTACAGTTTACTGTACCTGAACCAGTCCCATTAGATGCACCAATAGCAACTGAGTAAGTACCAGAAATAAAATCTATGTAAAATATTAAATTACCATTAATAAGATTTTGTGCTGGTGTTATTGTTGGTGTTTTTGTTATATCTGCTCCAACAGGATACCCATGATACCACTGTACTGAGTATATACCTGGTTTTGTAACTTCTATACTTCGTGAACATGTCGCTGTATTACTACCAGTAGGAGAAGTTAGATTTGATACACAAGAATTACCAACCTGACTTGCAGTAAGAATTTTTCCATTTAATGAACTACCCCGCAGCAGAGCTGACGGGGTATCGCTGTATACGGATGTTTAGAACAGGGACAATGTTTGGTGATGGATTTGTTTGTAGGAAGCTATACCCTGTCTTTTTACAT
>ORMF010321947.1_pt1 | contig 49704 bp, 51 predicted proteins | sample 1779871 | NCBI WGS metagenome assembly ORMF01 (sample SAMEA104232316, study PRJEB22302) | groundwater metagenome | biome: forest; feature: aquifer; material: groundwater | place: USA | collected 2011-08-07 | depth 5.4 m | reverse complement strand
GGCGGCTACGGCGGCTACGGATACGGCGGCTACGGCTACGGCTACTAACCGACAAGACACGATTTAGCGGGCGCGGGGCCGCAAGGCTCTCAAGACCGACTGAGTAACAAAGAGCGGAGCCGGTGGGAATTCCCACCGGCTCCGCTCTTTGTTTAGAACCAACTCCCCGACGCGATAATGTGTCCTATGAACTTCGAAGAGTCCGAGGGATGACGCAGGCAGCCCACCAGGGCGCGATGCCGATCTACGTCCTCGCCGGCGTGTTGGGCAGCGGCAAGACCACCCTGATGTCAAGGCTCGCTCAGCATTGCATTGCCGAGAAACGTCGAGTCGGCATCATCGTCAACGACATTGGCGACCTGGGCGTCGACGCGATGCTGCTCGCCGAGTCCGGATGGCCCTACGCCGCGGTCGACTCGCTCAATGGGGAGTGCGCGTGCTGCTCCGATGGCACCGACCTGGAAGACGTCCTACTTGGAATGAGGGAGCTCCGGCGCGAGCTGCTCCTCTTCGAGACGACCGGCGTTGCCGACGCGGCCGATATGTTGAACCAGCTCACGTCCCATCACCTCCGGCGGCTGATCGACACCCCGCGGCTCATCAGCATCATCGACCTGACCCGCTACCCGGACCCTCTGCGAGCGGATTCGCTCGTCCGGCGCCAAGTCGCCCTCGCGGACGCCATCGTGCTGAGCAAGACCGACCTGGTCGACGGGGCTCGCGTGGCGGCCGCCCAGCAGGCGATCCGGACAGAGAATGCCACTGCGCCCATTCTCGCGGAGCCGTTGCACGCGCTCAACGCAGGTTCGCTTTTCGAGATCGGAGTCCAACACGAGTCCGCGCTGGAGGTGGCGCTCGTCGACGGGCCACCGGGGCACACTCTCCCCCACACGGTGACGCTTCCGCTGCCGCGAAAGCTCAGCTACGACCGCTTCGACGCGCTGCTGCGAAGCATGCCCGCGGCTATCCTGCGCGCCAAGGGATTCGTGGCGCTGGACGCCGAGCCGCCGCTCCACATCTTTCAGTTCGTCGAGCCGGGCTTCGTCCACATCGCTCCGTTCGAGTTCGCGCGCCGGCCAGGCGTCGTGATCGCATCCGGACCGATGGCGCCCTACGGCGTCTTCATCGGAACGACGATCGACGAGCCGTGGCTGCGGGCGGAGCTTGATGCATGCGCGGTCGAGCGCGGCGGGGAGCCGGCGGGTGTTTAGCTTGGGATCTCCGTCGCAAGCTCGTCGATGAAGCCCGAGTAGTCGAGTTCGCGCAGGTAGTGCATGTCCCACAACGCCAGGGGGCTCACCTCCTGGGCGACCGGGTATTGCATGCAGCACAGCTCGTAGGCGTTCATGATGGCAACCGGATCCGGGTACGGCTTCAACGGGAGCCGCGCCATGCTGGCAGCGCGCCCGGGTCGTCCGCCCTCCGGGAACGCCAGCGTCGGCCCCCCGAGGATCCGCTGAGCCTCGCCCTGCCGTGTCTTCGCGAAGTGGATGGTGAGAATCATCGCCTTGACGAGGCGCTCGCCGAGCCGGTCCTTCTTGCTCAATGCGACGAGCGACGTCGTGATAGTCGGGCCGGTGATCATCGGGAGCGGGTCCAGCCGGAAGACATGGAAGCCCTTCTTCTCGTACTCCTCCGTGCTGCCGGTGACGAACGTGGCGTCCGTCGTGCCTTCGGTCATGGCCTTGAGCTGGGCCAGGCGGAACTCCTCGCCCATGTAGTCGGCCACGACAACCCACTCGACGTCGTCGACCGCGAGGCCGCCCTGCATGACGTAGAGCATGTGGTTGCCCCGAATGTGGTGATAGCCGCCAATGGGGTCCTCGATCGCCGTGTCGGCGATGCGCTTGCCCTTGAGGCCCTTGACGGAGGCGATCGGATCCCGCGAAACAATCGAGTCGCGCACCCGGTTGCCGGGCGAGGCGAGGCAAATAATCGGGTGGCCCTGCGCCACTTTGGCGTAGGGGCTGATGTGGTTGCCCGCGACCACGTCGATGCTTCCATCGAGCAGGCCATTCTCCGCCCGGGTCGAGCTTTCGCAGAAGTCGAGGCTCGCCAGACGCATGTTCAGCGACGCGAGGATGCCGGACTTGTCGGCGAGCTCCCAGATTGTGGAGTGTCCCGCGCGGAACATGGCGTTGAGCTCGATGGGCTCGTAATCTGCCATCGTTTCCCCCCGTGAGCAGCGGATTCCGCGAACGAACATGGTTGTAACTGGTGTTCCACTCCGTTCAGTCAGTGGTCGGCATTGTAGCGTGGGGATCCGGCGGATGCGCTGCCGTTAGCCGGGTCTGGGCCGGCGTCGATCGAAACAAACAGAATGGCTCCGGGAGCACAGGCCCGGGGCCATTCTGTAACGACACCCGTTTCGCCCGCGCAGGGCGGCATGCGTCCCGCTATTCTTCCTCCAGTTCGGGCGGCTCGTCGAGGTCGTGCCAGTGGACGGCGGCGATCGCGGCCTCAACGGAAGCCGCTTCCTCACCCGTCAGCATTCGATCCTCATCATCGTCCGCCACGACGAGATAGCGGCCCTCCGGCGGGACGTCGGGTCCGGCGTCGAGCACCTGGATGTGGAAGGCGATCATGTCGCCGGAATCTCCATCCGGGTCCTGGCGGTACCCGACGAACTGGGTGACCTCGTAGAGCTCCTTAGCTTCTGAAACTGTCTTCAGACGTCGGAGCAACTCTGAGCGGTCCATCGCCATGTTGTTACCTCTGGCCTCTGGCGCCTCGTGCTCCGGCGCCAGGGTCGTTGTTTATATCAACGAATAGCTTAGCGGTTCATGCCTTGTTGGTTGTCTTTCACCCGGGGTTGTCCGCGACAGGCGGCCTCAGCCGCCGGCCGGCGCACCCGTTCCGCCGGCGTGGTCGAGCGCTCCAGTTCGCGGAGGCCCGCCGTGATGGTCGGCCGCGACACCCCCGATGCCCGAGCGACGGCCGCAATCCCGCCACGCCCCATGGACCGCGCGGCGGCTCCCAGCAGCAACCGCCGTTGTCGCTCATCCAGGTATGGCAGAATCATCCGCAACGTGTGCGCCAAAGCCGGCTCATCAGCCAGGGGACCATCATGTCACATCCCCCCGTCAGCCCGAGAACCACGACGTCACGTTCACCTAACAATTAGCAAGCTTATTCGCTAACGGGCTCTTAGCACCAAGAGGCCCTTGCTTCAAAGCAGAAGTGAGGAAGAGGTGAGCCATGCGCCCCCAGCATCTCCTGCTGATCTCGGTTCTCATCGCGATGCTCATGGCCGCGTGTGCGCCAGCCCCAACCACGCGCAACCAACCAAGCAGCGTCGGCGAGCCGGCGCGCACCGGTCCAGTCAAGCGGGTGACAGCGGCGATCCCCGCTGACCCGCCCGCGGTCTTCAACACGATGAACCCACCGGGAGTCGGCGGCCAGGGGAACGCCCTCCAGGAGCTGGTGCTCGCGGGACTCACGATAGAGGATCACGTGCGCAGCCTGCACCCCCAGCTCGCCGAGGCGGTGCCATCGCTCGAGAACGGGCTCTGGAAGCTCCTGCCAGACGGCCGCATGGAGACCACCTGGAAGATTCGTGAGGGCGCATTCTGGCATGACGGCACACCCTTCACCTCGCAGGACCTCGTCTTCACGGTCACGGTGGCGCGTGATCCGGACCTGCCGGTCTTCGCGAACATCAACTACCGCGCGATCGAGGCCGTTGAGGCGCCCGACGAGCGGACCGTAATCGTGCGCTGGAAGGAGCCGTTCATCGGCGCGGACGCGATGTTCGGCCAGCGCCTCGCGTCACCGCTGCCGAAGCACCTGCTCGAGGGGCCCTACACAAACGGCAAGGCCACGTTCGGCGAGCTGTCGTATTGGGGAACCGATTACGTTGGCACTGGCCCCTTCCGTGTGGTGGAGCTCGAGCGGGGCAGCCACATCCTCTTCACGGCGTTCGATCGCTTCGTGCTCGGCCGCCCGAAGATCGACCAGTTCGAGATCAAGTTCATTCCGGACGAGGCGACGATCGTCGCCAATCTCATGGCGGGCACCGTGGACGTGACGCTGGCGCGGAGCCTCGGACCGGAGCACGGCTTCACGCTGCAGCAGCAGTGGCGCGAGGGCAAGGTGGGTTGGGACCAGGTGGGAAGCTGGTTCGTGATGTACCCGCAGCATCTGAACCCGAACCCCGCCGCCATCACTGACGTCCGCTTCCGCCGCGCCCTGCTCCACGCGACCGATCGGCCGGAGCTGGCGGAGACGCTCATTGGCGACCGAGGGGGTGTGCCGTACGGGTTGGTCCATCCTCTGGAGGCCGAGTTCAAGGACGTCGAGAGTAGCGTCGTGCGGTGGGAGTATGACCCGCGGCAGGCGGCTCAGCTCATCGAAGCTGTGGGTTACACCAAGGGAAGCGACGGCTTCTATCAGGAAGCGGGGGGCCGGCGCCTGCTGATCGAGCTGAACGCAACCCCGAACGATGCCCACCTGAAGATCCTGGCCACGCTCGGGGACGCCTGGGGTAGGCAGGGCATCGCGGTCGAGCAGAACGTAATTCCACGACAGCGCTCGCAGGACCAGGAATATCGCTCGACGTTTCCCGGCCTCGCGGTGCAGGGCCATCCGATTCGGATCGACTCCTACCACAGCCGGGAGGCGCGCTTGCCGGAAAAGAACTGGGCGGGGCTCAACAACTCGCGCTACATGAACGCGGAGCTCGATGCGCTCGTCGATCGGTACTTCGGAACCGTGCCGAAGGCGGAGCGAAACCGCTACCTTGCCCAGATCGTGCGCCACGTCAGCGACCAGGTCGTGGTGCTGCCGCTCGCCTGGCGCGCTGACCCAACGGCCATCGCGAACCGGTTGGTCAACGTCGGCGTCAAGGGGCCCGAGGCCTCGCAGACCTGGAACGTGTACGAATGGGACGTCCGCTAAGCGGCCGGTCCTTCTCCCTGCCGCGCGCTATTTCACACGGGCGCCCTTGACAGGGCTGGTACTTCGCGGCGACACTCGCGGACATGAACGTATCGCCAACCCAACCTGACTTGCTGAGCGGCCACTCGCTCTTCGAAGGCACGCCCGCTTCCGTGCTGGCGCCGCTATCTGCCTTGACTCGTGAGCTCCACCTCTCACCCGGCGACGTGGTTTTCCGTGAGGGCGACCCGGCCGATGGCCTCTATCTCCTCGCGGCCGGTACCGTGCTCATCGCGGCGACGCGCGAATCCGGAGACACCGCGCTCGCGCACGTCAACAAGAACGAACTGTTCGGTGAGATGGGTGTCCTGGACGGCGAGCCCCGTTCGGGGACGGCAACTGCCGTCGGCCTCTGTGTCGCTTATTTCATTCCCGCGGAGCCGTTCCTCGACGTTGTGGAAGAGTCGTCGGCTGTTGGGATGCGCCTGCTCGCAAACCTCGCGATGCGACTGCGGCGCATGAACGGCCGACTCGTCGAGCTGCCCGCCGGCGCGACGTTCACCGCGGTCAAGAAGGAGGCTGGGGAATGAGCGTTAGACGCGAACCGGGGCCCTCAGCTCGCGGTTGAACAACGCGTACGTTCGCTCGAAGGCGTCCCGCGCGGCCTCAGGGCGATGGTTCACGGGATCATTGAAGCGCGCGAACCCGTGCGGCGCGCCCGGATAGATCTTGACGTCCAGGCTCTTCTCGTACTTCATCGCCGCCTGCCACAGCTCCTGCCCAACCCACGTCGAGATGCCCGTGTCCTGGGCGCCGAAATTGCCGATCACCGGATGGCGGAGCCGCTCGATAAGGGTGAGGTCCGCGATTCGGCCGTAGAACATCGAGCACGCCTCGAGGTCGTCGGGGAAGAGACATGCCGCCCAGAGACAGAAGCCGCCGCCCATGCAGAAGCCAGTAACGCCCAGCCGCCCGCTGCAGGCGGGGTCCGCCTTCAGGTGCCGAATCCCCGCCCCGATCTTGTCGCGGAAGACGGCCTCGGTCACCTTCTCGCGCAGCGGAAGCCCGTCCTGCATCCCGCTCGCGGTCTTGCCCTCGTAGAGATCGACGGCGAGCCCCACGAAGCCCTGCTCCGCGTACCGCTCCACAACCTGGCGGATGTAGTCGTTCAGGCCGGTAACTTCGTGGATGATGATCACGCCCGGCTGCGGTTGGCCGCCCGTCGGATGAGCCACGAAGCCAAGTGTTGTGTCGTTGAGCGTTACCGTCTCGCCTGCCACGGCATCCTCCATGCGTTGCGTTCGGTCTCGCGGAGCCCGGTCTCTCGTAAAAGCGTTACGAGCGCGCCGTTATCGGATGCTGGGTGGTAGGCGAGCCCGCTGCGCGCATGCGGGGGATGACCTCCTCCGCGAAGAGCCGCAGGGAGCGCTCGGCCGCTTCGAACGGCATGCCACCGAAGTAAAAGGCGCCGTCCACCCCAGTGATCCCGAGCTCCTTCTCCGCTCGTTTGAGAACGCGGATCACGTCGTCCGGCGTGCCGCAAAGGATCCGCCCCTCGTCCACCCAACGCTCGATCGAGAAGTTCTCCATTGGATCGGGCATCGGCGGTCGCCCAGCGCCTCCGTTGAAGAGCTTGATGGACTGCTCCAGCAGGCCGAAGTAGCGCTGCAGTGCCTCCGTTGCGATCTGGTGGGCCCGCCGACGGTCTTGGTCCACGACGACCTGGAAATGCGTCGCGTAGCGGTAACCGGCGGGATCGCGCCCGGCGGCGTTCCACGCGTCGCGATAGTGCTGCACCATACCGGCGAGCCACTCCATCGGCCGCAGTGAGCTGACGGTCAGCAGGTTGTAGCCCTCGGTACCCGTCCAGGCGAAGCTCTCTGGGTTGTTGCTGCACGCAAGCCAGACGGGGGGATGCGGTCGCTGCTCGGGTGGGGGCCATACCTCGACGTTGTCATATTTGAAGTGTTTGCCATGGTGGCTGAACGGCTTGCCCGACCACGCCTTGAGGATTACCTCCAGGCTCTCGAGCGTACGTTCCTGGCCCTCCGCCATCGGAATGCCCATCGTGTGGTAGTCGTAGGGGATGAACCCGCGGCCGACGCCAAGCTCGATCCGGCCGCCCGACATGTTGTCGACCATGGCGAGCTGCTCTGCGATCTCGAGCGGCTGGTGAAGCGGCAGAACGACGACCGATGTGCCGAGCCGGACGCGCTTCGTCCGCTGGGCGATGGCCGAGAGGAATACGGCCGGGGACGGCACCAATCCCCCGTACGGATGGAAATGGTGCTCGTTGGCCCAGATGCCGTCGTACCCCAGCTCCTCCGCCGAGACGAGGAAATCAATCAAGCGCCGGTAATAGGGTCCGACGGGCCCATCGGTCTCACGAAAGAACGTCGGCAACGCAAACAGCGAAAACTCCATGATCCCCCCGGGCGATCCTGGCCCACTGGTCTGTTGGTCGCGGAGCGTACCGGCCGGCCGCGCCCGCGTCAAGTCACCTTGTGTTGTTGGCGTGCATATGATGCGCCCTAAAACTGGTCCCAGTGCGCGAACTGCTCGATCGGCTTGCGAGGCTCGGGGTTCTTCGGCCGGGCACGCTTTACCGTCTGGTCGGTGTGGCCGATCGCAACGACGTAGAACGCGCGGCGCTCGGGCGGGATGCCGAAATAGTCGCGCGCGGCGACGATGCCGTCGCCCTTCAGCGTCGCGACCGTGGAGCCGAGGCCATGGGCCAAGGCGGCCAGATTCAGGCGCTCTGCCAGGCGGCCTTCATCGAATGCGTTCGCGTCGCTATTGCTCACCAGCAGGAACACGGCCGCCGCGGTTGGCGCCGGGTTTGCGCCCCATTCGCCCATCTTGCGCTTCGCATCGGGGTCGCGAACGACAATCACCTCCCACGGCTGGCGATTGCTCGCGCTCCCCGACCAACGCCCGACCTCCAGGATGGCATCGATCACCTCTTGCGGCACGGGCTCCGGCGTATAGGCCTTCACCGATCGCAGCCGCCGCAGGTACTCGAGTCGCTCAGCAGTCGTTTCGCTCATGAATCACCCCTACATGTTTCGGTGGTGCCTATGGTAACGGGCCTCATCCCCCTCATTTTGCCGCTACCACATGGCCGGCAGCGGACTCCCAGAGCTTGACCAGCGCCGCCATGTCTTCGTCGGCCAACCCGGCCCCAGCGGCCTCGCGGAAGCGGTGCTCGGCGAGGTCTCCGAGGATCAGGGGGACGCCGGCGCGCTGGGCCTCGCCACGGATGACACCCAGGTCCTTCAGGATCAGCCCGACCGGCGTAGCGGGCGTGTAGTCCTGGTTGATGAATCGGGGCAGGTTGCGCGTCATCATGGCGGATGCCCCGAACGAGGTGCCGATCAGCTCGAGCAGGATCTGCGGGTCGGCACCGAGCTTCGTGCCGAAGACGGCGGCCTCCGCGATCGCCGCAGTGTGGATTGCGACCAGGAGCTGGTTGACGAGCTTCACGACCTGGCCGGCGCCAATGGGACCGCACAGGCGAATGTTGCCGCCGAAGGCACGTAGCATGGGCTCTGCTCGCTGGAACACAGCCTCGTCCCCTCCAACCATCACGGTCAGCGTACCGGCCTGGGCACCGCCGGGACCGCCGGAGACCGGCGCGTCCAGGAATTCTGCGCCTTGCTCAGCAAGCCAGGCCGCGCACCGCCGATTCAGCTCGGGACTGACGGTAGCGTGATCAACGTAGATCTGGCCCGATCGCGCCGCGGCGGCGAGTTGCTGGTAGACGCTCTCGACGCTCTCGGGCGTGGGAAGCGCGGTCAGGATGACGTCCGCTTGCTGGGCGACGGCGCTCGCGGAGTCGACTGGATGCGCGCCCCGCTCGGCGAGCGCGTCCATCGCGGGGCGCGAGCGGTTGAAGACGTGGACGCTGTACCCCGCCGCGACGAGGCGCTCGACCATCGGCCGCCCCATCTTGCCGAGCCCGATGAATCCAACCTCCATGGCCACCCCCAATCGCGCTGATTATGCCGGCGCGCGTTTACCGACCGGTCACCGGGAGTGACACGGCGTGGTACGTGGGCGTCCTACAACGAACGAGACTCATCAAGAGGAGGCCAGCATGCCGGAAGCGTGGAGCAACAAGGATGAGCGGATGTACAAGCACATCAAGGACAGCGCCGAAGACCGGGGCGCTTCGGAGGATCGCGCTGAGGAGATCGCCGCGCGCACGGTGAACAAGAACCGCCGTGAAGAGGGCCGGACCAGGAGTGGACGCAAGACGACCACCGGCACCGGCAATCCGAACCGCCGACTGGAGGAGCGATCCGTCGATGAGCTGCGCAACCTCGCGAAGCAGCACAAGATCGACGGCCGCTCCAAGATGCGCAAGGGAGAGCTAGTCTCCTCGCTGCGCAAAGCCAGCTAGCTTCCCGCTGTCTCCTCCGGCCCGAGGCGGACGGCAAGCCTCGCCCCGCAGGCGCGGAAACACGATTCGGCCGGCCTCATCCCAGCCTTCGCGTTGGCCCGCTGGGGTAGCATTGGCACGGGATTGGGTGGACCCCGGGCTTCTACACGTGCCGCGCTGCCAGGGCCCTCCTGCTGCCCGGATTTACGGCAACTCGTGCGTTCGCGCAACCTCGGGCGAGGTGACGCCGGCGATGACCATGGGCACGCTCGCGGTGATCGCCGTGAGCGGTGGCGAGATCGACGCTGCCCTGACTGCGCTCGACGCGCTCGGCGCGTCGCCAAATGCTCGCTCGGCCGGCGGCGAGCGCGTTCTGGTCACAGGCCAGTTCCCGACCGAGCCCGCGGCCCGTGAGGCGGTCGCCACCCTCCGCGCGCGCGGCTGGGCCGCGATCCAGCGCCCCATGGACGGCGACCCATTTTTGATGGCGTGGCAGCACCGAAGCGAGCCGATCCGCGTCGCGGATGGGCGCCTGGTCGTCGCGCTGCCATGGGCGGAGTACGACCGCGACGCGACACCCATCGCCGTTGAGATCGACCCCGGCGGCGCTTTCGGCGGCGGCAACCATCCGACGACCAAACTCCTGCTCGAGGTGCTCGTCGCCCGGCTGCGCGGCGGAGAACGGGTGCTGGACGTCGGTTGTGGCAGCGGCGTGCTTGCGGTCGCCGCGGTCCGTCTGGGTGCGGCGGAGGCACTCGGGATCGATATCGATCCGGCCGCCGTCATCGCGACGCGCGCCAATGCCGTTCGCAACGCACTCGGCGACCAGGTCAGCGCACAGGCCACGCCCCTTCGCGACCTGCCTGCGAAATACGACGCGATCGTGGCGAATATCGGCCTGGACGTGCTCGTCGGCATGGCGCCGGATCTGGAGGTGCGCCTCGCCCCAGGCGGTTGGCTCGCCCTCAGTGGTGTCTCGCCCGCGCAGGAGTCCCGCCTGATGGCGGCCTTCGCGCGCCTGCGCGTCGTCGAAACCACACGGCTCGACGATTGGCTCGCCATTGTGGCGGCGTAGTCACGCCTCCCGGAAAAGCTCGAACATCAGCTCGGTCACCATCTGGGGCTGGTCGACCCACATGCGGTGGCCGGCGCGGGGAACCCAGCGGAACCGGATATTCGGCAGGAGCTTTTCCAGCGTGTGGCCCCACGTGGGGAGCGCGGAGGCGTCATTCTCGCCCCAAGCCATCATGCTCGGCGTGGGAAGGCGGGGCAGCCAGTCTTTCATCTCGTACTTCAGGCGGAAGCGCGGATCGGTGCGGAGCTTCTTCTGACCGCGGGCCAATGTCGCCTGCGCCTCGGCCACGCCGGGTTGGGCCGCGAGGTCCAGGGCCCGGTGCACCATCGCGTCGGTAATCCGGGTCTGGTCGTAGATCAAGCCGCTCAGCCGGCGCCGCATCGCTTCCGCGGTCCCGTCGAGGGGCTCGCGCCCCGTGCCCGCCTCCTCGATCCCCATTGCGCCAGCGATCGTCCCGGACGCCATCAGGAAGAGCTTGCGCACCTGGTCCGGATGGTCGCGGGTGTACTTCGCGGCGACCCAGGCGCCTTGCGAGTTGCCGGCAAGATAGACCTCGTCCAGAGACCGCGCCGCGATGAAGTCCGCGAGGTGGTCGACGCGGCTCTGCAGCCCCTCATTCGCGGAAACGCGCGGGTCGGTGTCACCGTAGCCGCCAACACTATCCAGTGCGATCGTCCAATAGCGCTCGCCCAGCGGCCCGAGAATCGATTCGAAGTAGTCTCCACCTGAGATTCCTGTCCCTCCACCGTGCACCAGCACGATCGGGATGCCATTGGTACCGGTCTCCGTCCAATGGGTCCGGGTATGGCCCGCCATGACGTAACGCGAGCGCGCGCCCTCGATGCTCACTGCCGCCCCTCCGTGCTCCCAGTCTCTCAGTGTAGCGCGGGGTTTTCACCCCGGGCAGCGCGGGATACACTAGCGGCAGATCAACCGCGGGGGTGCAGTAATGGCGAAGGGTGGATTCAGGGTTTTCGATAGCGATATGCACATCATGGAGCCGCCGGATCTCTGGCTCCGCTACATCGATCCGGAGTTCAAGGATGCGGCCCCGCGCGGCATCACCTCGGGCAACGTCCGCGACCTGCGGATTCAGTTCCCTGACGATCCGCCGATCGACTCACGCCGGCCGTTCGGTGTCCTCGAGCGAGGCCACAACTACCTGCGCAATCAGGCGCTCTACAAGGAGCACTCCGAACGCGGGTGGGGCCCGGATTGCCAGCTCGAGGCCATGGACACCGAGGGGATCGACGCCGCGGTGCTCTTTCCAACGCGCGGGCTGTCTGTCCTCACCCGGTCAGATCTCGATCCGCGCTTCGCGGCCGCCATCGCCCGCGCGTATAACGATTGGCTCCACGACTTCTGCCAGACGAACCCGGAGCGATTGCTCGGGTCAGGCATGGTGTCAGTCTACGACGTCAACGATGCCGTGGCCGAGGCGCGGCGCGTGGTTCATGAATTTGGGTTCCGATCCATCTTTATCCGGTCCAATATCGTCAACGGGCACAACTGGTACGACCCCTATTACGAGCCGCTGTGGGAGGCGTTGGAAGAGCTGCAAATTCCGGTTGGCTTCCACGAGGCAACGGGCTCTTCCGCGCGGCAGACCGGCGACAACTTCGAGCCCAACTTCGGGATTCGGCGGATCTATTCGCAGCCGGTCGAGCAAATGCTCGGCCTGGGCGCTTTCCTATGCGGGGGCATCCTCGCTCGCCATCCCGGTCTCAAGGTCGCGTTCCTGGAAGCCAACTGCTCCTGGGTTCCTTGGCTCATCTGGCGAGCGGATGAGGGCTTCGAGCGCGAGGGCGACATCTTCATGCCAGACCTGAAAGAGCTACCCAGCACCTACTTCAAGCGCCAGTGCTGGGTGAGCGTCGAGCCGGACGAGGCGCCCGCCCGCTACACCATCGAAGAGTTTGGGTGCGATCAGTTGGTCTTCAGTACCGATTACCCGCACGGGGACAGTAAGTACCCGGACGCGGTGAGCAGCTTCCTCCGGCTGGAGTCTCTCAGCGACGAGGAGAAGCGCAAGATCCTCTGGGACAACTGCGCGCGCTTCTACGCCGTGGGCGAGCCGGCCGGGGTTCGCTAACGATTCGCGAGCGGGACGCCACGGACGCCCCTTCGAAGGGAGCGTGAGATGGCCGTCGAAACCAAGCCCAGAATGCAATGGACCGCTTCGTTGCGAAGACCCGCGATCTGTTCGCGGAAGAATTCGATCTCCGGGTGCGAGCGAGGCGACTCGGATCTGTCCCCTCTCCCTCTGGGCTCCCTCTGGGAGAGGGTTAGGGTGAGGGCGTCCTCTCTCGTATACCCGATCGCTCAGCGAATCGTGCGGATGTGCGGGAACGCGACCATGAACGCCAGCGCCCCAAGCGCGCAGGCGCCGCCGAAGATGCCCACCGTGAATGGGGCGCCCATTACACTCGCCAGGGCGCCCGCGATGATGCCGCCAGTCGCGATGACCACGTGATGCTGCTGGTAGGCGCCCATGACGCGGCCACGCATGGCCGGCGCGGACTCAGCCTGCAGGACCGTCTGGATCAGCGTCGTGGCGGCAACGTTGCACACGCCGTTGATGAACATGAACAGGATCGAGAGCGGCAGCCAGTGAGAAGCGGAAAAGGCAAGCGAGCTGAGCCCGTACGCCGCGACACCGGCCACCATCAGCATCCCCTTCGGCATGCGATCGCCGATCGTGGCGACGAGGAGCCCGCTGACGACAGCGCCGACGCCGACCGCCGCGAGAAGCAACCCCTGCGCCGTCGGGCCGCCCTGCAGCACGTCCTTGGCGAACACCGGCAGCAAGGCGGTCGTCGAGAAGCCGAAGAATGACGCCAGGGCCGACATCAGGAGCGCGGTGCGGATCGTTTCCTGGTTCCAAATGTAGCGCCAGCCATCCACCGTACTGCCCCCGAAGGATCTGCCTCGGGCCCGCTCCTCACCCGAGGTGGGTGCGTGATTCGGGAGCCGGAGCTGGATCGTCCAGACGGTCGAGAGCAGGTAGATCGTCGCCTGCCCGAGGTATGAGACGCCGGGGCCGAACAACGCGATGATGGCGCCAGCCACAGCGGGACCCAGACTGCGGCTCATGTTGAAGGCGATCGAGTTCAGCGCGATGGCGTTGGTCAGGTAGGGTCGGGGAACGGTTTCCGGCACCATCGCGTGGCGCGGCGGCACCTGAAACACCTGTACGGTCGATGCGACAAGGCCGGTCGCGTAGACGTGCCACGGGTGGACCCCGCCCTGAATGATGAGGATCCCAAGGAGGGCATTCACCAGCGCGTTGATGCTTTGCGCCACGATGAGCTGGGTCTTGCGTCCGTAGCGATCGGCCATTGTGCCGGAGACGGGTGAGAGCAGCAGGAGCGGCAAGATCCGCGTCACTCCCACTAGCCCGAGGTGGAACGGCGAGCCGGTCAGCTCGTAGAGCAGCCAGCCCCGGGCCACCTGGTCCATCCATTGGCCCAGGGCCGTGGTGAGCTGCCCCATCCAGAGCAACCGGAACTCGCGGAACTGCAGTGCGTCGAAGGCCCCAATGCGGATTGGAGCGCCCGGCAGCGGGCCATCGGATTCAGGCGGCGAGCCGTGCGACGCGGGTGCGTCCGTGCGGGCCACGGATCACAGGCTCCCGCGCGATGCTGCCAATGGACACCTCGAGGCCGATCGGCCGCCTGACCGCTCCTCCGATTCGCAGACCCGGAAAGGTCTGGGAGGAGTGCCTCGTTATACCCCTTGGCGCTATGAAGCACGAGCGCGAGAAGCACCATATACTGGGCCGGACTTTGGTCGGACTATCCGGATGCGGAGTCGCGTGCGGAGTCGCGTGCGGAGTCGCGGGTCGGAGAATCGTGCTCGGCTTTCAGCGTCAGAGAAACCTGTTCCCAACGCTTCGTTTTCTCCTGGCGCGTCTACCTGAACCCGAACTTTGGCTTCGCCAACGCGCCGCCGATGCACGCGATCGAAGAGATGCATGCGGCGGACGCGCGCACCCTCGTCGTGCGCTGGCGCGTCCCCTACGCGGACGCCGTTTCACTGGGAACGCGGGACCGCGATTTGCCGCCGATGCCGCGCCACATCTTGCAGGAGGTGTACGAGCAGCAATCGCCGGACGTCTTCGCCAGCCTGCCGTATTGGACGCGGGAGTACGTTGGCGCTGGGCCGTTCCGACTCGATCGCTGGGAGCCGGGCGCCTTCCTCGAGGCCTCCGCGTTCGACCGATACGCACTCGGGCGGCCCCGGATCGATCGGATCAACGTGCTCTTCTCGTCGGATCCGAACGCCGCCCTGGCCCGGCTCCTCGCTGGCGATGCGGACCTGGCAACAGATGACGCCATCGGTCAGCGCATCGAGGTCCTCAATGAGGACTGGGTGCCGCGAGGAGCGGGCAAGATGTTGCGCTGGCCGAACTCCTGGCGCGCGGCGTTTTTCCAGCTTCGACCGGCCGTCCAGAATCCGCGCTCGCTCTCCGACGTGCGGATTCGCCGGGCCCTCGCGCACGGCGTCGACCGGGAAGCCGTGAATCAGGCCGTTTACGGCGGCGACGTCCTGCTTTCCGACAGCATGATCTGGTCCGGCTCCGAGTACGGGGCGGCGGTGGAGCGGGGTGTCACCACCTATCCATACGATCCGCGGCGCAGCGAGCAGCTCATGAATGAGGCGGGGTTTGCCCGCGGCGCGGACGGAGGCTTCGCGAATGCTGAGGGTCGGTTCACTGCCGAGGTGAAAACCAACCAGGGCGCGGACAACGAGCCGGAGCTGCTGGCACTCGCGAGCATGTGGCGGCAGGCGGGATTCGCCATGCAAGAGGCGGTGTTGCCGGCCGCGCAGGCCCAGGACAATCAGGTCCGCTCGCTCTTCCCGGCGCTCTACACCAACTATATCAATATGGGCGAGCCAACGCTGATCAGCATGACGACGGACGGGATCACGCGGCCGGAGAACCGATGGAATGGCACCAACCGCGGTGGCTGGTCGAGCGAGGCGTATGACCGATTGATCGACGTCTTCAACCAGACGCTCGATCACGGCGAGCGCGTCGACCTCGTGGCGGACCTGCTGCGAGTCTTCACGACGGAGCTGCCAGCGATTTCGCTGTTCCATCGGTCCCAGCCGATCGCGTACGTTCCCGCGATCCGCGGGCCTGCGCCGGCCGCGCCGGAGTCCAGCCAGGTCAGGAACATTCACACCTGGGAGTTCGGTCCCTGAGCCGGGTCGGAATGTCGACACGCCGTTTGCCGTCCATTGCGCGGAAAAGGGGCGGACCTATAATGGGCAACTTCACCGAGGGGGACGAGATGCCAAGCATTGAGCGAAAGAGCGCCGCCGAACGAGATCTGCGTCTGCTGCGACTCGATCATTTCAACGTCCCCGCGCGAGATCTGAACGTCTCGCGAAAGTTCTATTGCGACGTGCTCGGCGGGGTCGTGGTGGTGGAGCCAAACTGGGAGCGCCACAACGCCGGGCGGGCACTCGGGGCGCACCTCGACTTCAAGGTATTCGACGATCCCGGCTGCCTCATCGCGTTCTGGCAGCCGTGGGGCCAGCCGGGCCCAGACCAGGTCTTCCCTCACCGCGCGTTCCGCATTGCCGACGCGGCGCGCCTCGACGACCTGCGCACGCGACTCGATGCGGCACACGTGCCTTCGGTCCTCGTCACCCAGCAGGCGGTCGGCGTGGGGGACCCGGTGTCCGTTTCCCTCTTCTTCCGCGATCCCGATGGCAACCAGCTCGAGGTGCGTTGCGAGCGCTATCCGTTCAGCGCCGAGGTTCACGTCGGCCCGTTTGATCCAAGCCAGCAGTACTACCGCTGGTCGGATTGGCAGGCGGGCGTCGAAGCTGGCGGGACCTCGGACCTGCCGGTTGGCTCCGGACCGAGGTGGTAGCCATGCAACCTGTTGGACGCACCGTCGACCATCCGCTAGGACTCCAGGGGGTCGATCGCTTCACGCTTCCCGTACGCGATCTGGCGAAGGCGGGGCGCTTCTACACCGACGTGATGGGCGGCGAGCTGGTGCAGCGCGAGACGATGGAGATCGGCGCGCGCGAGCACCCCGCAACCCGAGTCCAGGTCTGCCCAGGCGTGGATATCGTGCTCGTACAGCAGCGCTTTGGCTGGCAGCCGATCGACACCCCGAATCCACACTGGGGCTTCGCGATCCCGGGTGCGGACGTGGATACCTGGAAGGACCACCTGAACGCGTGGGGCGTTCCCTGCGTCGTGCTGTTTCGCGAGGACTACATCGTGGAGCTCGGCAAGCCGACGCGCGTCGAGATGCACTTTGTCGATCCCGACGGCAACCAGATCGAGCTCGTTGCCTGGGACTACCCGATGAACGATTGGGCCCACCGCGGGAACTACGACTCGTTTCTGCTCGCGTACGACTATCGGAGCTGGCCACCCAGCGAAAGCGCATGAGGCGTATGCCGTCGTCGCGCTACCTTTTCGCTATCGTCGCAATGCTGACGCTGCTTGGCACCGCTTGCGGTGGCAGTCTTCCGCGGGACCGAACGACACCCGCGCAGGACACCACCAGCGCGCCGGCCAAACGGACGGCAGTTATCGGGATCGCCTCCGCCATCCCGGCGTTCTCGTTCGCCTTTCTCGGCACGAGTGGCGGCGGCGCACAGTCATTCGACGAGCTGGTCATCAAGCAGTATGCGGACGCTCGCGTGCTCTATGCCGCGGTACTGGCCGGCGCGGCTGATCTCACCGGAGACAACTCGCTTCAGACCGAGCAGGCGATGGAGCTGAAGCAGCATTGGGAGAGCACGGGCGGGGGCAAGATGTACGTGGGGTATGGGACGACGCGCGGCATCTTCCCCATGTTCTCCGGGGCCTCCAGCAATTCCGGGTCCGCGGCGTGGACAAAGCCCTCTGCGTCTTGCTGCTGATGGCCATCACCCATAACGTGCTGCGTTGGATCGCGCTGAGCGCGTAGCAACCGACCGGCCGGGCGGTCCGCCAAGGCCACCCGGACCCAGAATGACCCATAGCGGCCTCCCAAAGCACCAGCCAGGCCGGCGGAAAGACTCCAGCGCGCGACGACCGCAGCCCGAACCATCCAGGGAGGGACGCGAAATTCGCAGACCATCAAGCCGCCAGTCCTCCGAAAGCTCGATTCACGCCAAAGATTCACAAACTCTGAGCCATCCGGCTGTCGTCCGCGGTCTCACCGCGCTTGCCGACGATTTCGCCGGTGGCACGCAACCGCAGGGATACTACGGCAGCTACATGCGCAATGGGCACGAGTGGGAGTGGCGATTGTAACCACCAGCCAATTTCCACAACCGTCACGAATGCCAATCGACGCATAGCAGTTCGACAAGACCTCCAAGGTTGTTGTCGTACAACGCATACTGACGACGAAGAGGTGATGCATGGCCGCGGTAACCGTTTACAGCACGCCCACCTGACCCTGGTGCACGAGAGCGAAGGCGTGGCTTTCGCAACGCGGGGTCCCCTACGTTGAAAAGGACGTGTCGCGGGACCAGCAGGCGGCGCAAGAGATGGTTCAGCGCTCCGGCCAGATGGGCGTCCCCGTCATCACGGTTGACAATGACGTCATCCTCGGCTTCGACCAGCCCCGGTTGGAGCGGCTGCTTGGATCGAGCGGAAGCTCGCAAAAGCGTTTGGGTGCCGCGGTCGCGCCGGCGTCCGGAGGGCTGCTCGTCGGTAAGGTCCATTTCGACTCACTCGCGGCGCGAGCGGGGCTGCGCCCGGGGGACATCCTCCACACGGTAAACGGTGCCACGGTCACCACGGCCGACGAGCTGCAGAGCCGGCTCACAGCGTCGCTGCGGCAACAGCAGCCGGTTCGCCTCGGCGTGCTGCGGGATGGCAAGGATCTCGCGCTCCAGCTCACCCCGCCGTACTGATAGGGGCAAACCGACATCGGGCTGCTATCCTTCGCCCGGCTGCATTGCGACGACAGGCATTCCTGGGCCATGAGGGGCGCCCGTGCAGACGCCGATCCATACGGGGCAACTGCCCTTGCCGCTCTCACCGCTGGCCCCAAGTCACGGGATGAGCAGCGACGTCATCAGCCTGACCAACCGGCGAACAGGCCGCGCAGAATACGCGGGTTGGCTCCGCAAGGCTGTCGCCACAACCTCCGTGATGTATGCGGGGTTCTATTCGACCTGTACGCCGCCAGCGTTTGGCGAGCCGCGCGTCAAGGTTGCCTTTCCGCTGCCGAGCGGATCCGCCAAGGTGATACTCCGTCCGAAAAACGGTGATGACAGATCCGTCCGGCTCATTTCGGCGGGCCGTGGTTTCGGCGACTCCGGCTACTACCGGATTCACCGTCTTTCCCAGCAGCAGGCTCGGGTGAAATACCTTCCGCCGTGCAGGTTTCGATTACTTCTCTGTTTCCCACACCGCGGGCGGCGGCATCTTGGGGATCCGCTCCGCGATATCTTGCCCGAGCGCGGCAAGCTCGTCGGGTGTCAGCTCACCCTGTGTCACTTCGAACAGAATGGACTCCTCCCAGCGAATGCGGCGCTTCAGGGGCTCGCCGACCTCCTTCATCGCCGCGCGGCGGACGCCCACGCTGGAGTCGTTGCGCATCGTCTGCAGCAGCGTGTTGACGCCTAGGTGGTCGCGCTGGGTCTGGCCTGGCGTAGCCGGCCTCGACATTTGATGGGAGATCCATGAAGCGTGACCCGAGCCTCGTGCCGCTCCGGTGGTCCAAACTCGACCCGCCGATCGAGCCGAAAGCCAAGCGCATTGATCCAGAAATCGAGACTGCGATCGAGGTCGGTGGTCAGCACGTGGACGTGGTCGATGCCGGTGATCATCGGGGTCGTCCTCCGCATCCGGGCAGGCCCTACCTTGCAGGGCGCTCGATCATGGTTAACCGAATTTGTACGGCGGCGGCAAGCGGCCCACCCAGCAGCGCCGCTTCGCATGGCCTAGGGGAATGTGTAATGCGATCGCGCTGGAATGTGCACACCTGGCACTGGCAGGAGCGTTAGCAGCTGAGGCGTCGGCTATATTGCAGCGGAGACCCGGCCGGACAATGATGGGGACAGGGGGCGCACCATGCTGACACGGGAAGAAAACGAGCTACTCACGCGGACCGGGCCCGGCACGCCTGGGGGTGACCTGATGCGGCGCTACTGGCAGCCGGTCGCCGTCCAGCGTGAGCTGCCGATCGGCAGCTCGCCCGTTCCGGTCCGGCTTCTCGGCGAGGATCTCGTCCTCTTCCGCGACGAGAGTGGTCAGCCCGGGCTGCTCGGGCTTCACTGTGCCCATCGCGGCGCCGATCTCAGCTACGGCCGACTCGAAGAAGGTGGGCTGCGCTGCATCTACCATGGCTGGCTCTATGATCGGACGGGTCGTTGCCTCGAGCAGCCCGGCGAGCCGGTGGGTAGCACGTTCCACGAGCGCATTCGCCAGACCGCGTATCCGTGCGTGGAGACTGGCGGCTTCATCCTCGCGTATCTGGGCCCGGGTGACCCGCCCGAGGTGCCCGGGTTTGATTTCCTCCATGCGCCGCACGAACGCCGCGAGGTTGCCCGAGTCATCCGTGAGTGCAACTACCTCCAGGGGAACGAGGGCAACTTTGATCCGCACCACGTGCCGCTCTTGCACTGGGCGGCGGCGGGAGCGTTCGGGCCGGTGGCCCCGCTTGGCCCCAACCGCAAGTGGCTCAAGCCGATGACCGAAACCGAGAACCTGGAGTACGGAGTCCGCCTGTATTCCGTCACCGAGGCCGCCGATGGCGGGAAGCAGGTTGGCATCCACCATTTCCTGATGCCGAACCTCAGTGCCTTCAGCTTTCAAGGCGGTGGCGACGGCTACGGGGTGAACTGGCACGTGCCAATCGACGACACGGTTCACTGGGTGTACCGAGTCCAGTTTTCACGGGACATGCTGATCGACCACGAGGCGATCAGGCACAGCCGACTCGGCCCCAGCGACCCGGTGCGAAGCCGGGCGAATCGCTACCGCCAGGATCGCGCCTCGATGCAGGAGGGCAGCTTCGCCGGCCTGGGCATTTCGTTCCCCGATCAGGACGCGTGCGTGACCGAAGGGGCCGGTCGGATTCAGGATCGGAGCCAGGAGCATCTCGCCTCGACGGACAAATGCATCGCGGCCTCCCGCGTGATGCTCCTCAAGGCGATCCGTGAGCTCCAGCAGGGGAAAGAGCCGCCGCTGTTCACCCGCGACGCCGCACCCAACCCGGAAATCCGTCTGGTGTCGACCGCATTCCAAGTGCCGGCAGGCGTGGACTGGCGCGAGCATGTCCGGGAGCAATTTTTCGCAACCCCGGCGTAGCCCCCCGGCACCTGCGCCCCCGGAGCCTTGCGTAAAAGATAGCCCCTTTCTAGCCAGTTCACTTGCGATGTAGCTAACTGGACTAGCCCTTTTTCTTCTTTTGCGCTAGCATACATTTCGAAACGAACACTGGCTGCATTTGTTCCATGCAATCGCTCACGGGCAATCGCTCACGGGTTCCTGAAGAACACGTGAATGGGTGCCACCCCGTCCATTCATTGAATGGCACTACTCGAAGCGAAGTTGGACATGATCGCCATTGAGTATCGAATCAACGGTCGACGCACCACTCTGCAGTCCGCCGAAAGCCGTATCGAGGCAGCCATGCTGCGGCGCGTCGAGATGGAGATCCAGCAGAAGCTGGGAGCTGTGTGGTGCCCGCACCACCAGCAGTGGCCACGGATCCTTGTGGTCGGCCGTTCGGCGGACGAGCTGGAATTTCAAGTCGGAGCTTGCTGTCCAAGCCTGAAAGATCGGGCCGCGCAGGCGCTCCGCTCCGCCCGTCGAAATTGACCCCAGGGCCAGGTGTAGACGCCTACTGCTGCCGCGGGTCGTATTCATCACCATGCCCGCGGCACATCATGGCTGACGGTGGTTGCTCATGACCATTCCGATGCTCATGTTGATGATGGTCGCGATTACGGCCATCGTCGCGGCGTTCTGGGCGCTCTATCGCGAGTACGACGAGCGGACGAAAGAGCTCCACCGCGCCAAGGTCTGGGCGGCGCGTGCTGACGCTGCAAAGAAGGCCCGCCCCGAACTGCTCGACGAGCGCGTTCGGCTTGCATCGTTTCGTCTTCGGCCGCTGAGCGAAGAGGACCAGGCCCAGTTCCGTTCCGCCTGGCGGCGCACGCGGGTACAGTTTGTGGACGATCCGGCCCGTGCGATTGTTGAGGCGGACCAGCTCATCGGGGCGATTATGTATGCGCGTGGGGTTCCGGCGTGGACCCTCGAACACGATCAAGCAACACCACTCGCCTGGCGCCACCCGGAGCTCGAAACCCAGTACCGAACCGCGAAGAAGATCGCCCTCGAAACCCACCGGGGTAACGTCAGCAGCCAGGAGCTCCACCAGGCGCTCGCCGCCTACAGCGCTATTTGCGAGCGTCTCCTCGACGCGGCATAACCCCCCTTCTCGGGCCGAGACGCGATTGGGACGGCCCGGCGCCTCGCCGGGCTTTTCCTGAGTGCGACGAGCCGACTAAGATTTTGTACCCCGTCGGGCCGACGAACCCGGCTAACTCGTTGGCAGCAACGGCCCATGTCAAGATCCTTAGAGGAGTGCGCTGTGAGCATGGTCGAGCAGCATGTGAAGATCTTCGCGTGCGACGGATGCAAGGTGGAGAGCGAGCAGGAGCCGAGCATTGCCCAGATCGAGGGCTGGGTTCGGCTTACGGAGCGGTCCGAAGCCGCGAGTCGGCTCTGGGATTTCTGCTCCTGGGAATGCGCGGGCGAGTTCGTGACCTCCGGCGCGCCGGAAGACGGTGGCGTCGTCATCGAGGACGCACCGAGTCGGCGGGGCCGCCGCTAATTCGCCACGCCCGGCCAACCGCTAGCCTTGCCGGCGGCTGAGGCTGACGCAACGCTAGTGCTGGCTGATGAAGTCCAGGACGGCGCGATTGAACGCCTCGGGCTGCTCCCAATTGATGGAGTGCGCCGCCTCTGGAATGATTTGGAACTGGACGCCAGGGATCCGCGCCGCCTGAACGCGCATGACCCATGGCGGTGTCTGCAGGTCCTGATCGGCCGGAAGCAACAGCGTCGGAACCGTGATCGTTTCGAGCTTATCCAGCGTAATGGTGTTGTGGAGCGGCTGCGAGGGCGCGCCCTTCTGCTGTGAGTTGTGGTGGATCTCCAGCCAGCGTTCGAGCCCCTCGGGGTTCGTCGCCATGTACCCCATGCTGACTTCGCGGAACTCCGGGGGCCATGACTGGAACGCGGGCAAGCGGGTCCGCTCGCGTAGCGCGTCGAGCGCGGCGTCCTGGATGGCACCTCCGCTCGCGGAGACGACGAGGCAGCGCAACCGGTCGGGGTGGGACAGCACGTAGTCGTAGGCGGCAAAGCCGCCGCCCGCCACACCAACGAGGTGCATCCGGTCGAGCCCAAGGTGCTCGACGAGGGCATGAAGATCGTCCGAGATCGTGCCCGGTTGGGGACCGGTGGCCGGGTCTGCCAGACTCCTCCCCCAGCCTCGCCGGTCGAAGGCGATCACCCGGTACCCAGCCCCGACGAACGCGGGCGTGTTGTACTGCCAGCTATTCGAGCTTCCGGTATTGGCATGCAGGAGCACCATGGGGGTTCCGCTGCCACCGCTATCCGTGTACCAGAGGCGAACGCCGGGCAGCTCGGCATGACCCGCGAATGCGAGGGCTACCGCCGAGCCAGCCGTCACCGGGCGGTGGCGCGGTAGCGCGCGTCGAAGCCGGAGGTGACCTCCTGGTGGCCCTTCGGGTGCTCGTGCTCCTCGAAGAGGGCGAGAGACTCCATCACCGGCATGTCCGTCGTCGAGAAGAGGATCGCCTCTTCGCTGACCGACCCGTTGCGGTGCTCGTGCCAGCACCATGGCGGGAGGGAGAAGAAGTCGCCCTCTTCCCAGTCGATCTGTACGCCGTCGACGATCGTGCAGCCGTGGCCCCGCGCCACGTGGAACACGGAGCTCGAGCAATGACGATGCGCCTTGGTGTGGATCCCGGGGCGGAGAAGCTGGATCCAGCAACCGATCGTCGGGAGCACGGGACCACCGTTCGTGGGGTTGGTGTATTCAAAGGCAACGTCGTCGAACGGGCTCGCATCGATCTTCGCCAGATCGTGCAGCGCCTTCTCCGTGCGGTCCCACGGGTAGACCATCTGCGGTGAAACGCGCGAGCTGCCCTTCTGCCACACGGGACGCAGGTGGCCGCCACCGTATCGGCTCATAGAGTCGCCGATCGGACGGGTCGCGGGTTGCAGCTCGTCGGGGTACTGCTCGAAGCGAGCAACCTTGAGCTTCTCAATCGTCAGCGGGCCGTCCAGGCTGTCCATCCAGAGCACCGGCCCGTCCGCCTTGCTGATGTGGCCGTGGTAGGACCAGCCGGGCGTGAGCACCAGGTCGCCCGGGCTCATCGGCACGGGCTCGCCGTCGACGATCGTGACCGCGCCCTCGCCTCGAATGATGAACCGGATGGCGGCGTTGGTGTGCCGATGGGACGGCGCAACTTCCCCGGGGAGCACCATTTGCACGGCGCCGGTGAGCGTGTGGGTGGCGGAGCTGCCGGGTGATAGGGAAGGGTTGCTCAATGAGAGCACGCGGCGCTGGGCATCGGGCCCGGGCCGCACCAGCTCACCCGCGCGGCCCATGAAGGCGTCGATCTCGGACCAGCGCCAGTGTGCCGGCGCGTATGGCGCCACCGGGTCCGTCGGCCGGTCGCCGCGCTGGGGTGAGCTCCACAGCGCGTGCAGCCATTTGGATTCGATGTCGCGATAGAACGTTTCCATTTCCCGGTTCGCCTGATCCGGGTTCGCCTGCCCTGCAGCCACCGTCCCTGCCTCCTCAACAACACGCGCGTCACTCGCCGTGGATTCTACCCCTGCCCGCGGATGCCCGCCGCGCAATTGACCCCACCCAACGCCAGTGATACCTTCGGGCCATCACACAACGCGGGCGATAACGGACGATTGGGCTATGGGGAGGATCACATGCGGACTCGAGGCAGGTTGACGTCCCGTACCCGGCACCAACTCGCGGTCTGTACGCTCCTCCTGTTGCTCGTGATTGCGGCCTGCGCGCCACCGCAACGCGCACCGGCCCCGACAGGCGGCGAGGCGTCCGTCCAGGCGCCGCAGCGTGCGCAGGGCACGCGAAAAGTGCTGAACATGGGGATCACCTCGATCATCGATGCGTTCTCCGTCGCGGGCAGCAGCACGACTTCCGGCGGCGGCCTTGGCTACATCGAGATCCATTCCCAGGCACTCTTCACGGCGGACAAGGCGACGGGCAGGCCGATTCCGCGCCTGCTGGCGGAGCAGCCGACGCTGGACAACGGCGGGCTCCGCATCGCGGACGACGGCCGAATGATCGCCACGTACCGCCTGCGGCGGGACGTCAAGTGGGCGGACGGCGCTCCGTTCACCGCCAACGACCTCATGTTCACGTATCGAGCTGTAAAGAACCCGGCAGTCCCAGTCTTGGATTCGGGCCCGTCCAAGCTCATGGAGTCTGCTTCAGCACCAGACGACTTCACCTTCGTCATCACGTGGCGCCAACCGTACTACCTCGCGGACGCGATTGGGCTCCGGGCATTCTGGCCGCTGCCCGCGCACCTGCTCGAGGCCGATTACCTGGCCCTGGTGGAGGAGCAGAAGGATGCGCTCGCCTGGCTCGCGAAGCCGTACTGGAGCTCCGATTACGTCCACATCGGGCCGTTCAAGCTGGTGGAGTTCACTCCCCAGGTTCAGGCGGTATTCGAGGCCGTCGACACCTATTTTCTCGGGCGTCCGAAGGTGGACCGGATCGTCGTGAAGCAGTTCACCGACAACGGAACGACGCTGGCGAACGCGCTGGCAGGTGGCATTGATCTGGCTACCGAGGGGGCGCTCAACTCAGAGCGCGGGTCCGAGCTGAAGCGACGCTGGGATGCCGATGGGGCAGGCAAGGTCTACATCGGCCCGGGCAACACCTGGTTCGTCAGCATCCAGTTCGATGCGACGGTTCCAAACTACGCGACGGTCCTACAGGACAAGCGCATCCGACAGGCGCTGTACATGGCGATCGATCGGGAGTCGCTGGCCGACACGCTCTCGGACGGCGTGCCGGGAATGGCAGCCGATGCCTTGCTGCCGCCGGACAACCCCCTGTTCAGCGTGGTCCGCAATGGCTGGAAGGATCGCTACCCCTTCGATCTGAACCGGTCCGCGGCGGCCTTCGAAGCTGCTGGCTGGCGCAAGGGCGTGGACGGCACCCTTGTCAACAGCGGCGGGGACCACCTGAAGCTCGAGCTGCGAACGACCGCCGACCAGACGCGCAAGCAGGCGATCGTCGGCGACATGTGGAAGCGCGCGGGTGCCGACCTGGACCTGGTGGTGGTGCCGACGGCACGAATCCGCGATGTGGAGTATCGGCAGCAGTTTCCTGGCGGGGAGATTACGGCGCGCGGCAGTCAGGACTCGATTCTGACGCGCCTGGAGCTCAGCGAGCAGCCCACGCCTCAGAACCGCTTTTCAGGCAACAACCGCGGCCATTGGTACTCCGAGCAGTACGAAGCGCTGGTGACCCGATACCGCACGAACCTGCGTGAGGATGGGCGGGGCCAAGCGATCAAGGAGATTCAGGACCTGCTGGTGGAAGAGCTCCCGCTCATGCTCCTTCATTACGAGACCCACGTCGCATTTGCCCGCAAGGGGGTGACCGCGTTTCAGGATGATTTCCCTGGCGGCTCCGATGCGGGTCGCATCTATGGGACCTACTCCCGCAACGCCCACGAGTGGGACCTCGTTCCGTAGTCCGTGACGTGACGGCTTTCACAGCACGCGGGTAGCGGCGGTCACAGACCGGTGCCGGTCTGAAGCCGTACTTTCATTGCGGCGACCTCGACCGACGACGCGGGCTCTGCCCCATTCAGAGAGGAATGACCGCCGTGACGATCCCGATGGCGTTGCTCAGCATCCTGGCCCTGCTCTCGATTGCCGGCGCGCTGTGGGCGATGGCGCGGGAGTACGAAGCGCAGCGAAAGCAGCGTCGCCTGGCCGAAGTGTGGGCACGCCGCGCCTTCCGACTGCAGCAGCAGCATCAGAGCGTCGACGAGATCGTCAGGATGGCGGCCTTCACCGTTCGGCCCCTCTCCGATGACCAGCGGGTCAAATTCATGGCTGATTGGCGCCGGGCCCGCGTTCATTTCGTTGCGGATCCAGAGCGCGCGATTTCCGAGGCGGATCGCTTGGTGAGTGACCTGATGTACACGCGTGGCGTGCCGGCGTGGACCCTCGAGCACGACCAGGCGACGCTGCTGGCGAAGTCGGCCCCGGAGCTGGAGCAGCACTACCGCAAGGCGCACAAGATCGCGACGATCGCGGAGAAGGGCTCGCACAGTGCGTACGAGCTCCAGCAGGCCCTCTCGTCCTACAAGATCATCTGCCAGCGCATGCTTGCCAGCTAATCGCCAACCGCGCCAAATAGCTCGTCGACGGTTGGCTTGCTGCGAATGATCTTCTGATCGTAGGCGTATTGGATGATCGTCTCCAGCGCCTTCCGGTTGTTTTCCAGTCCAATCGGCAATGGGTCATCACCCACGATCTCCATGAAACGGACGTCCGCTTCTTCATCGCGGCCCGCGGCACCCTGCTCCTTGAGTCGTTTACGATAGGCGGCCTTCGCGTCCTTGAACGCCGTATAGAGCGACTCCGCCACCTCCGGCGCAGCCTCCAGCAGTGCGTTCTGCACGACCACCGTGTTGTTGATGGGGAATACGCCCGTCTTCTTGAACCAGTCGGCCTGCGCCTGACGGGCATTCGCAATGAGCGGCTTGACGTCCGGCGAATCGACGCCCTGGAGCCCGATGCCCGCGGCGATCTCGCCGTTCACGAGCATCTCGCCCAGATTGGCGCCCTTCTGGAAGACCGTGTTGGCCGGATTCTTGTACTCGTCGATGTGCTCGATATCGTTCAGCACCCAGGTGACTTTCGCAGGATCGACTCCGTACTCCGACTGCAGGAGGCCGCGGGCCCAGACCCCGGCGGTGCCCGCATAGGCACGCACGCCGATCTTCTTTCCTTCGAGGTCCTTCGGGCTGGAGACGCCGGATTTGGTGTTGAACAGCACCGTGCCGTGCGGAAAGGCGCGCAGCGGGAAGACTGGGATCGCCGTGAACGGCAGCCCGTGCTCCCAGCCCTGCAGGTACGTGACGATGGCCATCTCGGAGACGTCGAACTCGCCATCCTTGATCATGCGGTCAAAGAGGCGGGGCATCGGCGCGACCTCTACCGGCTCGAGCGTAATGCCGCGCGGCTTCGCGGTCCCGTCCTTCAGCGCGGCGTATTGGGATCGCGCCACGATACCCAGCTTCAGGTTGCGCTCGCCGGCTCCAGCGGCCATCTTCATCATCCTCCCGTTTTGCTGGCTCCCATAGCACTTGACGATGGGTCGCCATCCATGGAGTATAGGCGTGCATCCGCACGGTCGAGGCAGCGGGGCTGCGCCGACGCTCGGCCTTCGTCAACGTGCCAGATCGAGGAGGTTCCATGCGCTTTCACATGCATCTCCTTCCCACCTATTTCCCGGATCTGAATCCGCCATTCCCAATCTATTACCAGCAGGTGCTGGAGCAGGTAGCGCTGGCGGAGGAGCTCGGCTGGGAGTGCTTCTGGTTCACCGAGCACCATTTCCTCTTGTATGGCGGTCCCGAGCCCAACCCCGCCGTCTTCATGGCCGCCGCTGCCGCCCGCACCTCTCGTATTCGGCTTGGCTCCGCGATCTCGATCCTGCCACTGCACCATCCGATCCAGCTTGCCGAGGACTACGCGATGGTCGACGTTCTCTCTGGGGGGCGACTGGAGTACGGGATGGGACTTGGCAACACCGCGGTGGATTTTGAGGTTTACGGGGTGCCCCGGGATGAGAGCCGCGACCGCTTCCACGAAGCATCCGAAGTCATCTTGAAGGCATGGTCCAACGAGCGCTTCAGCCACGAGGGCAGATTCTGGCGCTTCGAGAATGTGCCCGTATACCCCAGGCCGACGCAGCAGCCCCATCCCCCAATCTGGGTGGCGGGCGCGTCGGCGGATTCACTTGGCTGGGCGGGGCGCCACGGCGGAAACATCATGATCGTCGCCCACCCCATGCCGCCCGAGGTGTATCGCCCCGGCCTCGAGGCCTGGCGGGCCGGCCTGGCGGATGCCGGGCTCGCGCCAACCGATAGGCATTGCAAGATCCATCTCCGGGTCTGGGTGGAGGAAAACCGCGAACATGCTCGCGAGGTTGCGGAAGATGCGCTCGCCCGCTACGACGGGCTGTCCGCCTTTGGGCGGCGGGCCGTCCCGTACGACCGCGCCAAGTACGACTTCCCGGGCATGCTCGCCGCCGGGCGCAACGTGTACGGCAATCCGGACGATTGCATCCGTGCGATCGAGGCGACGCTGCGCAACTACGAGTTCGACATCTTCAGCACGACTTTCAACTTCGGCGGCATGCAGCACGAGGAGGTCATGCGGTCGATGCGCCTCTTCGCCAGGGAAGTCATGCCCGCGTTTCGCGACGTGGAGCGCACGATGGAGCCGCGCGAGACGGAGGCCGCTCCAACAGGCACCCGAGCATAAGCTGGTCAGGCGAGATAGCCGGGTTCGGCAGGCATCAAGAAAAAGCCGAATTACGGCTCGCCAGGCAGCGCGGGCGTGAGGGTTGGCGGCCGGCGATGGTGAGTGGCCTGCTCGTAGTTGTAGGCGATTTTGAAGAGCAGCCCCTCCGTGAACGGCCGGCCCAAGAACTCGATCCCGATCGGCATGCCGGCGCTGCTGAAGCCGGCCGGTACGCTCATGGCGGGGAAGCCAATCATCGGGCTCAGCAGGCGGTTGTTGCCCGGGTAGGGCACGTTCTTGAACGTGGTCAGGACGTCATCCGGCGTCATGAGCGGATCGTGATCGAAGGTGGCGTAGATCAAAGCGTCGAGGCGATTGTCGGCCATGGCCGTGTAGACGGCCTGCCGGAGCTGTTCCCGCACGAGAAGGTGCTGCAAGTAGCCGGGATCGTTGGTCGTGCGGCCGATCCCCTCCATCAGGCGGGCCCGGCGCGAAGGAAGGACGTCGGTGGACAGCACGATCTCCTGGAGGCTCTTTGCCGGCGCGTATGGATGCGCGGCGAGGTAGGCGTTCGTCGCCGCCTCCGTCTCCCAGGCGCCGCCCGTCCGGTCCGCGATGTCCTTCACCCCCGGAATCTCGACCGGATCGACGATCTCGGCACCTTGCTCCCGCAAGTCGTTTAGCGCCCGGTCGATTGCGCCGCGCACCTGCTTGAAGTCCCCGGCCTGCGGGTTGGCTTCCTTGTTCATCGGGTCGCGGATCACCCCTAACCGCAAGCCCCGCAGGCCGTCCGGCACCAGGAAGCTCGTGTAGGTTTTTGGCACGTGGCCGACGCATGCCGCGGTGAGCGGGTCGTTCGGATCGTAGCCGGCGATCACGTCGAGCAGGATCGCCGCATCGCGCACCGTGCGGGCGAGCGGCCCCAGCGTGTCGCGGGATGGCGCGGCCGGCATCATACCGTGGCGGCTGACGAGCGGTGGCGTGGGGCGCAAGCCCACCAGATTCCCGCGTGCGGCCGGACCGCGGATGGAGCCGAGTGTGTCCTCGCCGATGGCGACGGTCGCCATGTTGGCCGCGACGGCCGCTCCGCTGCCTGACGAGGAGCCGCTGGCGTCCCGCTTCGGGTCGTACGGGTTTCGGCAAACGCCGAAGGCGGAGCCTGCATAGCCCTGGGCGAACTCGCCCATATTCGTCTTGCAAACGATGATCGCGCCCGCGGCCTTGAGCTTGTCGACGATGGTCGCGTTGCGCTCGGACACGAAGCCGCGGAAGAGCGCGGAGCCGTAGGTCGTCGGCATGTCGGACGTCTCGACCTGGTCCTTGAGGGCGACAGGGATTCCGAACAGCGGCCCGTCGATCCCGGTGGCTTTGAGCTTCGCATCGAGCTGGTCCGCCTCGACGAGCGCCGCGGGGTTGACGATCTGGACGGCGTTGATCGCCGGACCGCGTTGATCGTACGCCTCGATGCGGTTGAGGTAGCGCTGGACCAGCTCGCGGCAGGTAAGCCGACCGGCGCGCATCGCGTCGTGGATCGAGTCGATGGTCGCCTCTAGCAGCTCGAACGCGGGTGCCTGGGTCATAAGCGCTCGCTCCTAGGGCAAGGCTTGTGTCGCATTATAGGTTTGGTCGACCGAGGCTGCGTCTGGACAGCTTGCCTGATTTGGAGCAGTATGGGATCGGTGTTTCCTACCTGGATGGCGCAGGGTAAGACATGAGCCCAGTTGACGACACGCGGCCGGACCGGCCACCGCCCGTGGCCGAACCGGGAGACCACGATCTCGCGACGATTCTCGATTTGCTGCCCCTCGCGCTCATCGACAGCAGTCTTGATCTCGATACTCACCTGCAAGTGCTGGCTGAACGCATCCGTGCCGCACTCGCGGCGGACGCCGTACTGGTCCTCGTCGTCCGCCCGGAGGACCAGGCGCTTGTGTTGCGCGCCCAGGCGCGTTCCGCGAAGCGGGAAACGCCGGGGGTCTGGGAGCAGGGTCAGGCCATAACGGTACCGCAGAACGGCATCGTGGGCGAAGTCATGCGGACCGGCCGACCCGCGCTGTTCGGCGACCTCACGTCTGAGGCACGCGTCCGTGAGCGATCCCGCGGCATGATGGCGTCGGTTATTGTGGCGCCGCTCCTGGTTCGAGGCTCCGTCATCGGGGTGTTGCGGGTGAGCGCGGTTGCCACAGACCGCTTTCAGGCAGCCGACCTTAAGCTCGTCGAGGCCGTCGCCCTTGCGACCGGCATCGTGGTAGAGAATGTCCGGCTCGCTGCTGAGGCTCGCGAGCACATCCAGGAGCTAGAGGTCCGCGCGCAGGCGCTGCAGACCCTCGCGGATCTTGGCGGGGTGGTCCTCGAGTCGCTCGACTCCCGCGAGGTAGCCGAGACCGTGCTTGACAGAGCCCTGGCGGCCGGTCCGTTCGATGTCGGGCTGATCCAGCTTGCCCAGGACGACCAAATGGTCGTGGTCGCAACCCGCGGATTGCAAGACCCGGAGGCTGCTGCGGCCGCTGCTGGCGCCCTGCGGAGACAGGGCGGCGGGCCCCGCCAAGGGATGAACCAGGTGCTGACCAGGAGGGAGCCGCTCGTCGTCGAGGACGTCCAGAGCTTCGAGGGGTTTCGCGTGCTCAAGCGCGAGGGCGTCCGATCCGCCATCATGGTGCCCATTCGCGCGGGGACCAGTGCGCTCGGATTGTTGATTCTGGGCAGTCTAAGCTCTCGGCGATTCCCGCCGAGCACCGTGCAGTTGCTCGGCGCGATGGGGAGCCAACTTGGCGTCGCGGTCCAGAAGGCGTGGCTCTATGAGGAGACCGATCGCGCGAAGGCGAAGCTGGAAACCAGTAATCGCGCACTGACCGAGGCAACGGAGGCAAAGAGCGCGTTCCTCGCAACCATGAGCCACGAGATTCGCACGCCCATGAACGGTGTGATCGGTATGATCGGCCTCCTGCTCGACACCTCGCTTACGTCCCGCCAGCGAGATTTCGCTGAGACTGCCCGCGCATCCGGGGAGACACTCCTAACCTTGATCAACGACATCCTGGACTTCTCCAAGATCGAAGCGGGGCGGCTCGAGATCGAAATCACCCCGTTTGACCTGCGCCGACTCGTCCTCGAGGTTGTCGAGTTGCTCGCCGAGCCTGCCCACACCAAGGCTCTCGAGCTGACCTATCTCATTCACCATGACGTGCCGACGTCCGTTCGCGGTGACCCCGGGCGCATTCGCCAGATCTTGACCAACCTGCTGGCCAACGCCGTCAAGTTCACCAAGCAGGGGGAGGTCGCGGTGCGTGTCACCGTGGTCGCCGGGTCCGGCTCGGAGGCGACCCCGATTCGCTTTGAAGTCGCGGATACCGGCATAGGCATCAGCGAGGAGGCGCGCTCGCGACTCTTCCAGCCGTTCTCACAGGCAGACGCGTCGACGACTCGCCAGTACGGCGGTACTGGACTGGGACTTGCGATTTCCCGCCAGCTCGTCGGGCTCATGCAGGGCGAAATCGGCGTCGAGAGCACGCCCGGTTCGGGAAGCACCTTCTGGTTCACGGTGCCCCTGGAGCACGAAACATCCGGCGCGGACACCGTGCACGAGATCGTCGTGCCTCGAGAGCGGCCCGCCGCGAACGGGCTCCGGCTGCTGGTAGCAGAAGACAACGCGGTCAATCAGAGAGTCGCCGTGTACTTGCTCGAAAAGCTTGGCTACCAGGCGGACGTGGTTGCGAACGGGTTCGAGGCGCTCGAGGCGCTGGTCCGCATTCCGTACCCGCTCGTGCTCATGGATTGTCAGATGCCCGAGATGGATGGATTTGAGGCGAGCGCGGAGATTCGGAGACGTGAGGGGCCGATGCGGCATACGCCGATCATCGCCATGACCGCGAACGCGATGGAGGGCGATCGTGAGCGGTGCATTGCGGCGGGGATGGATGACTACGTCGCCAAACCTGTGCGGGTCACGGATCTCGAGAAGGCACTTCAGCGATGGCTCCCTCTCGCGGGTCCATCCGACGCTTCGCCGACGCCTGAAACACGCGATAACCGGCCCCCGAACGATACCGAGGCGGAGGAAGCCGTACTCGACAGAGCGGCACTGGAAAGATTGCGGCGCTTGATTCGCCCAGGGCAACCAGATTTTGTGGCGGAGCTTCTCCAAGCGTACCTCCAGGAAGCGCCGGGACTCATCAGGGCGATGCATGCGGCCATCGAGCGGCAGGATGCCGGCGCGCTCCAACGCGCAGCGCATGCGCTCAAAGGTGAATCGGGCACCCTGGGGATCCTCGAGGTGGAAGCCTTCTGTGGGCAGCTCGAAGCGATCGGTCGCACCGGCACCTTGGGAGGAGCCGCGGCGCAACTGGCAGCTCTCGATGCGGCGTTCGAGCGAGCGCGGGTACTCCTGGAGACGATGCAGAGCGGGGCCTACGGGTGAGAGTCCTGATCGCGGAGGACGGCATTGCGGCACGTCTGATACTCGAGCAGGCCGTCCTCAGTCTTGGCCACGAGTGCCTCGTTGCCGCGGACGGCACGGAGGCCTGGGGGTTATTCCAGGCGCAAGGCGCTGACGTTGTGATCAGCGACTGGGGCATGCCGGGGATCGATGGGCTGGAGTTGTGCCGACGCGTGCGGGCACACGACAGCACGCCGTATACGTACTTCGTTTTTCTCACGGCGCTGGAAGATAAGCAGCACGCAATCATGGGAATGGAGGCAGGCGCCGACGACTACCTCGCCAAGCCGCTCGACCTTGACGAGCTGCAGCTCGGTCTCATGGCCGCGCATCGGGTGACGGCCTTGCACCGGCAGCTAGCGGAGGCACGACTTCTGGACGGCGTCTTGCTCGCGGCGCGCACGATGGAACATGAATTGGGCAACAAGCTGGCAAAGACGGTCGGCTGGGCCGAGCTGCTCGTCAATGCCCCGACGCTGCCCGCCGAGTTCCTGACCCCCGCGACCGAGGCGCTCCACGGGGCGCAAGAGGCGATTGCGCTGGTTCGTCAGCTCCAACGGGTCATCCGAGTGCAGGAGACGGATTGGGGATCGGGCGCGGAGTCCACCATTGATATCCCCCGCTCGAGTGGTAACTGACAGTAGCCGGGTGGCGGCGCGCCTGTTGTGCGAGAATCGCTAACGCCGATACTCGTCCCCGCAATCACCGATGATGCGGTAGAGGTCGCGCGCTTCCTGCTGGACCACGGCGATCTGGTCGCGGTCCTCGTCGTCGAGTCGCAGGGCGAACACGCCGCGGTTGTCCTCGATGTGTTCGGCGACCCCAAGACGAACGCCGACGATGACTCCAGCAACGGCCGGTCGATCGAGGATGGCGCGGACGGCGACGTTGGCGATACTGAAGCCGTGCTTGTCGGCGATCCCTCGCAGCGTGCCGAGGAGCCGCTGGAACAGCTCCCAGCCACCCCACGCGTCGATCATGCGTTTGTACTTCTGGAGGCTCGCAGTCGCGAGCTCGCCCCGTCCGGGCTCCGGACGCCCGAGGTACCGGTCAGAAAGGAGCCCGCCGCAAACCGTGCCGTAGGCCAGCAGCGAGAGATCGTGCTGCTGGCAGAACGCAGCCATTGCTACCTCGGGGCGCATGTCCACCAATGAGTACTGGACCTGGTTCGAGATGACGCGGATCTCGGCCTGGGCGATGGCTTCCAGGTGGGCGGTGTCGAAGTTGGTCAGCCCGAGATGCCGGATCCGCCCCTCGTCCCGCAGGAGACTGAGCTCGTTCAGAGCGTCGAGATAGCGCGGGTCGTCATAGTCCCACCAGTGAAACTGGAGCAGGTCGAGCCGCTCAGCGTTCATCCGGCGCAGTGAGATCGCAATCGCTCCTTCGACTGCAGCGCGGGTCATCGGGCCAGGGTTCGGCACCCATTTGGTGAAGGCCTGGCTATCGCGGAGTACGTCTGGCCCGCGCGTTGCCGCCAGCTCACGACGGAAGGCGCCGACGAAGTCCTCGGCGGGTCCGTAGTGATCGGCGAGGTCCCACGAGGTGAACCCGGCGTCGTGTAGCGCGTGCATGGCAGGCAGCGCGGCGCGAGGGTCGATCGGCCCGTGGGCACCGGAGACCTGCCAGAGACCATTCAGGATGCGGCAAATCCGTAGATCGGGCGTGAGCTGCAGGTAGCTGTCCGTCGGGAGCATCGGATTCTCCATCCTAATTCCGGGGACCACTTGTCAGCCTGTTAGCTGAGGGAAGCGCCCTTGGCGCGGTTGCAGGTCTCACAGAGAAGCTGGACGTTGCGCGCGGTGTTGCTGCCACCAAGCGCGACTGGGATGATGTGGTCGAATTCCAGGTGGCGCTGGCTGCCGCATTTCGCGCACCGGCCGCCATCCCGTCGCCACACTTCGATTCGGACGTCCTCAGCGATCGGCGTCCGTCCGGCGGCCTCGGCACTCCCTTGTGCGGTCAGCGCGATCGCCTGCTCCACCCGCCGCCCGCGGCGCATGTCGGCCGCCTGGACAAGGGCTTGCACCTCCTTGGCCTCATAGCCGTCCTCGTCCCAATAGAACCGGTCCTGGAACATCCACCAGGTGCGCCCTCGAATCGCGTCGAATCCAATCTCGACCGGGGATTCGGCCTGTCGCTCCAACAGCTTCTTGTAGCCAGTCGGCACCCGCGCGCTGAAGCGCCCGGAGTGAAATTCGACGTGGCCGCCAAGCCCGAGCGTGAGGCAGCCACCGGGCACCTTCAACAGATAGGCATTACCGTCGCGCCGAACCGTCATCCGAATGCTCCGGCAGTGGACCCACGTCGCATTCTCGAGCGGTCATCTCGAGCGGTCATATAGTAGGGGCCTGGCGGCGCCTGGCGCACCGGCAGCCCCGGATCGACGACCTCGCCACGTTGATCGATTGCCGGTACGTCAGTACACTGGAGCCAGCAGGCGCGTCGGCCCGGCTGTCGGGTCGGCGATTGGCGATCAGTGTGGGAGGATGAATCGTGACAAGACTCGTTCGACTCAGCCACATCGGCTTCAACATTCCGCAGGAGCTCTTCGAGCAGGAATGCGAATTCTGGGAGAAGGTCATGGGCCTGACTCGGACCCATGAGACGCCGGGGCGCAACGCCTTCTTCACCGCGGATCCGCTTCGCGACCACGAGTTCATTCTTTACAGCGTCGACGGCGCGGTGAACGTCGGGCCCTACCAGGAGTGCAACCACGTCGCCTTTGACGTCCCAACTGATGAAGACGTTGACGGGTTTACGGCTCGGCTCCGCGCGGCCGGCTTCGAGGTGGGCGAGCCCGATGGGCGCGGCCGGCGCCAGAACAAGGTCACGAGCCCTGCGGGCATCCACTTCGAGATCAACACCCCGCCCTACATGCACCCGAAGGACCCGGGCAATGTGAACGCCCGCGCCGCCACGGCAGGGGTTGGAGCCTAACGACGGGGGTTAGCGGTTGGGGCTGAGTCCGTTTCCCAATAACCTAACCCCCAAGCCCGAACTCCCAATCCCCAGTTTGGTACGATCTTGGTGACCCCGCGGGCCAGCGCGCTGCTTCGGCTCGCCCTTATCATGGTCGAGCGGAAAAAGGCGTGAGTCGTTCTCCCGAAATCAAGACCTGCTATGTCTGCGTGAATCTGAGCTGCGCGGAAGGCGGCTCGGAGGCGATCGCCGCCAGCCTGAAGGATCGCCTGGCGGGGACTGACGTCGCCGTGAAGACGCAGATCTGCTTCGGCGCGTGCTGGATGGGGCCGAACGTCGTCCTCCACCCCAACGGAACCTGGTACTCGAACGTCCATCTTTCCGACCTCGACGAGATCGTTGCCCACGTTCAGGGGGGCGCGCCTGTCGATCGATTGATCGACCAGGTGGATCCGACGCTGCACGAGCTCGTCGTCTCGATTCTGGACGCAGGTTTGGACTGAGGGGCTAGAGCCGGGGTTCCCATTTGCCGGGAACCACGGTGGCGACCTCCTCCCCTGGCCACGCGGGCATCGTGAAGCAGAGGAAGACCAGGGCGTCCGCACCCGTATTGCGGAATTGGAACTCAACGCCCTCGGGGATGGTGAGAGTCACGCCCGGCGCCACCGCCACGAACTGTTCCTCCCCAGAGGCCGGCTCGCAGCGCCAGACATCCCCGCTGCCCGAAATGAAGTACCAAATCTCCTGTATGACGCGATGGCGCACTGCCGCCCACACTCCGCCCAGCGCAAGCGTGCAGTGGGCGAGCGACCCACTTGGGTAGCTCAACAGCGGCAGCACCATGCAGCCGTCTGGCGCGGTGACGACCACTGCCTCCTCCAGCCTCAGCGTTTCCAAAAATGGCTCCTTCCTGGCTTCGATTGTTCTTTGGAGGCGCGAGTATACTCGCGCCCGAGTGCGCGTGCTGCCCGGATGTGCGCGGAGGGAACAATGCTACTGGCCCGACTCGCGATGCTGATGGCATTCGCAATGCTTGCCGGCTGCGCCCCGCCGGCCGCGCCAGGCGGTCGATCGGCTCAGCCCGAAGCCCCCGCGCAGAGCCGGCCGAACCGAACACTCACGATGGTGATCCGCTTCGAGGTGAACGACCTCGCCCAGAAGATTCCGGGCGGCGGGCTGCCTATCGTGACCAAACGCATCTTCAACGCCTCACCCGCCCTCGTCGATGGTCAGGGCAACGCCCGGCCCTACCTCCTGGAAGAGTTGCCGCAGCTCAACTCCGAAAGCTGGCGGGTCTTCCCTGACGGTCGGATGGAGACGACCTATCGCTTGAAGCCGAACCTCACCTGGCAGGACGGCCACCCGCTCACCGCCGACGACTTCGTCTTTGCCTATCGCTTCTATACGGCGCCCGGGCTCGCCGTATTCATCGCCACCCCGCAGGATAGGATCGATGAGGTGCTCGCGCCGGATGCCCGCACCGTCCAGATCCGCTGGAATTCGCTCTACGCGGACGCCGCCGTCCTGAAGGAAGGCGATCTCGACCCGCTGCCGCGCCACCTCCTTGAGCCGACGCTTGCTGCCTACGAGCTGGACCCTGGCACGCGCGAACAGCTATTGAACGCACCGTTCTGGACGACGGAGTATGTTGGCGCGGGCCCCTTTAAGCTCGAGCGCTGGGAGCCCGGCGCGCGCATGGAGGCGAGCGCATTCGCCGGGCATGCCCTCGGCAAGCCCAAGATCGACCGACTCATCATGCGAATCGTCGCGGACGAGAACACGGTGCTGAGCACCGTCCTCGCTGGCGATGCCGACTTCACGGCGGACTTCACGCTCCGCTTTGAGCACTCGCGCATCCTGCAACGCGAGTGGGAGCCCAGCGGCAAGGGGGCGGTGGCGCTGAAGGGCAGTGGACCGGTGAGTAACACGATCCAACTCCGCCCGGAGCTCGCGGCGCATCCTGGACAGCTCGACGCCCGGGTCCGCAAGGCGCTCGCGTGGACCATCGACCGCGAGTCGCTGAACCAGGGGCTCTTCGAGGGCGTCGGCTTCGTCACAGAGAACCCCGTGCCGGAGGGCGTGCCGTACTTCGCCGACGTCGAGCGGGCGATGGAGAAGCATCCCTACGATCCACGACGGGCCGAACAGCTCATGACTGAAGCCGGCTACACGAAGGATCGCGAGGGGTTTTTCGCCAACGCTGCCGGCGACCGCTTCCGCACGGAGTTCCGCGTCAACGCGGGCCCCGAGTTCGAACGCAGTCAGGCGATCATGGTCGACACGTGGCGGCGCGCCGGGTTCGAGGTGAGCTCATCCGTGCTGGCCGCGAACATGCTGCGCAACGCCGAGGCGCTGCACACCTTTGCCGGAATGGCCACCCGCGGCGGCGGTATGCAGGAGCGTACCTGGATCAGCTCCGAGGTTGGGACGGCCGCGAATCGCTGGGTCGGCGAGAACCGGGCTGGCTGGTCTGACCCGCGCTTCGACGCCATCTTCGAGCGCTTCAGCCGCACCCTGGATCGGGCTGACCGCGAGCGTGCCGTCGTGGAAATGATCCAGCTCCAGAGCCAGGAGCTGCCCGCCCTCGTCCTCTATCAGGCGATCCAGGTCAACAGCCGCGTCGCGGCGCTGCGCGGTCCTGGCCCCGAGATTCCTGGCTGGGGCGTGGCGACCCCCCGAACGCTGGCCCACTGGAACATCCACGAATGGGAGTGGACGCAGTAGGTCGCTTTGTGGAGCCCTTCTGGGAGCACGCGGTATACCTGATGGCCTGATTGGGGGTGACCATGGTCCGCGACGGTGGAAGACGACATGCCACAGTGGCCGTAGCGCTGCTCGCGCTGGCCGTCGTGGGCGCATGCGCCCCCGCGGCCCCTCCCAGCGCGGGAAACGGACCGGCGACCGCGAACGCCGGCGTAATGCCGCGGACTGGCCCAATCCGGGTCTCGGTCGCGATCGGCGCGGAGGTCAACAGCCTTTCTCCCAAGCTGGAGAACAACACGTTCGCATCCGAGTACAACTTCATGACCAATAGCCCCTTCGCCATTCAGGATTCCCGGGGCCAGACGAGCCCGCTGCTCGCGGCGCGGCTCCCGTCTCGCGACGATGGCACCTGGACGGTCAATCCCGACGGCACGATGACCACGACCTGGCAGATCCGCCCGAACGCGAAGTGGCACGACGGCCGGCCGGTCGTCGTGGACGACGTGATCCTCGCGTTTCGCGTCGGAACGGATGACACGATCGCAGTCCGCGACCGCGAGCCGGAGCGCTTCATGGAGCGAATCGTCGCGCAGGACGCGAAGACCTTCGTCATCAACTGGAAGCAGCCCTATCCCTGGGCCAACCAGCTCGTCCAGCGCCAGCTCGAGCCGATGCCGGAGCACATCATGGGCAGCGTGTACGCGGCGGGCGACCCGGAGGCCTTTCTCAATCATCCGTTCTGGTCCAGCGTCGCGTATGTGGGCACCGGTCCGTTCGTCCTCAGTGCCTGGGAGCCCGGGGCCCAGGTCGTCTTCCGCGCCTTCGACGACTACTTCATGGGCCGGCCGAAGCTCGATGAGATCACCTTCCGGATCATCTCGGACAGCAACACGGTCGTGGCGAACGTCCTCAGTGGCAACGTCGACGGGACGCTCGGCATCACGCTCGGCCAGCGCGCCGGCGTGACGGTAAAAAACCAATGGGCTGGGACGGACGCAGGGCAGGTCGTCACGACGCCGGTCCGCTTCCGCTACATCCAGATCCAGCTCGATCCGGCGCGAACGCAGCAGCCCGCGTTGTCGGACCTCCGCGTGCGGCGGGCGCTCGCGCACGCGATCGACCGGGAAACTCTCTTCGAGGTCGTCACGGAGAGGACTGGGCCGCCAGCAGCGGTGCCCGTCAGTCCGAACGACCCGCTATTTCCCGCGGTCGATCGCGCGGTGACGAAGTACCCCTGGGACCCCGACCGAGCGCTCGCGCTGCTCCGCGAAGCGGGCTGGTCCCGGCGCGGCGATCAGCTAGTGAACGATGCCGGCCAGCAGTTCACGCTGGACATCCGCACGACCGCGGGCGCGGACAATGAGACGGAGGCGAGCCTCCTCGCGTCGGATCTCGGCAAGCTCGGGATGCAGATCACGCAGACGATCGCCGCGCAGTCGCGGATCCGGGACAGCGAGTACCGGGTCACCTTTCCCGGGCTGAACACGACCGCGCAGTCCATCGACGTCCCCGGCACGATGCTGATCGCCCTCTCCGAGCAGTGCGCGACGGCGGAGCGTCGCTTCGTCGGCTCCAACCGAGGCTGCTGGAAGAATGCGGATTTCGATCGCTTTTACAACCTGGCGGCGACGACCCTCGACCCAACCGAACGCGGGCAGGCGGTGGTCGATGCGCTCAAGATCCTGACCGACGACGTCGGGATCATTGGGCTCACCTACAACTCCGAGAATCTCGCCGTGAAGAAGGGCCTCGTCGGCCCGGGGCCGCGCTGGCCTGCCCAGGTGGGCAGCACCTGGAACGTCCACGAGTGGCGCTGGGAATAGAGTTCGGTTAGTCCTTCGGCCAGGTTGCCTCGCGGGGCTGCGAGATGATGACGCCGTGGGGGGATCTACCCATGCGCACGGCGCCGCCTGCCGTCGTGCGGATCGTGTCGCCCCACTCGAAGGCATAGCGGCCGTCGGCGGTCTTCAGCCCTGGCTTGCAGATGTAGACGCCGTTCTCCGGGAAGGCCGCGTTCCAGGCGCGGCGCGCGCCCTCCGAAGTGCTCGTGATCAGGGGATGGTCGTCGCCGAGTCCCCGCCCATGCATCGTCATCGCCGCGGTCATGCCGGCGAGCGGGCCGCTCTTCGGCGCGATGCTCTCGCCGATCTCGTCGGTCTTCTCGATGAGCTGCCCGACGGTGACGCCGGGCTTGAGGAAGCTCAGGACCTCGTCATACAGCTCGGCATGAGCTTTGGAGAGCTCGAGGATCGTGGGGTCGCACTCGTGCACGGCGGTCGGCCGAAGCTGCTGGGCGCGATACCCGATGATCGACGACTCGATCTCTTTGATGATCAGATCGCCCTTGGCCAGTGGCCGCTGCGTCGGACGGGTGAGCGTCCGGCCGGGGTTCTGGCCGCTGATCCAGTTGAAATGGACCGACAGCTCGGAGCCGCGGACGAACATCGCGTGCATCGTCTCGGCCCAGACGACGTAGTCCGGTACGCCGGGTTGCGCCCACTCGGACTGGGCTTCGAGCGCTTTCTCGATCAAGTCAACGGAGCGCTGGAGGACGTCGATCTCCTCCTGGCTCTTGACCTGGCGCACTTCTTGCAGGAGGTCTGACGCGGACACGAACTCCGCGTTCGGCAGGGCATCCCGCAGGGCGGTGAAGGTGCCGTGGAAGATCGACCCCTCGGGGGTGCGGGTGCCGAAGCCGAGGCCGCAGATGCCGATGCGGCCGTTCTCGAGCTTGAGCTCCAGCAGCCGCTCGGCCATCACCTTGCCGTAGCGCCGCGTCGCTTCGCGGACGTCCGTGACCCAATTCTGGATCTTCGGGCCCCAACGCGCATTGGCTGAGGTCGCAACGACCGTGACGTCGCCGTTCAGCGGGAACACGGCGCCGATCGACGCGTCGGCTCCACCACCGCAATGCGTGATGTAGCGGGCGTCCGCTTGCCAGTCGGTCGAGTTGCCCGGATTCGGGGGCGCAACGATCGCGTCGAGGTTGTCGCGCACCATCAGCTCGCGGATGGCCTTCCATCGGCGGTCCCGCTCGGCCAGTGAAAAGCGTCTGTAGGGGTGCATCTCGATGTCTGGGCCTGCTGGTGCTGTCATGGCTCCCCCTTACGTGGCCTGATCCGTGGCCCGTCCAGGCCGAGGCTCAATGAACATGAGGAAATTTCCGCCGGTATCGCGCACGTGAAGCGTGTTGCCGATGCGCTGATAGGGTCCGCCCGTCGATTTATCCGGCTCCATACAGCGGAGCCGGATCCCCTTGAGCCGGGACTCCACCTCGTCGAGTCGTCCGGCCGGCACCCAGAATCTCGAAGCAGGCGTACCACGAAACTGGCGGCGCGGCGGCTCGGGTCGGTGCTCGAGGGCAAGATAAATGCCGAACGTCACGCCCGGTGCGAGCTGCACGAAGAGCTGTGCCGTAGCTCGCGGCACGCGCGACCGCTCGGCCGTGTAGAGCTGTTCCCAGCGGCGCGCCCAGGGCGCGGCATCGTCCTTCCCCTCACCCCAGGCCCAGGCGCGCGCGACGTCCTCCATGGCCCAGCCGACGCGAAACTCGACGCGCGCGTCCAGCACCTGGGTGTAAAAAACCTCCGCCCATTCCAGGTCGTGGCATTCGATGACGGTGTGGTCGATCCCGAGCTCGCGCCCGACGACGAGCTGGATGCGGTTGCCGTCGGGGTCGGCGAAATAGCGGTTGTGCGGGTGCTCGGCCGGGCGGTCCTCGTGGTAGCGGTCCAGCTCTGCACCGGCCGCGGCGATCCGACTCTCGATTGCGGCGAGCTCGGCCGCGGGCACACTGTACGCCTGGTGGATGGCGCTCTCGGGCGCGACCCGGGGCGCATTTCGTTGGACGAGGTGGACCGTCTGCCGATCGTTCAGACGCAGGTGAACGCCGACGCCGGCGCGCCCGACAACGGTGGTGCCAAACACACCCGTATAGAACGCGACGGCGCGGTCCAGGTCACCGACGTCCACCGCGACGTCCGCGTAACCCGAGATCAAACCAGACTGCGGCCCCTGCGCTGGGGGCGTCCGGATATCAACCCAGGTAGGCGAGGCGATCTCAGCCCGCGTCAAGCTTGATGCCATCGTGGACGATGTCGCGGCGCCAGCAGACCTCATAGAAGTTGCCGCCGGGATCCCTGAAATAGACCGATTGCCCGAGTGGGCTGGCCTCGGGATGGGTGACCGGTCCCTCGAACGGCACCTCATGGAGCTGCAGCCGCGCGACGAGCTGGCCGAATGCGTCGCGGCTCAGTCGGAAGCCGTGGCGGTAGCCCGCCGTTCCGTGCAGCACGTCCCGCGGCGGCATCGGCATTGCCGCTTTCGGCAGGCAAACCGCGAAAAGCCAGTCGTTGAGCGCAACCGTTGTGTGAACCGAGCGGCCCCGCTTGGAGTCGTCGGTGTTGAAGTTCACCCGATTCGTAATCAGGCCCCCGAAGATACTGGCGAAGAACTCCTCGGACTCCTTGAGGTCCGTCACGTTGATTGCGCTGTGGCTGATGCACTCGATCTCGGCCATGGCAGGCTCCTCTCAGCGCCCGACGGGCGCGGGGGCGGGCGTATACACATTGGACTCGTCGTCTGTGCGCTCGGCGAGGGTGTCGGTATCCACCAGGACGTGCCCCTCGGGTGAGATCGTCACGGGGTTCGCGCGCAGGGGCGGAATGTTGCGCATGTGGCCCGTGTGCGTGCCCTCGTAGCTGTACGTCGCTCCATGGAAATTGCAGAAGAAGCGGCAGTGCTCGGCCTGGATCGCGAGAATACCGTTGCGATGTCGACACCAGCGCGACAGGGCGAGGAAGCCCTCCTCCTCGCGGATGAGGAAGAAATTGCCTTCGCCGAACGGCGTGACGGAGCCGATCTCGTATTTCTCGCAAGGACCGCAATCAACCAGGCCGACGCCGGGCATGATGAGCTCGGTGGCCTCAGGACCCTCGGCCTGGACCTGCCAGTGGTGGCCGTCGGGATCCCAGATGTCCATCGAGTACTCGCCTTTGGAACGGAACGCGGCGCGTTCGTCGCCAATGTCGAAGCCAGCCGCTGCGAAGCGACCTTGAGCTGCCCGGAACTGGTCCATCGTGAGCCAGAACGCGTGGTGGATGGGGACCGAGTTCGGGCGGAAGGGTATCGCGTTGTCGACCTGCGCCAGCACGAGAAGCTGGCCGGTGTTCATCCGGAGCAGCGAATGCGGGCCCGGCTCCGCCATGAGCCCGCGGCCGAGGACCTCGAGCCCGACGACATCGCGATAAAACGCCTCGGATTTGTCGAGATCGCCCACCTCGAGGACGAGATGGCTGAATCCGAAGTCTTCGAGATCGGAGGTCTGGGCGCCAAGCACCGCGTGCGCGCCGCCCGTTTGCGAATGCTCTGCATGCGACATGTTCGCTCCCACAACGCGTGAGCTCAATTCGCATTCTACGGGCCACCTGCTCGGTGTTCAACAGCGGCCCCCAACCGAGTTGACGGCGGCCTCGCGGCCGGGGTACATGAGAAGCAGCATTTTCGAGCAAACCGCGGGAATCGCGGTTGGGGAGTCGAGCATGGTTGACGTCGCGAGCGAGGCAACAACGACGCCGGAGCCAAAGACCCCGGTGGCGCTGGTCTCGACCGAGTGGGAGCCAGGCGAGCGCAACGTGAAGGTGCTGGCGCGCAGCGAGCTGCTCAGCGTGCTGCTGCACCATTGGGATGAAGGCGGTGAGGTCGCCCTGCACCATCACACGGACGGGGACGCGACCTGGGTGGTTGTGGACGGCGAAGTCACCTTTTACGGCGAGAACGACGAGGTCATCGCGCACGCCGAGCGCAGCCAGGCCGTGCTCATTCCGCGCTACACGAAGTACTGGTTTGAGAACTCCGGCCAGGATCCGCTGAACATGTTCCGCATCTCCGCGCGGGTCGGTGGCACGAACGCGAGCAAGGACGACCGCGTGTACCACAAGCGCGACTGAGGTCGTCTGAAAGCGTGGCGAAGACGCCCGTCTATCTCGAGATCGGCGCCAAACGGGTTTTTGCGTGCGCGCTCGACTGGCCGGGCTGGTGTCGCTCGGGCAAGACCGAGGCGGACGCGCTCGAAGCGCTGGCCGCTTCGGCGCCTCGCTACGCCATCGTGGCGAAAGAGGCTGGCGTCCGGTTCGCAACTGGTGCGGCCGAATTCGACGTCGTGGAACGCATTCCGGGCTCCCCCACAACCGACTTCGGTGCGCCCGGCGAGGCTGCGAAAGCTGACGTTGAGCCGCTGACGCCCAAAGAAGCTGAACGCCTTGCCAGGCTGCTCCAGGCGTCCTGGACGGTGCTCGACCGCGTCGTGGCGGGGGCACCTGCGAGCCTGCGCAAGGGCCCGCGCGGTGGCGGGCGCGACCGCGACGAGGTCTTCGCTCATGTCGTGGGCGCGGAGAACGGGTACTCGCGCAAGATCGGGGTGCGGCTGCCGGAGGTGAAACCAGGCGACGCGAAGCCCCTCGCCGCGCTGCGGTCGGCGATGTTGGACGCAATCAAGAGCGGCGTGGAGCCAGAGACGAAGGGTAAGCCCTGGCTCCTTCGTTACGCGGCCCGCCGCATCACCTGGCATGTCTTGGACCACGCCTGGGAGATCGAGGACCGAAGCGAACGTTAGGGCGAAATAGTGGAGGCGCGGCGATGGTGGCAACGGCGAACGCGGGCTATACGCGGCGGCTGGCTGAGTTTGCGCACGGTATGAAGCTGGCGGACGTGCCGGATGCGGTGAAGCACGAGACCGGTCGCGTCCTCCTCGATTGCATGGGCTGCGCCGTGGCGAGCCTCGTGACCCCCGGCGCCCAGATCGCCGTTGACTTCGTGAAGGATGAGCACGGACCTCGCGAAGGCAACGTTATCTCCGCCGGCCGCGCCAGCCTGGCGCCGGCTGCGTTCGCCAACTGCATCGCCATCAATGCGCAGGACTTCGACGTTTATGGTCCCGAGGCGCACCTCGCACCCGTCACGATGGCCGCCGCGCTCGCCGCCGGCGACGCGGTTGGCGCGAGCGGCGCGGACGTGCTGGCGGCGATGGTCGCCGGCCTCGAGGTTGGTGGGAGGATTGGCGCGGCGTTGCGCCGTCCGGGCATGGGTGGCCAACGGTTGCTCAGCTACGTGCGGGGCGAGGCGAACACGGTTTTCGGCGCCGTCGTCGCGACGGGTCGGCTGCTCGGATTGAATCGCGAGCAGATGCACAACGCCATGGGCATCGCTGGGTATGGCGCCTCGGTGCCGACGATGCGCAAGTTCCTCGATTCCAAGAACCTGCCGATGGTGAAGTACGACCACCTCGGCGCGATGACCCAGAACGGCGTGCAGGCGGCGATCCTGGCCCAGCGTGGCTTCACCGGCGACCTGGACGTGCTGGAGGGGGAGGACATCGGCTTCTGGGCCTTCGCGGGCGCGCAGGGATGCGACTGGGACGCGCTCACCAGCGAGCTTGGGAGCCGCTGGATCATTCCTGACGTCACGTACAAGCACTACCCCGCGGTGCTCTACACGAACTCGATCATCTGCGAGGCGCAGCGACTCATGCGCGAGCACAAGCTGGCGCCCGAGGAGATCACGCGCGTCGAAGTGCGGGCCTCCCGCACCGAGCCGCCGCCCCCGAACAATCCCAGCCACTACCTGGAGGCCTGGCACAACCCGGCCTACTCCGTCGCGGCCGGCATCTACGACGTGCGTCCGCTCCGCTCCTGGGAAGAGCCGCACGTCTTCCAGCGCCCCGATCTGCTCGCGTTCATGAAGAAGGTCGAGTTCGCCGACATCCGCGCGGGCGAGGTCACGACCAAGGGCAACTACTGGGAGCGCTGGGCGCCGACCCGTGTCACCGTCGAGGCGCGCGGCCAGCATTACGAGGGCGGCCAGGACTATCACGTCCCCATGGATGACGTGTTGCTCGCCGCAAAGTTTCAGGAGAACGTCGGCGGCCTGGTTTCAGAGCAGGACGCCCGCGATCTTGAGCGAGCCTGCTGGGACCTCGAAAAGCTTCCGAAGGGCACGCAGCTAACGGACATCCTGACTCGAGCGAAAGGGCCATCCCTCGGTTGAGCGCGTGCGCCCCGCTCGCGGGCAGGGTTCCACTCTTCGAACGGTGATTGCGATGTGAGACGCGGGCTGCCCCAGGATCGGTAGGGAGTCGCATAATTCCGATGAGGCTCCGGCCCAGTGTCTCCCGGGGCCGCCGAATTGGTTGCCTGGCTTACCCATTTGGAGTCTCCGATGGAAACCCAATCCCAGCCTTCACACCCCGAAGTGCCGATCTCACAACCGGCTCAGCAACGGCCGAAGCCCCACCGGGGTCGGCTCATCGGAGCGGCCGCCCTTGTCCTGGTGCTCGCCGCGGGCGCGGTTGCCGCGTGGTTGTCGACCGCCGCCCCATCGGCACCTGCCGCGACGCCGCGTGACGCTGGCAGCGCCCGCCCGTTGGCGGAATCGTCCAGCCCGACGTATCGGGATGTTGGCATTCCCCTCCCGGCCGCCTACACGGTCGAGCCAGGTGACAGCCTGGTCGCGATCGCCGTCGAGTTCGATACGTCGACGGATGCGCTTCGGCTTGCGAATGGACTGGAGAACCTTGACCTCGTGAAGATCGGCCAGGTGCTCGCGATCCCGCCGGCCGCGACGCTAATCGAGCCGGTTGGTCGCGACCTGACGCTTGGCGACGCTGCCCGACGCTATGAGATCAGCCCGGCCGTCCTCGCCTCGTACAATGGGCTGGATCAGGCGCGGATTGACGCTCCGCTCGGACGTGAGGAGCTGCTCGTGCCCGACCGATCGCGCCTCGTGCCGCCGCCGGACATCGCGACCCCTGGTGCAGACGTCGATGCCGACGCAACGGTGTACACCGTTGCCGATGGCGATACTTTGCTGTCGATCGCGGCAGAATTCGACGTGGCCCCGGACGCGATCATGGCGGCGAATGGGATCGAAGACGCCGACCTGATCGTCATGGGCACGGAGCTCTGGATTCCCGTGGACAACTGATAGCGCACGCCGCTGCGCCCGTCGCCTCAATACGGTTTGTCTTGAGGATTAGCGATCGAGCATCACGTGCGCGCCATGCGACGGTCCCCTCTCCCTCGGGAGAGGGCCAGGGTGAGGGCGTGGCCCAACGCATTACTTGGTTGGCCGGGTCACAGAGCGAACGGCATTGAGGGCTACGCCTCAGGCGCGGTCCAGAGTCCCCAGACCGGCTTGACGTCGATCCCCTTGAGCTCGTCCCAGCTCTCGCCGCGGTCATGGCTCACTTTGACTGAGCCCGGGCCCGTGTCCACGTTTGGATACAGGTAGCGGCCAAACCCAGCAAATACGCCGTCGGGGTCGTGAGGATGCGCCGTGAAGTACCAGGCGCGCTCGCGCATCTCCTCGGGGATGCCCCGGCCGGCGCCAACGCGATGCCAGGACTCGCCGGAATCGGTGCTGCGGAAGATCGCGCCGCGCGCGCCCTCGGGCCGATTCCAGGAGCCGGGTGACTTATCGCCAGTCGAAATGATCATGGTCGGGTCCTGCTCGCCCGGGCGCGGCGGGAGAATCACGTATTTGTAGAAGTAGTCGCGGGTGAAGCCGTTCTCCGCGCGGGCCCAGCCCCGTGCCGGATCCGTCGTGCTGTAAAAGCCGCGCGCCGTCGCCGCGAAGTACTTCTCGAGCTTGGGCAGCTTCTGCACCATGTGGATGTCGACGTAGTCGATTCCGTCGGTGACGTCCTCGAACGTCTCGCCGCCATCCAGGCTGCGGATGACGCCGCCGTGCTCCAGCGAGAGGTAGAGATGCTTCGGGTTAGCCGGGTCGATGAAGATGTAGAGGATGTGGCTGTCTTCGCCCGGCACCGGGTAGATCTGGCGCGCCTTGATCTCGTCGGGTAGCTCCTGCAGGCCGGTCAGCTCTTCCCAGTGCGCGCCCTGGTCCGTGCTTCGGTATAGGCCCACGGGAGCCGTGCCCGCGTACAGTACGTTCTCGTCGGTCGGGTCGAGCTTGATCGACCAGACGTCCCGATCGAGGATCTTGCTCCAGTGCTCCCCGCCATCGTCCGTTCGGTAGACGCCGTCGTGCTCCACCCCGACGAACACGAGCTCCGGCCGGTGGTGTGAGCCGCTTATTGCTCGGCACGGCTCACCGTGAATCCCACTGCCGACTGCTTGCCAGCGTTCGCCAGCCTCACGCCACACGGAAAGTCCCGTCTCGGTCCCCGCATACACCCGTACTCGCTCCGCCATCGTGTCCTCCGCTTGGCCGTTGTTGATTTGCAGTGTATTGAGCGGTGGGAAGCGCGTCAACGGCCCGGAGCCGGCGACCGGCCGTGTCTGTTCGGTGAATTGCTGTGCTCCTGCTCATGGCACAGCGCATCGGACCGCTCCATAGCCCTCGGGCATTGACTCCCGCCGCGGTGCAGCGTATGTTCGACGTCGTGAACGCTGTGAGTCCCGATCTGGAGATGAGCCTCGAACAACAGCGGGCCGACCGCCTTACCCACTCCAAAGCCACTGCCACCACTGCATGACCCGCCGAGGTCAGTCTTGGGGGGAGCCCCGCACGGCGCCCCAGTCTCCCCGCCGTGCGTCGCATCCTCCAACGCTTCCTCGATCCACCCTGTCGGCTCGACTGCCGCCTATGCCAACGCCACATGAATCATCACACCTAACCCAACTTCCGCACAGTAGCGTAATTTACGCACGGATTTTGGAGTGTCGTCACTACAAATCGTCGATCCGCCAGGCTTTCACGGGCTTCATCGGCTCCTCTGGAAGGGCCAGCAGGCGGTAGATTTTGCGGTGCTC